>Ga0066677_10000174_pt1 | contig 21846 bp, 25 predicted proteins | sample GraSoiAngelo_126_FD_62299 | JGI IMG/M metagenome (GOLD analysis project Ga0066677, IMG submission 62299) | Grasslands soil microbial communities from the Angelo Coastal Reserve, California, USA - 14_0927_09_20cm | ecosystem: Environmental > Terrestrial > Soil > Grasslands | place: USA... | reverse complement strand
GCGGGGTGCGGGGCGCGGGGTGCGGGGAAGATGTTCGACAGTTCCGTCCAGCGCGGCGCGCCGGCCACCTTTCGCCTCGAACAGGTGATCGACCAACCGACCAACAGCCGTGCTTGCAACGCGCGCGCAACTACCCGACAGTTGAGGCATGAACTTGCGTATCAAGGGACAGCTGAGCGCCGAAGAGGATCTGACCATTGACGGCAGCTTCGAAGGCGCGATCGATCTCCGTGGTCATCACCTCACGACCGGCGCGCGATCGGACGTCAAGGCGCGCGTCTCGGCACGCGCCGTGACGGTCCTCGGACGCCTCGAGGGTCACATCACCGCTGATGCGATCGATATCCGACCGACGGCGGTCGTCGAGGCGAGCCTTGTGACCAGGCAGTTCGCACTCGAAGAGGGCGGCCGATTCAATGGCCAGGTGAACACCGAACGCGCCCGCGCCGCCGGCGATGTCCTGCGTCACCGCGCCGCGCAGCAATAAAGCCCTCTGAGCTGATCTACCTCAGAGGCCACGGCGCGTGGCCTCTCGTGCAACCTCCGGCCATCCTTCTCCGTAATTGCAATTCATGCTCCGCGACCTCCGGTTCGCCCTGCACCTCATCGCCCGGGAACGTTGGTATTCCGCAGTGGCCATCGTCGCCCTCGCGCTGGGGATCGGCGTCAACGCGACGGTGTTCACGCTCGTCAACGCGGTCCTGATTCGCGGCCTCCCCTTCAGCGATTCCGCGCACTTGTACATGCTGACCCCGCAGCGGCAACAGGGCGGCGGCGTGGGCGTGTCATTTCCCGAGCTCGAAGATTGGCGCGCCCAGGCTCCGTCCTTTGTGGCTATAGGCGCGTTCTCCCCGGACAACCTGAACCTCAGCGACGACTACACGGCGCCGCAGCAGGCGCGCGGCGTCCTCATCACCGCGAACACGTTTGGACTCCTCGGCCAGCAGCCGCTCATCGGCCGCGACTTCGCCCCGGGTGAGGATCGCAAGGGCGCGGAGAGCGTGGTCATCCTTGGATACACGTTGTGGAAGACGCGGTACAACGGCGACCCTGGCGTGCTCGGGCGATCGCTGCGCATCGATGGCAGGGCTGCGACGATTGTCGGAGTAATGCCCGAAGGGATGCAATTTCCCTCGAGCGGAGAGCTGTGGGTTCCGGCGGTGCCAACCACTGAACAGGAAGTGCGCGGCGCGCGATTCCTGCAGGTGTTCGGCAGGCTGCGGAAGGATGCCACGCGCGCGAGAGCGCAGACGGAAATGAACGCGATTGGATCACGCCTGGCGGCGGCCTACCCCGAAACGAACAAGGAGTTTCCGATCGTCAACGTCGAGACGTTCAATGAGCGCTTCAACGGCGGGCGGATTCGAACCGTGTTCCTCTCGATGATGGGCGCGGTGGGCTTTGTGCTGCTCATCGCGTGCGCGAACGTCGCCAACCTTCTCTTGTCCCGGTCCGTGCACCGCTCCCGCGAGATTGCCGTGCGCATCGCGCTCGGTGCCACCAGGTGGCGTGTCGTCCGACAGTTGCTCATCGAGAGCGTCGTGCTCGGGTTCATGGGCGGTGCAATCGGTCTGGGGCTTGCGGTCATCGGCGTGCGGCTCTTCGACAACGCGGTGGCAAACACCGGCAAGCCGTATTGGATCATTTTTTCGTTCGATCCAATCGTGTTCGCGTACCTTGCCGGCATCTGCGTGGTGACCGGCGTCCTGTTCGGCCTCGCGCCGGCGCTCCAGGTAACGAAGACGAACGTGAACGAAGTATTGAAAGAAGGAGGCCGCGGCAATGCGGGCGGCCGTCGCGGGCGGTGGCTGACGAGCACGATGGTCGTGATGGAGCTCGCGCTGACGCTCGTGCTGCTGGTCGGCGCCGGCCTGATGGTGCGCAGCTTCCTGAAGCTTTACACGCTCGACCTGGGCATCCGCACCGGGAACCTCATGACAATGAGGATGGAGCTGCCGGAATCGAAGTACAAGTCGATGGAGACGCGCCGCGCGTTTTACGATCGCCTCGCGCCGCGCCTTGCGGCGATTCCCGGCATCGACGCGATCGCGCTGACCACCAGCGTCCCCCCGTTCGGATCCTGGCGCCGCGGAATCGAAATTGAAGGCCGGCCCGTTCTCAAGCCGGAAGACAGGGCGCCAGAGGTGGCGGTCGTCACGATCAGTCCCGCGTTCTTCGATACTGTCGGCGTGCAGCTGCGCCGCGGCCGTGTCTTCCGCGACACCGATGGCGCCGCGGGATCCGAAACGATCATCATCAACGATCGTCTCGCGTCACAGTTCTTTCCGGGCGAAGATCCGATCGGCCGCCGCATTCGCTTCGCAGCGGATCAACGCGGACCAGGACAACGGCCACCAGGCGGCACGGCGCCTCCGGTCGAAATGTGGCGCACGGTCGTCGGTATTACTCCGACCATCCGTCACTCGAATCCGCAGGACGCCGATCCCGCCGCGGCCCTCTATGTGCCGTATCGCCAGGATCCGCCGACAGGCGTTACGCTCGTCGTGCGCAGCCGGCTCGAACCGGGCTCAGTGATGAACGCGGTCCGGCGCGAAGTGCAGGCGATCGATCAGGATCAGCCGGTCTTCACCGTGCAGACGATGGATCAGATGCTCGCGCAGGCGATGTGGCCGTACCGCGTGTTCGGCAGCCTCTTTGCGCTCTTCGCGGTGATCGCGCTCGTGATGTCGTCGGTCGGTCTCTACGCGGTGATGGCGTACTCCGTCACGCAGCGCACGATGGAGATCGGCATGCGGATGGCGCTAGGCGCGGAAGGGCGCCAGGTGTCGTGGCTCATTCTACGGCGCGGCCTGTGGCAGCTCGCGCTCGGCCTCGGGATCGGGCTCGCCGGCGCGTTCGGTCTCAGCCGCGTGCTGCGCGGAGTCCTGGTGCAGACGACCCCGACCGATCCCGCCACGTTCGCGACGATTACCGTCATCCTGACGTCAGTCGCCATCGCCGCGTGCGTGCTGCCCGCCCGTCGCGCGACGCGCGTCGACCCTCTCATCGCGCTGCGATCCGAGTAGGCCGGGTCGTCAGACTCGGCGCCTCTCCCGGCGTCGATCTTCCGCGTTTGTTTCTCTGGTGATATCGTTCGCGCGTCACCGGAGGCCGCGATGCAGACGAGGGGGGACTCGGCGGATCGTGAGAAACAGCGCGAGCAGCTCTACGCCCTCCGGATGCTGCTGGAGGAGGCGCTGCACGACTCGAACGAGCTGCATCACCGCATTCGCGAGATCCAGCTGCGCGTCGCGCAACTCAGCGCGTGGGTGGAACGGGGCGATCTGGGAGGATTCGCGAACGTGCGGTAGTCGGAGGTCGGTTGTCGGTTGTCGGTTGCCGGAGATCGGTTGTCAGTCAGAGGAACCTGGAACCTCGAACCTCGGACCTCGAACCTCGGCCCTCGGCCCTCGGCAAATCTCAGCCCGCGCGCATCGCGCGCATGCCAAAACTGCGAATCGCCTGCTCTTCCTCGTCGAAGATTTCCAGCACGGAATCGAGCTGCGTGATGTGCAGGACCCGGCGCGACGGCGCGCTCGGGTGCAGAATCTTCAGTTGCCCGCCGCGCCTTCCCAGGTGCAGGTACATTTCGACAAGCGACCCGATGCCGCCGCTGTCCACGTATGTGACGCGGGAGAGATCGACGATCAACCGCCGGCCGCCGGCCGCGACGAAGGCCTTCACCTGGTCGCGAAAGAGACGGTCCCCTTCGTCGAAGACCAGGTGTCCACTGAGCTCGAATACCGCAATTCCGGCGGCGACGCGCTGCGCGATCTGCAGAGGCGCTGACATTCGCACCTCCCCGTGGGCATGTTCGCAGGTGCTCACGATGGGAATGTTGGAGTATACGCCACTCGGACTCGAGGGCAAGGTGCATCGCGCGTGCGTCACTGGATCTGCAGATTAAAGCCATCCCGCGAGCAGACGTGCGCGTCGACTCTCACGACATCTGAGGGCAAACGCCCGCAAAATTGCGCGAGCGCAGTGGCCGGTTTTTTGCGGGCCCCTGTCGTATGACTCTCGAGGCCGCGATCGGACGTGCGCTGGCCGTCTCGATCCATCCGGTGCTCGCGTGGCGTACGCTTCGTCCATCCGGCCGCGTCGCGATCGTCGTCGGATATTTCGGCGCTGCCTACCTCAGCGTGCTCACTGCGCTGTTCGCGCTTCGGTAATCCTTGACTTGCGCAGCGGCCAGGCGCATGCTGGCGCCGTTCGCCTTCCGTCAGGAGGCTACGTGGACACGCCACCGGACTGAGAATGGCTCGCGAGGTTCTGCCGCACCTGCGCCGCGCGGCTTCCGGATAATTCATCCGGCGCACACGGTTCCAACCAATCTGGCGACAGAACCTCGCGCAAGCCTCTTCACCTCTTCCTCGATCAACATCCCGGTATTCAACATTCATCATGTCGAAACGATCGTCAGCGAAGCGGACCAGGGCGCGCACGAGCGTCAAGAGATCGACACGACGGACAGCCGTGAAACGATCGAGCGCGAAGCGGACGCCCGCCAAGCGCACGACACCGAAGCGCAAAACGACCGCGCGCGCACCGGCCCGGCAATCGTCGAAGAAGCCACCAACGAAGAAATCGCCATCGATGATCTCGTCGGCCGCGACCTCGGTCCGCGGCGCAATGGCGGGTGCGGCCGCCATCGTCACGAAACGATTCCCCGGCGACACCGATGCGCTCGCGCTGCTCGAGCGCGATCATCGCCGGTTCGAAGATCTCCTGAAGCAGGGCGAGGACACGAGCGAACGCGCCGTGCAGGGGCGTACGGCGCTGCTCGACACGATGACCGCCGAACTCACCATGCACGAGATGATCGAAGAACGGGTGCTCTACCCTGCGCTCAAGGCGCATCCGCAAGGCAAGGATCTCGCGCTCGAAGGGTACCAGGAACATCACGTCGCGGATCTGTTGATCAAGGAGCTCCACGATCTGCCGAAGGACGATGAGCGGTGGGGCGCGAAGTTCAAGGTATTGAAGGAAAACCTCGACCACCACATCGGTGAGGAAGAGGGACCGATGTTCCGCACTGCGCGGGGACTCTTCCGCCGCGAAGAGCTGCAGGCGCTCGGCGCGCAGATGATGAAGATGAAGGCTCAGGCCGAGAACAAGTAGGTCCGCTCAGGACTCACAGCGCACGGCTTACGGCCCATGGCTCAGGCTGGGTTCATGCCATGAACCCAGGTTCATGCCAGGAACCCAGGTTCATGCCATTCGAGGATTGCAGATGAAGCTGACTGACCTGTTCCTGGGTGAGCTCGAACGTGAAGCGCCGCTCACGCGGCGCGCCCTCGAGCGCGTGCCGGAAGCGCGCGACGACTGGAAGCCGCACGCGAAATCAATGCCGCTCGGACGCCTCGCGGCGCTCGTCGCGACGATGCCGGCGTGGCTCTCCATGATCATCGACAAGGACGACTTCGACCTGAATCCACCCGCCGGATCGTCATCGTCTTTTCAACGCCAGTTCCGCACGAACAAGGAACTCGTGCAGGCGGTCGACGAGGCGTTCGCCGGCGCACGCACCGCGTTTCAGCGCACGAGCGACGAGCACCTGATGAAACCGTGGCGACTGCTCGTCGCCGGCAAGGTCGTGGCGGAGCAGCCGCGACATGTGATGCTGCGCGAGTCGATCAATCACCTCGCGCATCACCGCGGTCAGTTGACGGTGTACCTGCGCCTGAACGACGTGCCCGTTCCCTCGATTTACGGTCCCACCGCCGATGATGCGCGTTTCGGGTAAGACCGCGCGCTGTTGGGGCCACGGAGACCCGATCTACTCAGAGGTCACGGAGGCCACGGAGTCATTTACTTAACTGAGATTTCTCCGTGGCCTCCGTGGCCTCTTAGTAAGAGTCTCCGCGGCCTTTATCTTCGAGCGATGACGATGAACTCGCTCGGATCGCTGCCCGCGTTGGTGAGCGTGTAAGGCGCGTTCGCCGTCAGCACCCGGACGTCGCCGCGATGCACAGCGATCGCGCCATACGAGTAGGACGGCATGCTCGGCCATGCGTAGCTCCCGCGGAGATAGACAATCACGCGGTCGTTCGAGTCGATGCTGGCGGGTTCGAGATACATCGACGCCGGTTGCCGTACCTTCGTCACGTTGACGCCGGCGGTGTCGACGAGCGTTTCTGATTTCACCCGCTCGCGGTACGCGTAATCCATCCAGTTGCCATACCCATACCCGTAGCCGCTCCATGCCGTCGCGGGAGCCACGCGACTCGGATACGACGAGGATGTCGCAGCCGTCGACGATGGGGCGGGAACGGTGCGTTTGAATTGGATGACGAGAGCCTCGAAGCGGGCGCGGCCGCGGTTCTCCATGTCGATCGGTCCGGCAGCCTGCCACGCGGCCTCTGCTGACGGCATCCGGCCGTCGAGATTTGCCGTCAGGTACACGATCACGGAGCCGGCGGGCGAGTCGGCGGTCACGTGCTGGCCCGGGGCGAGCACCACGCGCGCGACCCGCAGATCGTCGGTCTCCATCTCAACGTGGTACGGCTCGATGCCCGGCCGTCGAGCGGCATCCTGCGGGGACAAGCTGATGTGCAACGCAAGCATCGGCACGAGCGCCAGGGTCAACATGTGGTCCTCCTGTCCGTCTGGACGTGACTCCGTGAGCGAGGTGCAAAGGACATGCTATGCTGAATTTTCTTCCAGGAGCTGGCGTGACCTACGCACGTACCATTCGGGGAACCTTCGCCGTATTCGGATGTTTCGTCTTGTGTCTGATCGCCTCTGGTTGTGGGGATGCTCCGGTCGCACCGACAACGGTGCCGTTCACTCAGGCCGATATCAGCGTCGGAACCGGGACGGAAGCCACCGCTGGCAAGGTCCTCACGGTCAATTACACGGGATGGCTGTACGACGCCACGAAGCCGGATCTGAAGGGTCTGCAGTTCGACACGTCAGTCGGCGGCACACCGTTCTCGTTCACCGTCGGCATCGGCCAGGTGATCGCCGGCTGGGACCGGGGACTGCCGGGAATGAAAGTGGGCGGCGCGCGGCGCCTCGTCATCCCCTCGTCGCTGGCCTACGGCGCCGTCCGCAACGGGCCGGTCCCGCCGTTTGCGACGCTCGTCTTCGAGATCGAACTGCTCGACGTTCAGTAAGGAAGGCCCTGAGTCAGCGTGAGCTTGAGTCATAAGCCTTGAGCCGATCACAGTCCAATCCGTACTTTTCCGCCAAAGAGCATGAATCGCACGTGATCATCGAGAACTCCTGTGCCTTCCACGGATGACGCTCTCAGTCGCGCGAATCCCAGTTCGCCATAGAGCGCAAATGACGAACCGACCCAGACTTCACCCCCGCCTGCCCACATCCAGCTCCATCCGTTCGTCTTGAACTGGAAGGTCTGGGTGGTCGCGCCAATCGTTTCGCTCGTCACCGACGTGGCGCGGTGATAGTTGGTGCCGATGCTTCCATAAAAGCGCACGGGACCCGCGGGAATGCCGATCTTGCCTGCCGCGATGAAGAGGTGTGCGTCGAGCGAATTGTTGAAGGCGAACGTATCGGTGTTGCCGCTGACCGACGGCTTGGGCGGCCTGATGTAACTTCCTTCGACGCCCAGGAATTTCGTAATCCAGTACGTCGCGCCGGCTGTGTACGCAACTCCCGAGTCGTTGCTGGTGCACGCCGTCACGTTTCCGCACGCCGCGAATGCCAGGTCCCTGAATTTCGCAAGGCCGGCACCACCGAACACGACGAGACCTGTTGGCGACGTGGTCCAGGTGTGCGCCGGGCCGGTGCTGTACTCTCCCTTGACGAGCATCAGCGTTGGGTTGGCGCCCCCGACGTCGATGACGAGCGTGTTCACGTGCCGGACCCAGTAAAGGCCGGAAATCTCGCGGCGCTCGCAGCCCGGGTCCTGCGCCGCGATGGGTTGGCCGCGTTCAACGACGACGATGCGGTGGCGTTTGTCGCACGTGTCGACGAAAACGTTGGCGTCGATCTCGGTCTTGTTGCCGTGCGCGGTCAGATCCAGCGGAAGCGTCGCGACCCCGCCGGCGTCCGCGGTTCCGGCAGCAACGTTCGTCGCATCCAACGCGACCTCGATGGCTTCGCCGGGCGGCGCGTTCCTGACCATTACAGTCTGCGCCGCCGCCGTTCGGGCGCCGAGAGTCACACTCAACGCGGCCGCCGCAATCAGCGGCCGCCAGGCATTCATCATCCTGGCTCCTTGAAGATGTGACTATCGTAATACGAGGGCGTCCGCGCCGATCATCGGAACGCTGACCACATGCCGCGTCGATGGTCGCGCGCGTCCGCTTCAGCGCGGCGCAGCTCGTCGAGCCGCGCGAGCGGCACGCGGGCGGACACGCGCGCGAGCCCGTCCCGCACGAGCAGCGCGTTCACGAACGTCCCGTCCTCGAGGAGCACGTAGGCGAGGTGACGGTTGTAGGCGTCCTCGCGCTTGCCGTCGAATTCGAGTCGGACCCAGCGGTGGGCGACCAGGCTGGTGAGCCGCTGTTTCGCTTCGCGGCCGAACGGTGCGGTCGTGTCGAACCGGTGACCGATTTCGGGAGCGTCGATGCCGAGCAGCCGGACGCGACCGACCGTCGCGACATCGATCGTGTCGCCGTCGAGAACGAAGCGCACGAGCACCGGGTCCGTGCGGGCCGGTGCGTGCGTTGTTTGAACCACGGCCATGGCCGCAAGGGCGAGAGTACGCAGTATCTGCATCCGCGAGCTCCGGTTGATGGAGTTAGAGGGATCGCTGATGCCACGTGCAAATCTCGCGCTCGCCCAGGACCCAGGGCGCCGTGAAAACACGAAGGGCGGCTCTTTCGAGCCGCCCTGCATGTGACGCGATGCTTACCAGCGCGGCTCGGACCGGCGCCGGCCGCTGCCGCCGCCGAATCCGCCGGAGCCCTGGGGCTTCGGACGCGCTTCGTTGACTGTCAGGTTCCGTCCGCCGAGCGAATAGTTGTTCAGCGTGCTGACGGCGTTCTGCGCCTCTTCATCCGACGCCATCTCGACGAACGCGAATCCGCGCGCGCGGCCCGTGGCCATGTCGCGCATCACGTTGACGGTGTCGACCGTGCCGGCGCCCGCGAAGAGCGTCTGCAAGTCCTGTTCGGACGTGTCGTAAGGAAGGTTACCGACGTAGAGTTTTCGAGCCATGTGTGTCTTTCTCGCTTTCGCCCCGTCGTGCGGGGCATACCAGTAGGGCCGATCCAGAATGGATCGCGGATGGACGGCTGCGTTGCTAAGCAATCACTGCGGGGAGAAGCGAGGCTGTCGAGGGCTCGATTCGACTCGTGGCGCTGGCTAGAGCAGGAGGCGGTCTTCCACCTGAGAGGTAGATAATATCACAGTCGATGACGCATGCGCAGAGTGTTTCTCCCGGCCGGGTCGGCCGACTCGTCGGGTCTCGAACTCACCGCCCGTCCGCGTGAGCCGCGCCTCAGGCTGCCTCAATCTCTCCCTCTGATGACTCCAGCAACGGAATCGACGGCAGCGCTGGCATCAGACCCTGCAGATCGCCGTACATGCCAGACACATTGAACGTGACGGCGTCGATCTGCTTCGTCCGCCGCGCCCACTGGCGCTCTGCTGCGCGCCGTTCCTGTTCGAGGTCCTTCCGCATCGCGGTGAACGCCTCGACGACAGCTTCCACGCGCTGGCGGAACTCGACGCCGGAGAGGTAGCGATACAGCAGTTCGAGCTTCTCCTCTTTGTTCATCGCCGCGTGCCGCGCCTGCGCGAGCTGGAGGAGATGACCCCGGAGCACGGCCGCGAGTGACGCCGCGCACGCAAAGTCGCTGACCAGCACGCCGTCGATTATCGCGAACCGCGTGCACCCTTTGGGCAGACACGCGGTGACGAGGACGGCGAGGTCGGCATGCAGCGCGCGCTGATCCTGCTTCAGCTTCGCGATCCAGTCGTTGCTCCAGTGGCGCGTGTTCTTGCACTCCCAGAGGATCGCGCCGGCCTTTGCGCCACGCGCGTCGACGACGACATGGTGGACGTCCGCGCCGCGGACGCCCTGGCCGATGCCGCTGATGTCGTCTGACGGGAAGCTCCCCCGCAGGATCGATTCGAGCTCTCCCTCGCCTGCTTCGCCCTGGAGCTGCTGCGATCCCTGCTCCGCCTTGCGCTTCAGGTCTTCGATCTGCCGCCGCATGTCCGCGAGCTGACGCTCCTTCTCGGCATCCTTCAAGCGGTGCTCTTCGGTGAGCCGCTGCTGCGCGTCGGTGACGATCTTCTTTCGTTCGTCGTCCAGCTGTCGCGCAATCGTGACGTCGAGGTCCGCCTGCTTCCGCTCGAGCTCTCGCTCGCGCTTGCGCATGGCAAGCTCCAGCCGATGCGCATCTTCCAGGGCCTTTGCCTGTTCCGTGATCTGGTCTTTCAGCGAGCCCATCTCCTGGGCAAGCTTCCGCTCGGCCTTCTTCGCCGCGTCCTTCTCCGCGCGCTCGCGTTCCTCCTCGAGCCGCCGATCGTACTCCTCCTTCAATGATGCTTCGATGTCGGCGCGCAGAGCGCGCGTGAGCGGGATTTTCTTGCCGCACGATGGACAGGAGATGGACTGTTCGGCCACGTGGATGCCTCGCTTCCCAGAGGTTCGGTGCGTGCCGCGCCGTACCCGCGACTTGTCCGCCGTCGCGCGCAAGCGCGCAGGCAGATGGAAGCGGCAAACGCGGGACTCGATCTGTCAGCGAGTCTACGGAGAAGGTGTGACAGGGCTGGTCATACGACTTCGCTTCGCTCGGACCAGGGGCTCATGACTACGACTGAGGCCGGCTTAGGGCGTGAGCCCGCATGAACCATGAACCATGAACCATGAGCCTGGAGCCTGAAGCCGCCTCTGAGCCTGGAGGCCCTGAGCCGCAATGGATCACTGATTGCACTCGATCACTGCACACGAAAGGAGGCGTCCATTGGCAAACGAACTGCGCAATAAGCGCATCGCAGCACTCGTGGATCACGGATTCGAACAGGTTGAGCTCGTCGAACCGAAGAAGGCGCTCGAGGCTGCGGGTGCAAAGGTGGAAATCGTGTCGCCTCAGAAAGGCAAAGTGAAGGGCTGGCAGCACACGAAGTGGGGCGATGAGTTCGATGTCGATCGTCGGCTCGAGCAGGCGCGCGCGGACGAATACGACGCGCTGGTGCTTCCTGGCGGCGTGATGAATCCCGATCATCTCCGGATAAATCCCTCGGCCGTGCAATTCGTCAAGGCGTTTGTGGACAGCGGCAAGCCGATCGCCGCGATCTGCCACGGACCGTGGACCCTCATCGAAGCAGGCGGCGTGCGCGGACGCCGGATGACGTCGTGGCCGTCGCTGCAGACCGATCTGCGCAATGCAGGCGCCGAGTGGGTCGATCAGGAGTGCGTCACCGACAACGGTCTCGTGACGTCGCGCAAGCCGGAGGACATCCCGGCCTTCAACAAGAAGATGATCGAGGAATTCGCGGAGGGACGTCACGACAAAGGCGCGCGTGGGCGCGACCTGGCGTCGACGACGCGGTAATCGACTCGAGAGCCTGCCTCGCCGTCCGCCGCGAAGCGACGAAAGCGGGCTCATGACTCATGACTGGCTCATGGCTGATAGCCGATGATGGCTTAGGCCGGCTTACGGCGTGAATCTCGAGCGGGCCTGAGCCATAAGACATGAGCCGTTAGATCAGTCCACATGGCATGAACTTTCCTACGCGTCATATCGAGATGGACAGCAGACGTATGAATGAGGTGCGCTGATGGATAGACGCAACAACTCGGCCGGCGGCGCTGGGCTCGTGGACAAAGTGAAGGGCGGAGCTGTCTCGCAACTTAGCACACAGAAAGATAAGGCAACCGACGGAATAGGGAGCGTGGTGCAGGCCGTGCGACAGAGCACGCAGCAGCTGCGCGATCAGCAGCACGACACGATCGCGCAATACGTCGACGAGGCCGCGGCGCAGCTCGAACGATTCTCGAACACGCTGAGGGAGAAAAACGTCAGTGAACTGTTCGATGAGGCACAGCAATTCGCCCGACGCAACCCGGCACTGTTCATCGGCGGCGCCTTTGCGCTCGGACTGTTGAGCGCGCGGTTCTTCAAGAGCTCCCGGGATCGGTCCGGCAATGCCAGCTGGCGTGACCCGTTCGAGCCAGGTGAAGGCGATTACCGCCGCAACCCCGCCTCTCAATCGATTCGAGGCCGTCAATACGGACGCGAAGAGTTCGACCGTCCGACGATAGGCTCGCCATCGTACGACACGGGGCGATCCTGATGGCTCCCGAGGACAACCGGTCGATCGGTGACCTCGTCGCTGCGCTCTCGCGCGAGACGGGTGTGCTCGTCCGCAAGGAGGTCGAGCTCGCGAAGACCGAGCTGACCGCCAAGGTGCGACACGCGAGCACGCATGTCGCAACGACCGCAGCGGGTGTGGCCCTCGCGCATGCTGGCCTGCTCGTGCTCCTGGCCGCGATCGTCATCGGCCTCACGCAACTGGGCGTCACACCGTGGCTCTCAGCCGCCATCGTAGGCTTCGGCACCATTGGTATCGGCTACCTGCTCGTCAACAAGGGACTGAAAGCGTTTCGCGGCGCAAGCGTCGTTCCGACGCACACACTTGAAAGCCTGAAGGAGGATGCGAGATGGACGACGCGACAAGGCGCGTAGGGAAAAACCGGATCACCAGTGTCTCGAAACAAGAACAGCCGCGCGCGTCGGATCCGTTGCTGACAGACGAGGATGAAGCGCGGGCGCGCGAGCTTCGCGGCGAGATCGCAGACACTCGCAGCGAGATCTCCGAGACCATTGGCGCGATCCAGGAACGCCTCCAGCCGGCCAACCTCATGGCGCAGGCCGGAGAAACCGTGCGGAATGCAGCAACCAAAAAGGTGAAACAGATGGCCAATACAGCGGGGGAAGCGGCGGACCAGGTGCTACACAGCTCGTTCATCGAAACAGTCAGGGCCAATCCGATTCCGGCGGCGATGATCGGGATCGGCGCGGCGTGGATGCTGTTCAATCGCCGTTCGGAATCGCGCGGCTATCGGTACTCAGGCGGCGACTCGTATCGTTCTTACGAGACATCGGGCCGCTACGGTTCGTATGGTGATAGCGCCGACCGCCCGTACGGCGCTGTCGGGACGCGGGGCACGACTGGCACCGAAAACACCCAGAGCGTGGCGTCGCGTGCGAAGGACTATGCGGCAGACGTGACGGCGCGGGCACAGGAATTCACCGGCGACGTCCGCGAGACCGCCCGCCGCACGTCCCGCCGTGCGCAGGTGAAGTTCGAGGACGTGCTCCGCAACAATCCGCTGGCGCTCGGCGCCGCCGCGGCGCTCGTCGGTGCCGTGGTGGGCATGACGGTACCGGCGACGGAGACCGAGAATCAGCTGATGGGAGAAGCGCGCGACTCCGTCGTAGAGCGCGCCCGTGGCCTCGCCAGCGAGGCGGCGGATCGCGTGAGCGACGCGGCGGACAACGCGCAGGACGTCGTGTCGCGCGCAGCCAATCAGGTCAAGGACGTTGCGTCGCGTGTGACTGACACGAATCGTCCCGGCACAAACCGGACGAAATTCCCGGAGGGATAGATCGCCGCGGATTTGTGGGTTTTGAAGAGGCGGCCCCGCACGAGGCCGCCTCTTTATTTTGGCGGCTCATTGCGCTCTTGTTGCGCCACGTCAGCAACGATTTCGTAAGACCGCAGGCGTGCGGTGTGATCATAGATGTTGACAGGCTGTCCATTTTCCGGATGAAAGTACGAGAGCAGTTCGAGCACGTCGTGCGGGAACGCGTCCGGATTGCTCGCCAGCGTGCGCCGCAACGCGCGCGCCGTCGTCGGATCCGTTCCTGGTGCGCGGCCGAGGCCGAGATCGATGCGTCCCGGGAACAGCGACTCGAGCGTGCCGAACTGCTCGGCAACGATCAGCGGTGCGTGATTGGGGAGATGATCCCACCCGCTCCGACCCGGATGGTCTTCGTTCCCGCCGCGACGTGCGCGATCACTACCGCCGTTGGCGCGCTCGCGATTCCGGGCATGTTGTGATGTTCGGCAACCCAGAAGCGGCGGTATCTCCAGCGCTCGGCGTGCTGCGCGAGGTCCAGCGAGTTCTTGAGCGCTGTGGCCGCGTCGCTGCCCTGAGTGATCGGAGAGAGGTCGAGCGCGGAGACCGGAATCATCCTTCTAGTGTAGGCGGCTCTTCAGACCCGCCGGGCTGGGGACGAGGAGCGGCTCACGGGCGTCATACCAATATGTCCATCCGAGCCGTCAAGCAAATCATCCAGGCTACCCCGACGGTAGAAGGTGCGGGCGTCAAGCTCCATCGTGGCTTCGGGTTCGGCGACACCAGCGAGTTCGATCCGTTCCTGCTGTTCGACGACTTCCGCAACGACCGTCCCGCGGACTTCCTCAAGGGCTTTCCGTGGCATCCGCATCGCGGGATCGAGACGATCACTTACGTGCTCTCCGGAAGCGTCGAACATGGCGACAGCCTCGGCAACAAAGGCACGCTCGGGTCGGGGGACATCCAGTGGATGACGGCCGGGAGCGGCATCGTTCACCAGGAGATGCCGAAGGGAGATCCTCACGGGAGGATGCACGGGTTTCAGCTCTGGGCGAATCTGCCGTCATCGCTGAAGATGACGTCACCGCGATATCAGGACGTCGCCGCCCGCGACATCCCGTCGATCACCGATGACGACGGAACGAACGTGCGGGTCGTGTGCGGGGAGTTCTGGGGCAAGCGCGGTCCAGTGGACGGCATCGCGGCGGAGCCGCAGTATCTCGACGTGTCGGTTCCGCCCAACACGCGCAGGACGCTGCCCGTGGAAATCACTCGCCGCGCGTTCGCCTATGTCTTTGCCGGATCCGGCACGTTCCGCAACGCGTCAGGCCCGCGGCCGGTGCTCACGGATAACACCGGCAGCAGCACCGACGATCACGCCGTCTACAACGATGCGCGGGATCGGTCCCTCATCCTCTTCGATCGCGGTGACGAGATCACGGTGCAGGCTGGCGATCAGGGCATTCGCTTCCTGCTGGTATCGGGCAGGCCGCTCGAAGAGCCCGTCGCGTGGTATGGACCGATCGTGATGAACACCCAGGCCGAACTGCAGCAGGCGTACCAGGAAATCCGCAACGGGACGTTCATCAAACACGCGCGATAGGCCGGATCTTTCCCGGTAGGCGCGAGTCTTTACCAGTAGGCCCGGTCTTTCCCAGTAGGCCGGGTCTTTAGACCCGGCGTTCAACCAAAGAGTCGCCCCCGAAGGGAATTCCGTCGATTCCGAGTGCGATACAGCGCTCGCGCCATGCGGCAATGGTCGTGCGCCCCTTGACGATCGAACCGAGCTCGCTGAACGGCCGGAACTCCTCCACGCCGCGCCGGAGCACGGCCTCTTCACCCGGCGATGTTTCGGGCACCCAGCCGAGCGGGTGCATGGCCATGGCGTAGGATGCGACGATCAGCCGCCATGCCGCGGTGACGCGAGTCTCGTCGCTTGCGTCCGCGGCCACGATGCCGCCGCCGATCTCGCGCAGCGCCTTTTCAGTCGCCGGGGGATTGTCACATGTATAGTCGCGGAGCAGTGCGCCATATTTCTTCACGCGCGCCCGCCACATCGGCAAGTAGACCGCGTCAGTGACGCGCGGCCACTCGAGCGGCGTGAGATTGGCGAGGTCGGCGCCCAGCGTGCCGAACAATCGGCGCTCGCACTCGTCCACGCTCCTGAGCAAGGCTGCGGCCGGTCGCGAATCGACCGCCGGCCGCGACGGCTGCCGTTCGAGCGCGGCCACGCGATCGCCGAGGGACGGGTGCGTATCGTACGGATCTGTCTTTCCTTCCTTCTCTTGGTTGTTGACGAGCGTTGCGAGCAGCCGCGACATCTCGGGTCGCGACGTGTAGCGTCCGAACCCCGCGGCAACCGGCGGGCGGAAGCCGGCCTGCATCACGGGCACGAGCTCCGAGTACCAATACGTGTGATACGCGAACGCGGCACCGTTCAACTTCCGGAGCCCGGAGGCCATCGCGTGCGATCCCACGACGTTCGCGGCGACTTCGTCCGCGATGTATTCCTGACGGCGCGACACTGCGTGCGTAATGCGGAGGAAGAGCGTCGCGAAACCGATGAAGATGAACCGCAGAACGCTCTCGGAGAGCTGCGCGATCGTCCGCAACATCATGACGCGTGTCTTGTGAATCCACGGTCCGAGCGCGACGTCTCCCGCGTGGTAGTGGCCGAACTCGTGAGCGAGCACCCCCTTCACCTCGTCGACCGTGAGCGCCTGGAGCAGCGGCAGTCCGAGTCCCATGACGCGGCGTCCGCCCATGCCCATGATGCCGCCGCGCTGCGCCACGAAGGCGTTGACGTCGTTCAAGAGGTAGACGTCCTGCGGCATCGCCTGCGACGTGGCCTTCGCGACGTCCTGAATCAGCGCGAACAGCTCCGGCTGTTCCTCCGCCGTTACGCGAGGTCCCGGCGGGTCGAAGTGGTCGCGGCGCGGGACGATCGCCCACAGCACGGATCCGGCGCCGGCGACGCAGAACGCAATCAACCGGAAGGCCGGATGCCGCGCTCGCGCGATGTCGAAGTAGGCGACCCACAGCAGCCCGGCGGCGACACCGAGCGCGAGAATGTAGAAGCTCACCATCAGCACCACGGCGAGCGCGGCGCGTCCAGCCAGCCAGATATTTCGGGACATACCAATTTCGTACGGACCGGTTGGGAGCCCGGAAATCAGAGTCTTGCTGGGGAGGACGGGATTATACGCGGAACCGGGAGAAGTACGGCGGGTCTTTAGACCCGGCGCAAAAAAATAATGCGAGGAATCCGGGCAGGAAAGCAAAGGACCACGACGCGAAGTGCCGCGCGAGGTTCGGCGCTCCGCCTCGTGTCCAGATGCCTGAGATCAGATGGAACGCGACTCCGGAAAGAAGCGCCGTCGCGATGCCGCGGATCAGCGAGGACCCGAGCGTCTTTAGACCCGGCGATCAGCGCGGCGTTACCAGCGGCAGCTCGATGAAGCTCTCGCGATTCGGAGTGTGATAGATCCGCTGAACGGCTTTGCGATAGTCGGCCGGCTTCGCCCAGAAGATGTTCGGCACGAACGACTGCGGGTTGCGATCGTAGAGCGGGAACCACGACGACTGGACCTGCACCATGATGCGATGTCCCGGCAGGAACACATGGTTGGCTGTCGGCAGCGCGAAGCGATACTCCAGCGGCGTGTTCGCGGCGATCGCTTTCGGCGTCTCGAAGCTCTCGCGATAGCGTCCGCGGAATATATCGGCCGACACCATCAACTGATACCCGCCCATCGCCGACTGCCCCGCCACTTCATCCGGATAGACATCGATCAGCTTCACGACCCAGTCGGAATCGGTGCCGCTCGTTGGCGCTGTCACTCACTCTCGACAGGAGCAGCGACTACTGACCATCGCCGACGAGCTATAAACCCTGCTGAGATTTTCTGGCAGCCAGGCCGAATCTCTGAAGCCGAAACTCGAACAGTCCCCTGTCAGGTCATAGGTTCGGGCGGCCGATAGAGGAATTCATAACGCCCTCGCGATCCGTGAAGACGGCGCCGATTCTGCGGCGCGGCTGTGGCAGTGGCGGTCAAAGGAGATCGATCTTTACCGCGCATATCGGGTGCGAGCCGCTCGAAGGATCGAAGCGCCTGTATCGAACTGCGTGGAAATACCGACAGCCGTGTATCGAACGGCAGCGGTGCAATCCTCAGAACGTGATCCCTCCCTGCGGCACCATCGTTCCGCGTTAAGGCCTTAAGCCCCAAAGCAGTTCAAGCTTGAGCGCTAAAGCAATGGATCGAGCGGCGTCCCCAAAGGTATGTGTCTTGAAGACCCCAAGCACGCGCTGCGAATCTTGGCGTGCAGCCTGGTGTGGAGCGCACTGGGCTCGCACGGATGCGACCAAAACGACTTCGCGCTCGATCAACAAAACCCCAGGGTTCCGTTCAGCAGGCCGCTGAGCGGCGTGACGTCGCACGCCCGACGGCCACGGCCGCCACGTGGGAAGTTAAGTGGAGCGCCACCGGCCCGCATGACGAGTCGGAGTTCGAAGATCGCCGGGACGGCCGGCGCGGCCTGGCTCGCCCTCGCCGCGTGGTGCGCGCCTGCCTCGGCGCAGGGCACCCCTCCGCTGCCTGCAACGTTGCCGCGAGCCGCAGTCGCGTCTGCTCAAACCTCTCCGACTGCGCCTGAAGAGAAACGATCTGAGAAGGGACAACCGGTTTCATACGGCGTGGAGGTCCAGCTCGGTTCAGGCCATGCGGACCGCGGGCTTGTCATCAGCGATCGGCCGGTCGTCCAAGCCGTCACGTGGGTGTCCGGGAGCGTCGCCGCGTTTTCAGTTTGGAGCAACATCACGCTAGGTGAGACCACGGACGGCTCACGCCCGCAGATTCTGGAAATGGAGCTGACGCGCGCGCACGAGTGGAGGAACCTCACGATCGAGCCAGCGATCAGGATGTTCTTCTACCGCGATCCGCTGAGTATCGATAGCTCCCGCTCGATTGAAAGCTGGCTATACCTCTCGTATCACGCGGGGCCGTTCCGCCTGTTCACGAATCAGAGCGTCGATGTACTGGCGTACAAGGGTGCGTACTTTGGAGAGGCTGGGATCGCGTTCGAGCGGCGTCTCTCACCGAGGGTCGAGGTCGGAGGCTCGTTCAAGACTGGATGGGCCTCCTCGACGTTCAACGATGTCTATGTCGGCATCGACAAATCGGCGCTCAACCTCACAGGCGTGGATGGCTCGCTGAGGGTTTTCGCGAAGCCGCACCTCTACATCGGTCCGTACTTTGAGTTCAGCACCACCGTCAATCGCGCGGTGCGCGCGGAGCTGGCGCACCCGACGCTGTTCTTTGTGGGGCTTGTCACAGGAGTGGAATTCTAATGCGTGCAGCAAGTGTTCTCGAAGCGGACGAGGGCCGTCTCCCGGTCGTTGCCTCGGAACCGCAGTCGGCATCGGGCCTCGCCACGCGCTTGGAGCTGCTCCGAAATACGCTGCGACCCACACCGCATGTGCCGTTGGCGATGGAGGGCATGAACCTCTTTGCCAAACTCGAGTATGTCAACCCTGTCGGGAGCATCAAGGATCGCGCCGCCTACTGGATCCTCAAGCGGGCGGCCGAGCGCGGTGAGATCCGCGACGAGACCACGGTAATCGAGTCCTCCTCCGGGAACTTCGCCGCCGCTCTCGCCGCGTTCACTCGCCTGGTCGGCCTGCGGTTCATCCCGGTGATCGATCCCAATATCTCCGGTGCCTACGAGTCGTTCCTCCGGCGCATCTGTCCCACAGTCGTGAAGGTCGAGAAGCGTGACGACACCGGCGGATTCCTGAAGACCCGCCTGCAGATGGTGAAGCACCTCTGTGCCACCACGCCGAACGCCTACTGGACGAACCAGTACGGAAACCTGGACGCCGTGGAGGCCCACTATGAGCTCACGGCGGCGGAAATCTGCGCCGATTTTGAATCGCTCGATTCTGTCTTCATCGGCGTCAGCACGGCGGGAACGATCGCCGGAGTATCCCGTCGGCTCAAAGAGCGCTATCCCAAAGTTCGCATCATCGCGGTCGATACCGAGGGCTCCGTCATCTTCGGTGGGACACCCCGCAAACGCCATATTCCCGGCGTCGGGTCGAGCATCGTCCCGCAGTTGCTGTCGCACGCCAAGATTGACGATGTTGTCTCGATACCCGAGAGCGACACCGTTGAAGCATGCCGGGAGCTCCTCAGGACCCATGGACTGTTCGTGGGCGGCTCCAGCGGAACCGCGTTCGCGGCGATCAAGCGGTATGCGTCGAGGATGGCCGTGTCCAACCGCCCAACGGTGCTGTTCCTGTGCGCGGACCGCGGTACGGCATACCTCGACACGGTGTTCGATCCCGCATGGGCGACCAGACTCGAGTAGAGGAAACCATGCACTTCGAGTTCTCGATCATCAACGGCAAGACCGTGTTCGACATCATCCACGCCCATCGGGATGAATGCGTCGGGATCGTTCGGGACGCGTATCTCGCGCACGCGGATGGACGGTCCGTCAATCCTGATAGCTACTTCTTGCGGTTCCCCGAGAAGCCCGATTGCCGGATCATCGCGCTTCCGGCCTATCTCGGAAACGGCTTCGATGTGGCGGGACTGAAATGGATCGCCAGTTATCCCGCCAACATCCAGCGCGGCTTTCCGCGCGCCTCGGCCGTACTCGTGCTCAATAGCTACGACACCGGGTATCCCTTTGCGATACTCGAGAGCTCGATCATCTCGGCCGCGCGAACAGCCGCCTCCGCCGCTCTTGCCGCCCACTGGCTGTGCGGGCAATCGCGTCGGGCTCATTCCCTGGGAATCGTGGGCACCGGGTTCATCGCCCGGTACGTTTACGAGTTTCTGGTCGACACGGGATGGGAGATCGAGGAAGTACGGTTACACGACCTGACGCCTCTCGAGAGTGAGAAATTCAGAAACACAGCGTGCCGTCTCGATCGGCACCGAACGGTCACGGTTGTGCCCGACGTGGCACAACTAGTGAAGTCCTGTGATCTGATTGTGTTCACGACCGTCGCTTCGGCGCCTCACATCGCCGATGCTGCCCTTTTCGAGCACAACCCGCTGGTGCTGCATATTTCGCTGCGCGATCTCGCACCCGAGATACTCCTGAGATCGCAGAACGTGGTCGACGACATCGAACACGTCATGAAGGCCAACACCTCTCCCCATCTTGCCGAGCAGCAGACGGGAGATAGAAGCTTCGTGACCGGCACGCTTGCCGACATCATGCTCGGACGGCGCTCGGTGAATCGGAGCCGTCCGATTATTTTCTCCCCGTTCGGCATGGGGATACTCGACGTGGCGGTCGGCAAGTGGGTGTACGACCAGGCGGTCGCCGCCGGCCAGGACCTGCGCCTCTCCGATTTCTTCTACGAGGTCGTCCGATGACTTCTGCGAGATCGCACAACGGCCACGGAGTGCCTCGCCAAGTATCAGGGGCGCAACGGTGATTGATCACTCGACCATCATTGAGGATCGGCGCAGCGACGCCACGACCGGCACCGAGAGCATCCTCGCCGGGGTGCTGGCTGACGTCCTGCGCGTCGACCGCGTGTCCGTTGACAGCCACTTTTTCGACGAGCTGGGGGCTGACTCGCTGGTGATGGCGCATTTCTGCGCGCGGGTGAGGAAGCGAGGCGACCTGCCATCGGTATCGATGAAGGATGTCTACGGGCATCCGACAATCAGAAGCCTCGCAGCGGCGCTCGCGAAGCGCGCGCCCGCCTCTGCCAGACCGGCGGCTGCAGCAACGCTGGAGCTGCCGACGCCGACAAGCGCGCGCGAGTACGTCCTCTGCGGAGCGCTGCAAGCCCTGTTTTACCTCGGATATTCGTACCTTGGCGTGCTTGCCGCCATCGAGGGCTACGAGTGGATAGTGGCGGGATCAGAGGGTGTTGAGAGTTACCTGCGGGCGGTCCTCTTCAGCGCCCTGGCTTTCCTCGTCGTGTGCGCCGTTCCGATCGCGGCGAAGTGGCTGCTCATCGGACGCTGGAAGCCCCAGCAGATTCGCCTCTGGAGCCTCGGCTACGTCCGCTTCTGGATCATCAAGACCTTGATTAGATCGAACCCCGGCGTCTATCTGCTCGTCGGCTCTCCCCTGTACACGCTCTATTTGAGAGCGCTGGGCGCGAAAATAGGGCCCGGAGTCGTGATTCTGTCCAGGCGCCTACCGGTGTGCACGGATCTGCTCACGATCGGCGAAGGAACGGTGATCCGCAGGGAGGCGCTCTTTCTCTGTTATCGCGCGCGAGCCGGGCGGATCGAGATGGGGCCGGTGACCCTCGGCCGCGACGTATACGTCGGCGAAGCGTCCGTCCTTGACATCGACACATCGAT
>Ga0066677_10000170_pt1 | contig 21954 bp, 21 predicted proteins | sample GraSoiAngelo_126_FD_62299 | JGI IMG/M metagenome (GOLD analysis project Ga0066677, IMG submission 62299) | Grasslands soil microbial communities from the Angelo Coastal Reserve, California, USA - 14_0927_09_20cm | ecosystem: Environmental > Terrestrial > Soil > Grasslands | place: USA... | reverse complement strand
CCCTTCGCATCGTCCTCGATCAACTCGACGCCGAAATCCAGAAACTCCACCAGGAGGCCGCGCTTGCTGCCTGAAAAACTTGCTTCAACCCGTAAGATCTCATGCTTAGAAAGTGTCTAGTCTAGTTGTGCAGCCCGGCGACGTAGTCGCTCACCTTCGTCCGCGTCGCCTCGGTGACGTCGCTCTTCCGGGAGAGTTCAGTCAGCCGAGGGCGATCCAGCATGAGGCCGCCGGTCATCGAAGACCGCCGAAAATCCTCGTGCCGCACGACGAAAGGTGTCGCGAAGAATCTCACAGGTGGAACCGCCCAATGGATATGTTCCATCCATAAGTGCGTCGTCAGTTCCGCTTTCAGAACTCGCCATTTGAACCATGGTCACGATGCGGTGGGTTCGATCTCCGGTGGGTCATTCGTTTAGCCAGCATCACCGTTTTGTCGCCGCGGAGTGAACGCGTCCATACCTGAACACTTGGAGAAGTGCCATGACCATCGACCTGCTGAATCGGCAATCGTCAAACTTTGTGCTGTGGGCACCGGCGCAGGACGCCCCCCAGCTGATCATTGGCACATTCCAGCCAGGTGCGCCTCCAATTCTTAAGGACAAAGGAACATTCAAGCTCTCGGCGGCCGCGGGAGTTTCCGGCCTATTCGAGATTTCGCCTGCGACCTGCGGTCTGCAGAACGGCACCGTCTATCACTACTGGTTCGAGGTCGACGACACCCACGTCGGACATCAACCCGGAAGTCGAATCGCCGTCTGCGATCCGTCGGCCTTGACGACAGATTGGCGTCTCACTGAAGGTGACCAGCCGGCGGCCGTCACCAAGTTCGAGAACGCGAAACTCGTCCCATGCGATCCGGACGGTACGGTGGTAGCTGCCGCCGCGCTTCCAGATGCGCGGCGCCTTCCGCAGAACAATCAGATGGTTATCTACGAACTGCCGACGGCTTGGGCGCGACGACCGCGTGGGGGCGGAGTCGAGCGCGGCGTCGGTACCTTTCGAGACATCGTGGCGATGTTAGACGTGGTAGCGCAGGGCGCCAATTTCGCTGAACTCGAAGCAAGCCAGCGCGGCCGCGCCCACATCCTCGAACTCGGCATCAACGCGATCGAATTGCTGCCGCCGGCCGACAGCCTGTTCGACCGCGAATGGGGATACGGCACGTCGCATCTGAATGCGCCTGACTACGAGCTCGGGTTCCCCGAGGGGAATTCCTGGCCGACCGCGAATGCCGACCTTTGTCGTCTCGTCGAGACCGCCCACGCCAAAGGCATCCGAATCATCGTCGACGTCGTGATGGGATTCTCCCGCAACGGTCCGTACCAGCACATTGACTTCGACGACTTCCACATCGCATTCGACCCCAAACGTCCACCGAACGATCCAGACGCGTTTACCTCTCGGCCCGGCGAGGCGCGTCAGGACTTCGGCAGTCGCCTCTTCCGGTACGTCAAGCGCATTACTACGTACGATCCGATCGGAGGACAGAACGCGACCTTCACTCCGGCGCGGCATCTCCAGCTGGTGTCGCTCGCGCGCTGGATGCGTGACTTTCATGTGGATGGATATCGCATCGACAGTGTGGAAACCGTGGCCAACTGGGACTTCATCCAGACCTTCATGGAGAACGGCCGCAGCGACTTCCGCGCGTTGTGCGCGGCGCAAGGGATGTCGCAGGCCGAAGCCGATGCACGCTACCTCGTTGTCGGCGAGGAACTGCAGGAGCCGCTCGACATCATCCGACAGGGTCGGATCAATGCCTTGTGGCGCGAGAAGTTCCGCGAATACATTCGTGCCGCACTGCTCGGGCAGAACGCCGACGGCGAGTCTCTCGAATCGACGGTACGAAAGGCGGTCGACTGCCGCGAGTTTCAGTACAAAGACCTCGCCGAAGCGGTGATCTACCTCGGCACGCACGATGTGGAAGGGTTCCACAAAGAGCGCCTCGCGACCATGTTCCGATACCTGTTTCCGATCGATGATTCGATGAGCGACGCACAGAAAGACCGACAGAACCAAGCCATCGAGCGCCGGATGAAGCTCGGGTTTGTGTGCCTTCTGACGGCCGTGGGGATTCCCATGATTCTCGCCGGAGACGAGTTCGCGGACGAGCACGACCTGTTCAACATTCACGGCAGCGTCTCGAACCAGAACGGGAAGCAGGTGGATCCAGTCAACTTCAGCCGTCTGGAAGGCGGCGAAAACCAGTGGCGTCGCAACGTCCTAACGCACGTAAAGCGGCTGATCGAGTTGCGGACGACCCATCCGGCGCTCGCCTTGAACGAGACGAAATTTCTGCACGTGGACTTCACAGCGGGACGGCGGATTCTCGTGTGGCAGCGTGGTGATGACAATGATCCGGTCATCGTCGTTGCGAACTTCTCGGATTTCGAGACCGACCATCCGTTCGACGCTTCATCCGAGTACGTGGTTCCCAATTGGCCGCATCGGGGCGACTTCCTGTGGCGCGAGGTCTCCCAGAAACGCGATGTGCCGACGGCGTGCATCGGGAGGGAGCCGCTCTTCCCATGGGAAGCCAAGGTGTACGCGCGCCGATGAGTCAGCGCGCACCTGCGCCGGCGATCTTCGCCGCGTCGATGTGGTGCACCCGCGACAGACCCGACCGTGGCACCAAGAGCAACACAGTGGTGAAGCCCTTCGCCTTGTACGGCCCCAGCTTAGTCATCTTGCGCCGTATCTGCTCTCCGACGCGCATGTGGAACATTTGTCGTCTGGCGCTGGCCGGCGAAGAAATATTCCAGGCGTACCAACGGAGTCCTTATTGGCTGTCAGGGGCAGGTGCGTTGATTGGATCACGAAGGTTGCGCGCGTCGAGTTTCAGAACGAGTCTCATTCCGAAGGCAGAACAATAGCGTTCCTTTCACAGCGAGGAGCCGTCGAGTGAGTCGCGAGTAGGCAATGAGTCCCCGACACCGCTACGATTAACGCGTCGCGCGCACGTAGCGAACAACCGAGTCCACCAGATTCACGCTCATAAATGATGCGCCGACGTTTCCTTTCGTGCGGACAGATCCTCGGGACCGACCGGCGCGTGTACGTGCAATGCGGCCGACCAGCGAAGTGTCGACAGCTCTCCAATCCTGAGTCCGCGCAGCGATGGGGCGAATGCGCCCAGCATAAACGGCCGAAACTGAGCTGGTGCCGCAGCGCCAGCGGAGTGGAGGCCGCCAGGCGGGGTACAGAAGCCTCGCCGATTCAAGAATGCAGGCGCCGCCCGATTCGAAGCGGGGATGGAGGTGTTTGCAGAACGAGCGGCGCCTCCGCCGCACTTCGCGATTTCGCCGAAATTTTCGTCGCGTAGGATCCTAGCGGCGAAAGCGTCCTAAGCAGCGTTATCCACAAAACTGCTACGATCTGTCCTCAATGGCACCACTTTCAGGTCGGCTCAGTGAGGCACAGTACGAGTTCCGGATCGCCGTCCGCGTTAACAACGAATCGCGCGAAGTGATCGAGGGGCAGATCCCGCCCGACGAGTGGCGCGTGCTGCTCAATTACCTGGATTACTTCGACGATCTTGCGGCAACACAGCTCGGTGCGGGCGTGCAGATCCGGGCGCGGATTGTGTTCAATGCGGACGGGACGTTTTCGTGCGACGGCGAATTACCAGCAGCGGACGATCTCGCTGCCTTCCTTCATCGACTGCGTCCGTTCGTGCTGGAGAACGAGCCGACGTACTTTCTGCGCGTGTGCGCCATCATCGGGCGTCGGGTACGGCATCGAGCGATCCACGCGCTGTTGCGTCGTCAACGTGACGAATTCTCCGGCAAGACGTTCGAGTCGCAGATGCAGTTGACGACCAACGGTCAGCTTGTGAACTGCGAGCGCGTCGTTCGTCTGTGGCTCAACTCGTACGAATACCATCGCGCCGCCGACGGACGCGACCAATTGGCGCGGCTGCATACGTTGCTCCCGCTGGAGACCACGAAGCCGCTGTTCGTGTCGATGATGATCGACAAAGCGCGGGCTATCCGCGAAATCGCGACGGTGATCCGTCTGCCGCCAAACGTGGCGAACGCGGTCGCGAGGTCAGGTTCGGAAAGCTGTCAAATCCGGAGAAACGCACTGAGCATCCGGCATCGGACGCAGCCGCAAGCGAGTGAAAGGAGCGACCGATGCGTTCGATTCTCATTGCAGGTATTACAGGCGCTCTGATCATTGCCGGGGCGCTTGCACACGCTCAGACGAAATCGTCCGGCGGACAGAAGCCTCGCGCGCGCAGCGGTGGACGGTCCTCCGGTAGGTGGGCAAGATGAGCGATGCCGAGCGGCTGGCGCTGGTCCTCCGTTCTGTGGAAGGCCACTCGTCGTTGCGCGTTCACTGCAACGATCAGCACTCGTACGTGGTCTTCCTCACGTTTCCAAAAACAATCAGCCTGACGGATCCGACGCTCGTCGAAGTGCGTTTCGCCAAAAAGGAGCCTGTCGGGTACACCATTTCCGCGATCAGTCACGATTTCCTCGTCACTGCGATGGGCGGATCGAAAACCGACGCGAATTACGGATTTATGACCTCCGATCCCGCGACGGGCGTTGCAGGCCAGTTCAGCGCCGAGGAAACAGCCAAAACCGGCGCGGAATTGGTGAAGGAAATTCAGAGCAGCGCGCGAATGGTGTACCGCCTGTCACTCGCGGAATCTGCGAGCGCGACCGAGGGGACGTTCAATCTCACCGGATTCAGTCGAGTTGTCGCGCCGTTAACGAAACTGTGTCCGATGCCGCAGTGAGGGAGTACGTGCTGTACCGAGCCTGCGAGCCGGACTCATCGGGGTAGTAGCCCTCGTTCGAAAAGCAGGCGAGCGGCTGGCGGGTGCCTGGACATCTTGTCGGCTCGTCTGGCCGTACCGGCCCGACAGTACCGCGACGTCTCGATGTCCGCAGGCTGCCGTTCAGCCGCTCGATCGCCACGAACAACCGACTGAAATAGACGCTCTTCATTGCCCTTTTGCAAGCCCATTTCATGTGGGTTGTTTCTCTTGTGGCGCCAACACTCGGATGCTCGCTGCAAATGCCCGCGTCGCGGGTGAATCTGGGGATCCGCGCCGCGCGATAGCAAGTTGAGGCACTCATCAGATGTTCATGCTCCAACGATGGCATCGCGCCGGGAAATCATGCGAGGGCTTCGCGATCGGGCGGAGTGACGTCCTGAGCCGGCCGGTCAACTGCGCGAGGCGCTTCGGCTGCAAGACGAGCCGACATTCCGATCCGCGGGTTACGCGAATCGCTCGTAATGAACTCGCCATCCGTCCACTCGCAACGCGCGAAGCGCGCCGATTACGCTCTCCATCATCGCCGGCGGTCCACACAGGAACGTTTCACGCCCCTGAATGTCGGGGACGAGCTTCTCGAGCATTGCCCCGTCAATCCGGCCTTGTAGATAGCCGTCATCGGCTTTAGCCGTTTGAGACAGGATGAAATGGCAGCGCGGCGTCAGCGCGCGCAGTTCAGCAGCGAAGACCAGATCGTTGGCGGCCCTTGCCCCGTACACCAGCACAACATCACACTTGCCGGCGAGCGACTCGATGAGCGCCCGAATCGGCGTGATACCAATGCCTCCCGCGATCATCAGGAACTTGCAACCGTTCGATGGCCCGGCGGTGAACGCTCCGAGTGGACCCTCGAGCAGCACGAGGGTGCCCGGCGTGAGATGACGGATTCGACGGGTGAAGTCACCAACGGCTTTGATCGAGATCCTGAGGAATCGTCCATTCGGCGCGGCGGAGAACGAAAACGGATGTGGGGCCCAGTGGCCTCTTGTGAGAAAGGCCACGTTCGCGTACTGCCCGGCACGGAATGAGAATCGCTCGAGCCGTCGCCCCTTCAAATACACTGACGTGACGTCGTCGCTCTCCGACACGATTCTATCGATCCGGAATCTGTGTCGCGCAAGGTTGAACACCGGTCGGCCGGCGCGAAACGCCAGCAAGGCGCCGATGACCGCGACGTGCAACGTCACCCAATACCACCACCACCACGGTTGCTCGAGCATTTCTGCTCCGCTCGCCTGATGGATCGAGGCGAGGCCGATCGCCAAGTACATCGCAATATGACTGGCATGCCATGCGTCGTACGTCAGATGGCGCCTGATCGGTGGCAGCGACGACGTGACGACAAGCGCGATGATCACGAGCGCCACGATTGCCAACCAGGCATGCGGCCAGCCCGACGCGATCTTGACGAATTGTTCGCTGAGCGAGACGCGATGCCGCCGCGCGTATCCGACCGTCAGCAATACCGGATGACTCACGAACAACGGTGCGATGACAACGCCGATGTACCGATGCAGACAGTACAGTCGGTCGCATCCCACGGAAGGCTCGATCCAGGGGAGACGGCTGACGAGGGCCAGTTGAAGCAGTACAGCCGACCCGACGAGCAAGCCGACCAACCTGCCGAGCGCCACAAGGCGATTACCCGGCACGCCGCTCGATATGAGGGGGCCGGAGATGTGCCACCACGCGACGCTGAGTGCGCAGGTGTGAAGCACGCACGCTGCAGCGAACCACTGAAGCGGCGTGATCCATCGCGCGCCTCCCGCGGACACAACCAAGGGTTCACTCCTTCGCTGTGTAGACCGGCCGCACGCGTTGGATATTCCGCCGGTCTCGCGGCGCCCACGTGGCGGAATAACGGACTGGCGCGTTCAGTCTTGTTCAGTGAGTGGGGCTCGATTCGAGCGCCGGATCCAGACGTGGTTTTAACCCTGGCGATCTCAGTGGCGAGGAGTTCATCTATCGCAGGCACGCGAACCGAGGGCTCATGGACTGAGCCCAATCCGGCGTTCAAGATCCTGGAATCGCCGGTCGGCGCGGAGCGAATCGAACCCCGGCCGCAGGAGGACGCTGGGGTTGAATCGCTCTTCGTAGCCGGTCTCGAGCCACGTCATCGCTTGATCGTTGTCGCCAAGCGCCGCATAGACCACGGCAATCTCCGCGGCATTCGAATAGCTGGCACGCGCGCGCGTCTTCAGATCGCCCAGCAGTTGCAGCGCTTCGTTTCTCCTGCCCGATACGGCGAACGCACGGGCGAGATTCGCGACGCATGTCGGGCTGCCTGCGGAAAGCCGTACCGCCTTCTGGAGTTCCGCGATCGCTTCATCGTGCCGCTGACCTTGGAGATACGCGACAGCCAATTGGTTGTGTGCAAGAGGGAAATTGACGTCCATTTCGATCGTCTTGCGGCTCTGTTGAATCGATTCGTCGGTGAGATGCGCAATGAGGAGAAGCTCCGCCAGATCAGCGTTGATGATCAGCGAGAGAGGATCGAGGGTCTGCGCCTTCTTCAGTTCGGCGATCGCCTCGCTATTTTTCCCCAATACGCTCAAGTGCCACGCATACCAATGATGGGCCGTCGCGTAGCCCGGGTTCAGCTCCATGCCGCGGCGGAATTCCGTCTCGGCAGACTTCAGATCCCAATCGAACGCATCAAGGCAAAATGCCAGCGACGTGTGAGCCTCGCCGAGCATGTTATCGAGTTGCAGCGCTTTGACGGCCGCGGCCTTCGCTCGAGGAAGCGCATCCCTGGGAGCCAGCACTCCATATTCCCAGTCGCCCAACAAGGCATACGTGTCGGCCAGGCCACTGTACGGTTGCGCGTACGTCGGGTCGCGCTCAATCGCCCGGTTGAAATAGTCGACCGCCTTTTCAAGGTCATCACCCGTTCGCTTGTTCCAGAAGTATCGCCCCTTGAGATACGCCTCGTACGCCTCGGGGTCGACCACCTTTCTTCGCTTCAGCGTGGCCTGTTCCTGCGGGTTGAGGTTGATCCGGATCTGCTCGGCGATCGCCCGCGCAACCGTGTTCTGCAGCGTCAGCGTGTCACGCAGATCGCCGTCGTAGGAATCGGACCACAAGTGCTTGTCGTCGCGCGCTTCGATCAACTGCGCCGTGATGCGAACCTGGCCGCCGGCGCGGAGGACGGTGCCTTCGATCACGGCGTCCACATTCAGCTCGCGCGCGATCTGGGGCAGGGGCTTGCGCGCACGTTTGTACGGCATCACCGACGTCCGCGAAATCACACGTAAGGCACTGATCTGACCGAGCGTCGCAATCAGCTCGTCGGTCATCCCGTCCGCGAAATATTCCTGCGAGCCATCGCCGGATAAATTCTCGAGCGGCAATACGGCAAGCGAGCGGATCGGACCCGGCTGCGAAGCTCTCGACTGAAGAGCCCACACGATGACGATTGACGCAAGTGCCAGCGCGACGCCCGTGATCGTCCACGGATACCACCTGCGGAAACCCGCGGGCGATGTCGGCGCGGCAACGGTCGCACGCGACTCGTCGTCTACCCGAACGAGATCGGCAGCGGTTGCGTCACGTCCGACAATGGGAGCGCCTTCGGCGACCCCAACGTCGGCGATGAAGCGGTAGCCGCGCCGAGCGACGGTTTCCACGAATCGAGGGCTCGTCGCCGAATCACCCAGCGCGTCCCGAATCCTGTTAACGGCTTTGTTCACCCCGTGGTCGAAATCGACGAAGGTCTCGGCAGTCCACAGCCGGTTGCGAAGCTCTTCCCGAGTCACGATCTCACCCGGCCGCTCGAGCAGCATCGCGAGAACCTGAAACGGCTGTTCCGGAAGTCTGAGCTTCATACCGTGCTTTCTCAGCTCGCCGGCTCGAAGATTGACCTCGAATACGCCGAAACGGAGGCGGACGGGACTGCTGGCCTCTGACATGAGTGGCCGACCGACGCGAGTCTACCACTCGGTTGCAAAGCGCCGCAGGGGAGGATCTCGCGCAACCCCTTCGTCGTGAGCTACTTGTCCGGGGACCTGTAATCCAGCGGTTCAGGATTGCGATTCCATTGCCCTCGCCGCTCGCGGCGCGCACATTCGACACTCGAAGACAAAGTCTCGATCGATGTGCCCGGAATTCTCAGGAGAACGTGCCAATGAGCGACAAAACACCCGTCCACCCTCAGGGTGGCGGGCTTGCTGAACTGCTCCTTTCGCATCTCGATTCCGCTTACAACCTCGCGCGCTGGCTGGTGCGAAACGGCGAAGACGCTGAGGACGTGGTGCAGGAGGCGTACCTCCGAGCGTTCCAATATTCTGGCGGGTTCCGCGGCGGCGATGCGCGCGCCTGGCTGCTCACGATTGTGCGCAATACCTCCTATCGGTGGGTCCGGAAAACGCGTGCGTACGAGCCTGTCACGCAATTCGACGAAAACAGACATACAAGCGACAGCGAGACATCGAATCCTGAAGTGCTGCTGCTTCAGAAGGCCGACAAGCAGCTCCTCGAGAAGGCGCTGAACGAGCTTCCCGTTCGGTTCCGGGAAATTCTGGTCCTGCGCGAACTGGAGGGCCTTGCCTACAAGGAGATCGCGGAGATCATGGGCATGCCGATGGGCAGCGTCATGTCGACGTTATCGCGCGCACGCCACCGATTCAGTCGCGCAGCCGTCGACCTCCTCAAAACGGATTCGCCGTCGCAATTGGATGCCCACGGCCTCATCGTAGCGTTTGCGAAGACTCGAGCGCCGGAGCGGCGCGATGCGTGAGTTCCCAAACTCCCCACCGAACGATACCCTGTTCAGGGCGCGGCGCGTGTGGGAGCATGGCGATGTACTCCAGTAGGTGGCCATCGGGGTCGCGGAAGAAGACGGACGCGGCCGGCATCCAGGCGAGGACCACGGGTTCGTCTGTCGGTTGCCCGTCGAAGTCGAGCGGCGTGATCCCCGCAGACCGCAATGCGCCCGGGGCTGCCACGACATCTGCGAGGCTCACGCGGAACGCCGTGTGCAGCGTCATTCTTTGGGGGCCCGCGCCGGAAGCCCACAATCCGAGCATCGCGTTTCCGGCAGGACCGATCCAGAAGAATGCGGCCTCCCGGGCGGACGTGACGTAGGCCAACCGAAGGCCGACGACGTCTCGGTAGAACTCGAGGGCGCTGTCGAGATCGGTCACGGTCAGGTGTGTTTCGAAGAGGTCCTGGACGGGAATCATTGAGGCGGTGTCTCGTTTGACTATGATGCCTGGAGCGCGCGGGCGAACTCGGTCAGCTCGGCATCGTTCAAGTCGGAGACCGCCCAGAACGACATGCCGTCGCGGATCCAGTGATGAATGTGGAATCCTCGAACCAATCGAACGTCGATCGCCGCGAAGGCCCCGTCGCGTTCGGGGGACACGAATACGTTGATCGTGTGCTGCTGTCGCTGATAGACGAGCGCGGCCACCGGCCGTCCGCCGAGGTAATCCAAGCGGCCACCAACGAGCGGAAAGCCGATCGAGGCGAGGTCGACGACCGGCGGCGAGAAATCGAGCTTGCCCAGAAACCACGGTTTCACCGTGTGTTGATCTGTGGAGCGGACATCGAACAAATGATCGGCCATCAGCGAGCGCACATGGCCGTTGACCACTTCATTGACCATCGCATCACCGCGCGTCGCCGTCGATCGCATGAGTGCGATCCCGCCGCCGACCGACACGACGAGCACCGCCGCGGCCGCCCACGTGACGAGACGACGGACCGACGTCGAGCGGGTCGTCCGCGCTGACACGCGCGCGCGCAGACGATCCGGGGCCGGATAGTACGGAGCTGATCGGACGAGCCGGCCCAGCGCTTCGCGCTCGGCGACCCGCCGGCGGCAGGCCGCGCATCCGCTGAGGTGATCGCGGACGGCTGTCGCGCCATCGGGATCGAGCTCGTGATCGACGTAGGCATCCAGGTCGCGCTCGACGTTTTCGCAGCTCACGGCAGCGTCTCCATCCGCGTTGCCGGCTTCAGCACCGCCAGCAACCGTTCACGTGCGCGCGCCAGCCGCGACATCACGGTGCCGATCGGCACGCGCACGACCGCGGCGATCTCCTTGTACGACAAGCCTTCGATCTCGCGCAGCACGATCACTTCGCGAAAATCGACCGGCAGCTGCTCGAGCGCCGCGCGCACGCGCGCCACGGTGTGCCGCTGCAGCAGCCGTTCTTCCGGATCGAGCGCGTCATCGGGTCGTTGATCTCGTGCACTGTCCAACGGTGTCGCCTCCGTCAGGCTCGGGCGACGCGAGACCCGGCTGTACCACGTGTTTCGCACGATCGCGAAGAGCCAGGGGCGCGCGTCGTCGTCTCGAAGTGACGAAAAGAAGCGCATCGCCCGCACGCAGGCATCCTGGACGACGTCTTCCGCATCGGCGTCATTTCTCGTGAGCCACCGCGCGTAGTTGAAGGCTGCGTCCAAGTGCGGGAGGACAGTCTCTTCAAACAACCGCGGAGGCATCACTCTCCTTAAGACATACCGTGCGGCTGTTTTATTCCCAGGAATAGACCGCTCGTGCCCGCGGTCTGTATGGGCAGCTGGCACTCATAGAGCGGCTGCACCCGCCGATCGTGCCAGACGACGACCGCTGGTTTAGGGCGCGGGCTTCTTGCGCCCGTGAGGGAGGCACCTGTGGCACGAACAAATGACGACAAAGATTTTGGTCGACGACACTTCCTGAAATGCATGGCGTGGGTGGGGACCGGGGCGGTCTGGACGCTGTCGAGCGGCATCCTGAAGGGATCTCCGCTCGGCCAGTTGTCACCCGCCTCGATGATGTCGCACGGAGATGGCGCGCTCCGCTTCGTCCAGATCAGCGACAGCCACATCGGATTCGACAAGCCGGCGAATTCCGACGTCACGGCGACCCTGCGGGCCGCGATCGCGAAGATCAAGGCTGAACCCGAACCGCCGGCGTTCGTTCTGCATACCGGCGATCTGACGCATCTCTCAAGGCCGGCGGAATTCGACACGCTTCAACAGGTGCTATCGGAGCTGTCGGTACCGGTCTTCTACGTTCCGGGCGAGCACGATGTGCTCGAAGACGATGGACAGAGTTACTTGCAGCGATTCGGCAAAGGGACGCTCGGCGCGGGGTGGCAGAGCTTCGATCGCGGCGCCGTGCACTTCATCGGGCTCGTCAACGTCGTGAACCTCAAAGCGGGCGGGCTCGGTACCCTCGGCAACGAACAGCTCGAATGGCTGGAAAAAGACGTGAAGCGGCTCACGAGCAGCACGCCCATCGTCGTCTTCGCCCACATTCCGCTGTGGTCCATCTATCCCGACTGGGGATGGGGCACCGACGACAGCGAACAGGCCTTGTCGTATCTGAAGCGGTTTGGTTCCGTGTCGGTGCTCAACGGTCACATTCATCAAGTGATGCAGAAGGTCGAAGGCCACGTCACGTTTCACACGGCCATGTCGACCGCGTTTCCGCAGCCGGCGCCTGGTACCGCGCCGTCGCCCGGTCCGATGAAACTCGCCGACGACCGGCTGCGCAAAGTGCTCGGGCTCTCCCGCATGTCGTTTCACGACGTGAATCATCCGATCGCGATCACTGACCTGCCGCTCGAAGCTGAGATGCCAACCGCCGGCGCGCACGACGTCGTCGTCGACAATTTCAGCTTCGCGCCGGCAATGGCCTCGGTGCCGGTCGGCACGGTGATTACTTGGACGAACCGCGACGACGTGCCGCACACCATTGTCAGCACTGAGCAGAAGTTCAAGTCGCCGGTGCTCGATACCGACGGGCAGTTCGCGCATCGATTCGACGCGCCCGGAACCTACAAGTACTTCTGCTCGATTCACCCAAAAATGACCGGTCAGGTCGTGGTGGGTTGAGGCACTGCTGACCACGAAAGGATCAATGCCATGTCCAGGTTTCTGACTGCCGCCGCTCTGGCGGCCATCGGCCTCAGTGTCGCCGCCTGCGGCGGCTACGGGAGCTCGTCGCGGACGCCGAGCGGCCCGTCGGCGCCACCGCCCCGCGCAATCGCGATAAACGTCATCGGCATCAATGGTGCCCAGTCCTTCTCTCCGAATCCAGCGACGGTATCGGCTGGCCAGACCGTGGTGTGGCATAACATCGACACAACCACACACCGGGTGGTACTCAACGACGGCGAACTCGATACCGGCAACATCGCGCCAGGAGCGTTCAGTGCGGCGATGACGCTGGTTGCGCCGGGCCCGTACCACTGCTCGATTCATCCTCCGATGGTTGGCAGCATTGCCGGCGGTCAGTGAGTGCACATGCGATGTGTCGCCTCCTGCTTCGAGAGTCCGTGTGGCGATCGCGAACCAGTGTGCGAAAAGGATCTTCCGACGTGCGTCCGCGATGCACTAGCAGCGGCCCGCGCCTCGCGGCCGACAAGCGACCTGATGTGCATTTCGTTTCACACACAGGACAGCGGCCGCGAGATCGCGCGGATGGGACCGGCACCGGAGTTCGTGAACGCGCGCGGAGCCGGCGATACATGTTCGCGCTTGCGGCCGAAGGAGGTGCTCATTTTGTCGGTGGCCGTCACGGAGACAACCGTCGACACTGTCCAGACGGTCACTCGCGTACTGGTTGTTCGCATGCGACCACGACCGGGCGACTGACCGCCACCCGCCCGTTCAGCGTCCGCCTCAGGATCAGCGAGCCAGAGGCGCAGCGTCTGCACGTCAGCATCGCGGCCGAGAAGGACAGTAAGGACCAGGGGCAGCGGGACGCCGCTCAGTTCATCGACCGGCGTGTTCTGCGCCGGCGGCCCCGCGCACGCACGGAGCACGTCACGGGTCGGACCGGTCAAATCAACTGCCGCGGAGAGTGCCCGCGCGGTCTCGACGTGCGGCCGCCGTCGTTCCCCGCGCTCGAGCGCGCTGACAGCATGGACCGACAGGCCGGCAATCGTCGCGAGCTCCTCCTGCGTGAAGCCTGCGGCTTCAGAGTGCCTTAAGGCGCGCCAAATGACCGTGGAGCGCCCGCTTTCATGGTTGTTTCCAACTTACCGCTGCGGACGTACGGGCGTCGTACGAGTTCTGTGCGACTGCTGTGGGTGGTCGCCAGTTCGCCCCCGCTGCACACTGGCCGCATGGCAAGTGATGCAGCCAGAACCGCGTTGATCACGGGCGCCGATCGGTTCATTAGCAGAGCTTTGGGTCCTCATGTCTGCGCGGTGCGCTAGACAGCGATCTGAAGCCGTCCGCATTTAGCGAGGACGCACCTTCGAGAACAGGAGGCAGACGCGGTACTGGTCTCAACCGCGTGGACGAGACGAGAGGTCTGAAAGTAAACGGTAGAAGCGTCTGCGATTTCCGCAGCGTAGCCGTCAGGCTCCCATTTCACATGCAGGAAGGCAATCATATGAAGAACTGCAACGCAAACGACCGACAGATCACCAGGAAAATCCCGCTCATCGCGGGCGTTACCGCGCTTGGCATGGCGTTCATGTTCGCGCTGCCGCAGGCGGCTTACCCTCAGAGCATCACCCCGCCACCGGTGCCCGCGAACCTCGAAGTGCCGGCGGGAAACGAAGCCTTCCTTCTCGGTCGGGGCGTCGGCACACAGAACTACGTCTGCGTCCCTTCACCGTCGATCGGACACGGCAACTGGACATTGTTCACGCCGCAGGCCACGTTGTTCAGCGATCAGAGAGAGCAACTCACCACCCACTTCTTCAGCCCCAACCCTGACGAGGGGGGCATCGTACGTGCGACGTGGGAGGACTCCGGGGATACGAGCACGGTCCGGGCGCGGGCGATCGGCACCGCCTCGGTGTCGCCGAACGCGATTGCCTGGGTTCTCTTGCAGGTGGTTGGAGCCCAGGACGGACCAACGGGCGGCAACTCGCTCTCCGGAACGACATTCATCCAGCGGTTGAACACCGTCGGAGGCCTGGCACCTGCGACCGGCTGTGACCTGCCGACGGACATCGGGCATGAGAGGTTCGTGCCCTACACGGCTGATTACTTCTTCTTCAAGAAGCAGTAACAACCGTTGAAGCAGTGCGCCTCGAATGAGGCCATCTGCGCGACAGACGCGAGGGTGGCGGCCGTGAGTTCATGAGCATCATTCGCGCCGCCACTCACACGCAAGGCCGCACCGATCGGGCATCAAATCACATTCTGAAAGGCAACGGTACAAGACGATGATAAAGAAAGCAGCAGTGGTTCTATTCGCCCTGGGGATTGTCGGTCACGTCAGCGCCCAGGGGAACGACTCTCTCGCGAGATTCGCAGGCGGTATTGGCGTGATTCCGGTGTCGACCGTCTCCGGGCCAGTGAACCCGGATGGATCATTCCCGAACGCAAAGCTCAACATCGTCAGGGGCGTCTTCCCTGGCGCCGGGCCGTGGAGAATCGCCGATCTCCGAGCCGAGATCGACACCACCGGCCATATCAAGGTCAGAGGGCGCGGCTTGCTCCTGGCCAGCAGCAACAGCATCGGCCAGAACGCAAATCAAAGCGTCTTCGCGACTTTGATCTGTGAAACCGCGGCTCCTTTCGTCGAGCACAACACCGCCTTCAAAGTTCCCCTGGAACCCAACGGCGATTTTCGTATCGATGACACGCTGAATCCCGTGCCATCGGGCTGCCCCAGCCCGGTGCTGCTGATTCGCAACGGCGGCGGCGTGTGGTTCGCGGCCGGAATTCCGAAGCTCGGAGACAACTAGAAACGTGCGTTGCCTCGCCGCGTCAAAGCACGGCGCGACAGCGAGGCGTACGATGTTGCCGGGGAGCCGCACGGGGCAATTGAGGAATGAAGTCGTGCGGCTTCCCGCATGAGGTGCTGCAGCGCCCTCGCGCGACGGGGACTTGGCGGCGCATCGTCGTGCGGTTGAAAGAAGGGCTCTTCGGCGATTTGAGTACAGCCCTCAGTTGCATCACCATCGGCTTAATCGCATGCGATCGGGCGCGACTCGACGATTGCACGCATTCGAGCGGGTGGCTCCGTTATTCGCCTTCAAACGGCAATGACGACTTTACCTCGCGCGTGTCCTTGCTCAAGATACCGGACAGCCTCAGGCACGTCGCTCATCCGAGAGCCGTTGTCGATAACGGGTGCGACGGTTCCAGTCGCCACTAGCTCGGGAATGATCGTCAACCCCCCTTACTCCGTCTCGGCATCAACAAACCCAGCTGTTGGCTCACGAAACTCGATCAAACAAGTGCCGTGGATCACACGGGCCACCACACCGATCATCCACCGACCGCTCGGTCCTCCGACGATAACGTATGCCCCCTCGGATTTAAGACGCGCCTGAATGCTGACAACGAATGGTTCCCAACACAATCGAGAATCACGTCGTAACACCGTCCGCTCTTAGTGAAATCCTCTTGTGTGTAATCAATGACGTGATCTGCGCTGATCGATCGGACCCATGTCCACATTCCTTGTACTGCACACCACGGTCACGTCAGCGCGGAAGGATTTGGCGATCTGCACTGCGAACGTACCCACGCCTCCCGCCGCACCGTTAATCAACACCGTCCGGCCTGCTTGGAGGTGTCCCTTATCGCGAAGACCTTGCCATGCAGTCATTGCCGCCACATTCACGGCGGCCGCTTGCTCAAACGTCACGTTCTCTGGCTTCATGAACCAATGTCGACGCGGACGTACACGCATCCCTTTCATATCTGCGACTGGAATGTCTCGACGCTGCTATCGCCTACATGCCTTGCGTTCATATGGTCCACGCGGTTCACGGGACCGCGTCTGCCTCCTGTTCTCGAGGATGTGTCCTCTTTTGAATGCCGGACTGTTTCAGCTGGTTGTCCAAGGCATCGCGGAATGCCTGACGGCCGCGCGATAGGCTGGACATGACCGTTCCAATGGGAACGTCCATCACGCCGGCCAGCTCTCGGTACGACAAGCCGTCCAGCTCCCGGAGCACGAGCAGTTCGCGAAAGCGCTCCGGCACGTGGCTGATCGCTTGCTGGATCAACGTGACGTCATCGGTTCGAAGCAATAAGGTTTCAGGATCGGACGCTGGTCGAGCGCCGCTGTGTTGCTGTTCATCGAACGGGTCGGTCAATGCTTCGAAGCGGTTGGCGCGCCAGCTCCAACAGGTGTTGCGAACGATTCTGAGGAACCAGGCGCGACTATTTCCGCCTGTAAATGTCCGAAAGTATCGAAGGGCCCGCAGCGACGCCTCCTGCACAACATCGTCCGCGTCGTGCTCATTCCGCATCAGCCAGCGCGCCAGCCGCGAGGCTGCGGCGAGATGGGGAAGGACGAGTTCGTCAAAACTCTCACCGGTCGCATGTATCGTGGCGAGTCGGAAAGGTCGGTTATTCATTGAGTGCTCCGAGGACTTGTTGGAGTCCCTGCTCGAGCGTGGGATAGCGATACCGGAACCCGATCCCACGCAGTCGGAGGTTCGAGAACACGGCGTCCGTCTGGAGGGAGTCGGCCAGGACCGGACCAACGACGAATCGAGCCGTCGCCGCGGGCACTCGCCACACGCGCAGAGGACGGTTCGCGAGACGTGCAAACGTTCCCGCGGCGATGACCGGCTCGATGACGCGTTCGCGAAGCCATGAGCCGTTGCCGTAGACCCACCCGGAGAACGCGGTCACGATCGGCAGTCCCGCGATCACATAGCCATCGAGACGATCGAGCACGGGCGTGAAACAGCGTCCCCAGGCGGACGACCGAGGCGGTGCGTCTTCTGTGATTGGATGAGGCCCCGTCGCGCCGTAGCAGCCCGTGTCCGCGACGTGTACAATCCGCTTCGTCGCGCCGTCCGCCACCGCGTCCACCAGGTGCGCATCCATCAACACGAGCCTCCGTGCAATGGATCTGGCGCGTCTCCGAGTCACGCGCGATACGCATGCTGCGTGCGGCGGAAGATGGAAGATCCAGTCAGCCGCCGCTTCGTCCTGCCACTGACCGGGCTCGAGCAGGTCGCCCATGACGGGTACTGCTCCGGCCCGACGCAGGCGGTAGGCTGCCTCCGCGGACGGTGTGAGACCGAACACCTGATGGCCCCGGGCCACGAAGACCTTGATCAACTCAGTGCCGACGAACCCGTCGGCGCCCGTAACAAACGTGGCCTGTCGGTCGGTTGCCATCGGGCCAGTGTGGAGCGCGAGCGAGCTGGTGACCACCGACAGCACCCGCACAGGATTCGTACGATGCCCGTACAGCCGCCGCAGTAAGATGAAAGGGCCATGAAGCCTGGCCCTGCGGCGTCATTCGGCGCGCAACTAAAGGCGCTCCGCGAGGTCGCCGGTTTCACGCAGGAAGAGCTCGCGACGATAGCAGGCCTTTCGGTGCATGCCGTGAGCGCGCTCGAGCGGGGGGAACGACGGCGGCCGCATGTCGAGACCGTGCGCGCGCTGTCCGCGGCACTGGACCTGACTGGCGCGGCCCGTGACGCGCTCGTTGGGAGCGCGCGCACACCTGCTCACCACCCCGCTGTCGATGAACTGAGCGGCATCTCGCTGCCGCTGGCTCTGACGGTTCTTGTCGGCCGGGATGCTGACGTGGAGACGCTGCGCCACTGGCTGGCCGATCCCGCGGCACGGCTCATCACGCTCACCGGACCAGGAGGAGTCGGAAAGACCCGGCTGGCGCTGGAGCTCGCACGCGCGATCGCGGAAGAAGGCTCAACCCGCGTGATTTTCGTATCGTTGGCGCCCATTCAAGATCCTGCGTTCGTCGCGTCGGCGATCGCCGAGGCTCTCGGACTGGTAGACGTCAGCGCGCTCGACCTGCCGAGGCGCGCTCGCGCCGCCTGCGAGGATCACCCTACATTATTGATGCTGGACAATTTCGAACACGTGTTGGACGCGGCGCCGTTGGTCGCCGATCTCCTAACGTCGGTCACAGCCCTCCGGCTGCTGGTCACCAGTCGCGCGCCGATCCGAGTGCGGGGAGAGCGGGAGTACACCCTCGCACCCCTCGCGTTGGAGCTGGATTCCGCTGCGGTGTCGGCCGCAGATCTGGCGCGCTCTCCCGCGATTCGACTATTCCTAGAGCGGGTTCGAGACGTCCGACCCGACTTTCGTCTCACGTCGGCGAACGGCCGCACTGTGACGGAGATTTGTCGACGGCTCGATGCACTGCCGCTCGCCCTAGAGTTGGCGGCTCCGTGGATCAAGGTTCTGACAGCTGAGAATCTGCTCCAGCGACTCGAGCATGACGTGTTGCTCTCGACTGTCGGCCACCCGCGCGACCTTCCCGAACGCCAACAGACGATGAACGCAACGGTCGCCTGGAGTTATCAGCTGCTCGACTCGGAGGAGCAGCGCGCCTTCCGCCGCTTCGGCGCTCTGCCCGGTCTGTTTCCGATTGACGCGGCCGCGGCGGTCCTTGCCGGTCGTGAGAGTGGTTCGCCGGGGACCGATCAAGCGCTCCGTGCAGCGGCGAGTCTGATCGACAAGAGTCTTCTGCTGCGAGCCGACACCTCGGTAGTTGCGACGTGTCCGCTGTACTACATGCTCGAGACCGTGCGTGCGTACGGGGCGCTCGAGCTCGTCGCTGCGGGCGAGCGTGACGAGGCGCTGGAGGGGCTGGTCCGCTATTGCACGGCGGAAGCCGTCCTCGCCGGGGAGGGGCTGGTTGGACCGGCGCAGGTCGAATGGTTGGATCGCGTACGTGAAGATCTTGAGAGCTACCGCGCCGGCCTGACTTGGCTCATCGAGCGCGACCGTCCCGCGGAAGCGTCCGAGATCGCGTGGCAGCTGATGTTCTTCTGGCTAATCCGCGGACACGCGGCCGAAGGCCTCCGATGGTACGAACAGATTCTGAGGCTGCCGTCGCTTGCGCCGGCCTCCGAGTTGAAAGGGCTGTCCGGCGCGGCGGTGATGTACTACACACAGGGAAAATCCGTCCTTGCGCGCACCGCCGCCACACGTGCCCTCGCGCTCGCACGGAGCGCGGGCGACATAGGTATGGTCGCGCAGGCTGAGAACCTCTTGGGACACATTGAACACGGCGTTGGGAATGTGGACGCAGCCCGCGAACGGTTTACCCGCAGCGTCGAAGTGTTCAAAGCGCTCGGGATCCGGTGGGGTATCGGGAATGCGCTGAGCGGGATGGCAGAGGTCACCCTTGCCACCGGTGACGCTGCCCACGCTGAGCGGCTGCTGGATGAGGCCACATCAGTGCTTCAGCACGCCGGTCCGTGGTTCCTGGCCCTGACGCTGTACGTCCGAGGCATCCTGGCAGTGCGGCGCGGCAGCCCAGATGAGGCTATCGCGTCGGTGCGTGAGAGCCTCGCACGCATCCGGGATCTCCAGGACAAGTTCGCGTTTGTGTACGCGCTAGTCCCGCTTGCCGCCGCAGCGGCACTCAAGGGTGACGACGCGTGGGCAGCCCGGATTCTGGGCCTCCGGGACGCCGTCACCGATCGCACGGGCGCGACAGTTGTCGACACGTCCGTGGACGATCTGCAAGAACGGGCCGAACGCGACGCGCGCGCGCGCCTTGGACCGGATCGATGGACGCAGGCATATGCGGCAGGACGGAGTACGTCTATCGATTCGTTGATGAAGGACATTAACCGTGTCTTGGGAGAGCGCGCACGCACTTAGAGGCGCGCCCGTAGCGCCATCACAAGCCAGTCTGTAAATTGCAGACCTCAGCACGGTTGCAATCGCGGCGTCCGCAACGATGCCGTCCGTTTCAGCGTCCTGCCGCCAAACGAACGGTAATCGACGCGTCGAGTACCACGCACGCCAACACGCCCGACAATGTCTCCGCCAACGATGCCCGTGTGTGTGTCGCGCGCGCGGATGTGTTGATCAAGGCGAAGGGCTCGTCGACCAGCTCACCGATGCGACCAGCCAGTCCGGCGCGTTCTTCAGGACCCCGGTACTCCCCGGGCGTACTCCGCACTCGATATCGGGGCCGCATCGCACGCCTGCAGCCTGACTCGAAGTTTCGTGACTGCCTCTGGTGCGTGTCGCCGCCGATATCCGGATTGAAGAGTGAAGCGTCTCGACCTCGCGGTAGATGGACACTTCCACCGCGTCCGGACCGAGACGTGCGAGGCCTCCGACTAGCGCATTGTTGGAGGATGCCGCCCAAGATTTCCTGAAATCGCCACGGCGCGGATAGGTCCTTTGTTCGCCGACGAAGGTGCAAACGCACTGACGCGTCGGTTTATTCAGTGCCCATCACATCTTCGCGCGAACAACGGCACGCGGCGCTGCGGCTTCCTGATGTGCCGGCAGCTATCTCCTGAGATCCTGCCCGCTCAGCCTGGAATATTCGAGGGTATCTAGAGATTAGGCCAAACGTGTGGGCGCTGTCCGTCGCATGCCGCCGGTTTCGTAGAGATGCGCGAACGAGCGTTCGATTCGCTCGCCGCGTTGCCGCATGAATCGCCGTCGGCGTGCCCCGCGGATTCGCCGCCGATTGCGAGCACCGAGACGTGCGCCTCCGGCTGCTGGACCAGTCACGTCGTCCGCGATCACGCGCGCCGATGTAAAAGCGGATGCCCACCGCGTCCAAGTCCATCAAGGTTGGCCGAAGGACGTTGGTTCGCTGTAAGGGGGCGAAAGACAGGAGGGTCCTTCGCTCGGCCGATGTGTCACGTCGGCACGCAGCAACCGACGGACATCGGACCGCAGGCCAGATGGAGCGACTCGATCGCGTTCCACGGATTTGCCGCATCAACGCGGTCGTGATATAACGCACTCCTTGTTTGGGTGCCCACGACGGGTATAACAGGGAAGTCCGGTGCGAATCCGGCGCGGTCCCGCCACTGTGAGTGAGGGCGCTGCTTCGATCGACCACTCGGCCATCGGCCGGGGAAGGTGAAGCAGCCGCAGAGCACGCTCTGCACCTCCGAGCCAGGAGACCTACCCAAACGTTCTGCGGTCGACTTTCTGCGACGACAGAAGGTATGCACTGGAACGTCCGGCCTCCGGCCGTCTCTTCCGCGCACACGGTTGTTGTCGACGTGAGTCCACCGCTTCGCCCGCGGAGGCTCTCGTCATGCTGCGTACGTCCTCTCGTCGCACTGCCCGTCTCCGTCCATTCCTTACCCTGCTCGCCACTCTGCTTTGCAGCGCGCCACGCGTTTCGGCCCAGGACGCGTCAGCGTCGATCGCCGGCAGCGTCGTAGATCCGCTCGGAGCTCGAGTCGCTGGCGCCGTCGTCACACTGCTCCGAGACCGCGAGGTTGCGAGAGGAACCACGACCGATACGCAAGGCGACTTCTCATTCGAAGCGTTGCCTGAAG
>Ga0066677_10000169_pt1 | contig 22048 bp, 16 predicted proteins | sample GraSoiAngelo_126_FD_62299 | JGI IMG/M metagenome (GOLD analysis project Ga0066677, IMG submission 62299) | Grasslands soil microbial communities from the Angelo Coastal Reserve, California, USA - 14_0927_09_20cm | ecosystem: Environmental > Terrestrial > Soil > Grasslands | place: USA... | reverse complement strand
GGCCACGGGCACGTGCGGAAGTTACCACAACCGCGGAGAAGCCCGGCCGCGGTGTGCCTGCGCGCCCCATTGACGGACCGGAAGGAGATCTATTCACGGCTTCAACCAGAACAGATTGCCGCCGCGCAAGAGATCTGGCCCGAGGAGCGGCCGGGCTGTCCTGGAACGGCCGTTGCTTAATTGGACGCGCCGTTAGCTGTGGCATCTCATGCATAGCGAACGTTGAGGTGGAGGAAATATGCGAGAGGTGCGGTCAGGGCGTTCGATGTGTTTCGCGAGTGCAGTCGTCGTGGCTGTGTTGATGGTGCTGTCCGACCATGCGTCTCCCATGTCCGCACAATCGGCTGCGAGTTCTATCAGCAGCACCTCCGGCGCCGTGCAGTGGGATCACGCGGCGGTCGTGGCCGGTCAAGTGACGAACCTGGGCGTGCAGGACGTGTGTCCTCCGGCCTTGTGCGACAACCATGATCTCGCGGTCGTTCTCCCCTCTGCCGCGGCAACTTTTTATCAGACGATGACGGCGTCGCTGATGATCAAATTCACGTGGACGAGCAGTGCGCCCACCGACATCGACCTCTTCGCGATTAGTCCAGGTAACGCGGACCACGGCCCCGGCGCTCCGGATGGTCTCTTCACCGGGCCCGGTGAAGAGACGTTGACGCTCACGGATCCCGTCGACGGCGTGTGGCACATCCGGTCGATGGCCGCGCTTTCGCCGCTGCCGACGTCCGTGCACGCAGTTGCCACGCTGACAGTCGCGGCGAAGCCCACCGCTCCTGTCCCGGCACCCGCGCCAAACGGCGCGCCGACGTTTGTCAACTACGCCGCGCCGGAGGATTGTCCGAGCACGATACCGCCTTCGTCGACGCCACCGCCGCCGAACTGCATGACGCCCGCTCTCGGATCGACGACCGCCGGCGGACACGGTGCGGGGGAACCATCGATTGGCGTGAACTGGAAAACAGGAAACGCGTTCATTGAAGCCGGCAATCACACGCTGCGCGTCACCTTCAACGACGCGGCGACGCCGGCGACGGCCGTATGGGCCGACAAGCGCTCACCGTTTGCGCGCGTGAGCCTCGACCCCATCCTGTTCACAGACGACAGCCGCATGGGTGGCACGAACCGGACCTTTTCGTCGCAGCTCAATGGCGTTACGAGCGAGTTGTCTTTCACCGACGACGACGGAGAGAACTGGACGCCGACGCAGGGATCCGGACAGCCCGCAGGCATCGATCATCAGACGGTCGGCGGAGGGCCGTATGCCTCGCCTGCGCCCCTTACGCGCACTTCCTATCCGCATGCGATTTATTACTGCTCGCAGGATCTCGTCACAGCGTTCTGCTCGCGAAGCGACGATGGTGGCTTGACGTTCGGTCCGGGCATCCCGATCTACACGTTCGCGCGCGTGAATGGCGTGGACACACCGATCGCGCCGGGCACGTGCGGCGGCCTGCACGGTCACGTGCGTGTCGCGCCGGATGGAACCGTGTATGTGCCGAACGATGGCTGCTTCGACGCCAACGGAGAGAGCCGGCCCGGCGTCGCCGTCTCCACCGACAACGGTCTCTCGTGGGTGGTCCGCACGGTGCCTGACGGCGTGAGCGCCGGTGCCGGCGCCAGCGATCCTTCTGTTGCGGCGGGCGCCAACAACACGATCTATTTCGGCTACGCAGACGGCGATGGTCACGCGAAAGTCGCCGCGTCGAACGATCGCGGTCAGCACTGGACCAAGTCTGCCGACGCCGGCACTCCGTTTGGCATTCAGAACACCGAGTTCGCGGAGGTGATTGCGGGCGACGACAATCGTGCGGCGTTCGCGTTTCTCGGAACCACGACGCCTGGCGATACGCAGTCGGCCGACTTCCTTGGCGTCTGGCACTTGTACGTCGCGTTCACCTACGACGGCGGGAGCTCGTGGACGACGGCGGACGCGACGCCAGGCGATCCGGTGCAGCGTGGATGCATCTGGAATGGCGGCGGCAGCAATCCATGCCGCAACCTGCTCGACTTCAACGACATCACGGTCGATAAGAACGGTCGGGTGCTCGTGGGCTACGCAGACGGATGCACCGGCACCTGCGCGACCGACCCGACGCAGAACGCCTCAACGGGTCCTGCGACTGCGCAGGACGCGCTCGCGACGATTGCGCGGCAGGCCGGTGGCCAGGGCCTTTTTGCGGCGCTCGACGGAACACAGTTCGCCACGAAGACGGGGAACAACAAGGGAGGCGGGAAGCTGTGTTACGGCACGCCCGCGAAAGGCAGGCGAGGCGATCCGCCTTGCTACACGCGCGATCGCTGACGCCGGCGCATGCTGCTCCCGCTCGTTCTCATCCTCGCATTGCCGCAGGCGCCCGCGAAGAAAGTGGACGCCTGTGCACTCCTCAGCACCGCAGAAATCCGGGCGGTGCTCGGCGAAACCATGACGGATCCGAAGCCGAACACCCAGCCGGCCGGCGGGTTGCTGCTCTTCCAGTGCGTCTTCGGCACATCGTCCAGACGATCGATCAGCGTGGCCGTCGCCGGACCGGCGACAGGCGGCGGCGCTTCGATTACACCGAGAGAATTCTGGCGGCGGGAGTTTCATTCCTCGACCGAGAGTAATGAAGGCCGCGAGGCGGAGGGAGAGAACAGGCCGCGCGTCATCGCCGGTCTCGGCGATGAAGCGTACTGGACAGGAAATCGCATTGCGGGTGCGCTCTACGTGCTTCGGCGCGACACGTTCGTGCGCATCAGCGTCGGGGGCATTCCCAACGAACGGGAGCGCATCGAAAAATCGAAAGCGCTCGCGCGGGCGGCGATCAAGCGGCTCTAATCGGTTGTCGGTTGTCGGTTGTCGGTTGTAAGGCTGCCCGTCGTGGGCGCGTCGTGACGCCGGCGCGCCGCCGGCTATCGAAGACGACGCGATTTCGCAAAAATCGCGAAGCCCACCGCGTTCGTCAACAGGATCGCGAGCGAAATCTTCGCCGCGAAGACGAGCCAGCTCGTCACCTGGACGATCGGCAGGATCGAGAGCACCACGAAGAGCAGCGTCGATAGGAACCCTGATATCGCACAGGCCTTCAGCCACAGCGGCGACGGCACTCCCGCGATCGGGATGGCGAACATCACCAGGTAGGTGATGGCATAAAAGATCGCTGCGGCGTTCCATAAGAGTTGAAACGCCTCCTGCTTGCCGACGCCGATGAGCCCCGCAATACTGAACGCCAGGGTCACCCCGCCGACGAAGATGATGGAATTCACGGGCGTGTGATAGCGCTCGTGCAGCCGCGTGAACCACGCCGGCAGCAGCCCGTCCCAGCCGGCCACCATCGGAAGACGGGTGTTGCCCGCAAACAGTACGCTCGCCTGCGCGACGCGGATGCAGAGCAGCACCACGATGGTCACCGGCGCGACGGCAGCCGCCGGGCCGAGCGGACTGAAGCCCGCGCTCAGCACTTGTGGGATGGGCGCGATCAAATCAATCTGCTCGATCGGGACGAGCGCGAGCACGGAGCTCGTGCCCAGGATGAACATGACGGCGATGATCGGCGCGGCCAGCGCGACGGACCGCGCGATGCTGCGCGCCGCGTTCCGGCACTCTCCTGCGTGAATCGCCACGTACTCGAAGCCGCCGAGCGCGCCGAACCCCATCTTCGCCGCGATGTTGAGGCTCAGGATCGACATCAGTGGCATCGCCGTCGCGAGTGGATGGAACTCCCGCAACGTCCCGTGCGCGACGTTCAGCCATGGCAGCGCCATCAGCATTGCAAACGTCGCCAGCATCAACGCGCCGCCGACCTTGTGGACCCACTTGCCGAGGCTCAGGCCGCGTAGGGTCAGGAGCACAAGCGTGGCGATGATCACGGTGCTGACGAGCGTGACGAACCACTTGCTCGCCGTCAGCCATTCGCCGTCGGCGCCGAGGATGTACCGGAAGTACTGCGTGACCTGCAGCCCTGTTTCGGACGTGTTCAGGATGGCAAACAGCCACAGGTTCCAGGCGACCATGAATCCCGTGAGCTCGTTGAATCCGAGCTTGGCCCATTGATACAAGCCGCCTTCGAGCGGCATCGCGCGATTGAGGTGAATGACGACGGCCGCGGATGGCAGATAGAAGAACAGGATCGCCGCCAGCCAGAGCGCCACATGCGCCGGCCCCTGTTTCGCCGCGACGCCGACCCATGGCAGTCCGACGATGAACAGGACCTGTGTCAGCGTGAGATCAACGAGACCGAGATCCTTGCGCAGATCCGCGCTGCGCGCATCGATCGACGCCGTGGTCCTCGCGTTGGTGCGCACCGTTGCCATAGGTGCGACGCAGAATACACCCGCCTTCGCCGCTTCGCGGCTACGGCGCGGCAAGCCGACCCGCCGCTTGGCGGCTACGGCGGGCAAGCCGTCCGGCAACCGGCAACCGGCAACTGGCAACTGGCAACTGGCAACCGTAATTATTTGATTGCGACGATTTCCAACTGGCCCTCGCGCCGGACGACGTTGACGCCAACATCGTTCGCGTGACGCTCCAGCGCGAGATCGACGCGCGCGTCCCCGACCGTCAGGTTCGTGAGGACGAGGCGATCGATGCTGGCGGGCAGCGAGGCGCGGCAGAACGTGATGCGGCGCCGCACCGCATCGATGTCCATGCCGATCGCCGCCTGAAGCAGCATGTAGACGGCGCCGGCCGCCCATGCCTGCGGCGCGCACGCGACGGGATACTGCGTCGGTCGCTCGTCGGATCGCCGGTGAAACCCGCACAGCAGCTCGGGCAGGCGGTGCAACTCCATCGCCTGGCTGAGATCGAGCATCGCATCGAGAATGCGCGTGGCCGCCGCGGTGAAGCCATACCGCGCGAGTCCCGCGGCCGCGATGGCGTTGTCGTGCGGCCAGATCGATCCGTTGTGGTACGACATCGGGTTGTAGCGCGGCTCGCCAGCCGAGACCGTGCGGAGGCCCCAGCCCGCAAATGACGTGTCGTCCATCAACGTCGCCGCCATGCGGCGCGCGCGCTCCTGCGAGACCACGATCCCCGTGAACAGGCAATGGGCAGGGTTGGACGATCGCACGTGGCACGGGCGTTTGTCGCCGTCGAGCGCGAGCGCATAGGTGCCGAGGTCTTCGCACCAGAACGCATCGTCGAAGCACTCGCGCAGGCGATCGGCGCGTGCGTGCCAGTCGCTCGCGACGAGATCGTTTCTCACCTCGGCGAGCTGCGCGGCGCCACGCCATGCCGCATACGCGTATCCCTGCACCTCGCAGAGCGCGATTGGCGCCGAGGCGAGCCGCCCGTCAGCATGAAATACCGAATCGTTCGAGTCCTTCCAGCCTTGCTGCACCAGCCCATTCGCGCTGTGCCGCGCGTATTCGAGGAAGCCGTCGCGGTCGCAGTCTCCATCGCGCTCCATCCACGTCAGCGCCGCGAGCAGGTTCGGCCAGAGACGATCGATGAATCCGCGGTCGCCCGTGCGGCGGTAGTACGCCGCGGCGAGCGCGATGAACAGCGGCGTCGAGTCGATGCTCCCGTAATAGCGACCGAAAGGGACTTCCCCGAGCGCCGGCATTTCTCCCTGCCGCATTTCGTGCAGGATCTTGCCCGGTTCTGCGTCCTGCGCGTCGGAGCGGACCGTCGCCTGGGTGGCCGCCAGGAACGACAACACCCCGCGTGCAATCGCAGGATCCACCCACAGCAGCTCGAAGGCCGTGATGAGGCCGTCGCGGCCGAACGGCGTGCTGAACCAGGGAATGCCCGCATAGGGATACATGCCGTGCGGCGTGTCGGTGATCATCATCTCGAGATCCGCCGACGATCGCTTCAGCCACCGGTTCAGCGACTCGTTGGAGGATCGCGCGGTGCACGTACGCTCGGTGCGCTCGCTGAACCTCCTGCGCGCGTCATCGAGTGTCTTCTCGAAATCGGGTGAGACGGCAGAGATCTCCTCGTCCTCACACGTGACGCTCAGCTCGAACCCAAGCGTCGCGTGTGGATCGAGCGTGAAGCGGAACGTGGCGCGCCCCGCGTCAATTGCGTCGGGGCGCTGGCTCCAGCGGATGCGCGTGCGCCGCTCGACGTTGTCGAGCCCCAGGTAGGCGAGCACGTACTCATCCCCGGACCGATCGGGCTGGCGCGTGCCGCGCCTCTGGCGCCGCGTGCCGCGCACCTCGAAGACATCCACGAAGTCGGCATCGAATCGGATGACGAGCGGCATCTCGATCGGTTGCGTGCTGTGATTGCAGACGCGGATCATATCGATGCTGAACCCGTCGCCGAGAATGCGCGACCGGAACAGGTGAACCTCGCCATGCGGAAGCACCAGCCGATTGTCGCGGCGCACATCCACGTTGGTCAGGTCCGCGACGAAGACGAGGTTGTCGTTGCTGACGGTCGAGCTGAGAAGCAGCGGCCGGCGTCCCGCGAGCAGCACCTCGAAGGTCGAAAGGAACCGCGTCCCGTGATAGTAGAGCCCGTGCTCCCCCCCTTCGGCCGCGATGATGTCGCCGTGTTGATCGAACACCGCGAACATGTCACCGTGCTTCAAGACGCGCGACGGACTGATCGTGCGCTGCGCGTCGGCGGCAATCGAAAATTCGTCTTCCAGCTGCAGAATCTCTGGCATGCGTCCGCTCAAACCGCGGCAGTGTGCGCCGCGCGCTGCTCGATGATCCGCTCGTAGCTCGCCACGTAGTCCTGGGCCATGCGGCGCGACGTGAACCGCCGTTCGAACGCACGCCGGCACGCGCGCCGATCGATCGAGTCCACCCGGCGCGTCGCCTCGATTGCTTCGTCGAGCGTGTCGACGATGTAGCCCGAGACCCCGTGTTCGAGGATTTCCTCGACCGAGCCGCCGCGAAATGCGACGACCGGTGTGCCGCATGCGAGCGCTTCGATCATGACGAGGCCGAAGGGCTCGGGCCAGTCGATCGGAAAGAGCAGCGCCCGGGCTCCGCCAAGAAAGCTGTCCTTATCGGCCTCTCCAATCTCACCGATGTAGTCGACCAGCGGGTTGTCGAGAAGCGGCCGTATCTCCTGCTCGAAATATTCGGCGTCGGCGCGGTCGACCTTGGCAGCGATCTTCAGCGGCCAACCGAGCGCCGTCGCGATCGCGATGGCGCGGTCGGCGCGCTTTTCCGGAGAGATTCTTCCGAGGAACGCCAGATACGCGTTCGGGCCCGGATGAAACCCCAGAAGCCTGTCTGGAAGGCCGTGAGGGATCGTCGCGACCCAGCGCGCGTTGGGGAGCGGCGCGCGCTGGGCGTCCGAGATGGAGATCACCGGCATGTCGGAGAATTCGTCGTAGAGCGGAACGAGCTCCGGAAGATCCAGCCGGCCGTGCAGCGTCGTGACGTGCGCGACGGCGAGCCGGCGGACGAGGGGAAAGTGGATGAATCCGATGTGAAAATGGATGACGTCGAACATGTCCGTCTGGGCGGCCACGAGCTCCGTCATCAGCACGTGCCAGGCGAGGTGATCGCGGCACGTAGGATCCAGGCGCAACGCGCGTGGAGACACCGGCACCAGCGCAGCGCTCGTGCGGGAGTCGCCGCTCGCGAAGAGCGTGACGTCGTGGCCCTGCGCGACGAGCTCGTCGCTCAGGTAGGCGACGACACGCTCGGTGCCGCCATATAGGGCGGGCGGCACGCTTTCGAAGAGCGGTGCAACTTCCGCGATGCGCATATGTGGGGTCCGGCGTTAGCCGGACTCTACATCTCTCGTGGGCAACCTATTTGACGGCCGGTACTGAGCATGAGCCAGTCGACGGGATAATCGAGGTGATCGTGATCTCCGGCGTGTTCGCCGCCGTCAGCTCGCGCCCGCTCGTGCCCACCGCGGCGGCTTCAGCCTTCGCGTCTTCCTGATGCTTGAACATGCCGACGATCTCGACGCGCTGCCCGACGTAGTTCTTCAGGTCGTTCTCCTTCTCGCCGGTCAAGCGGTACACCTTACCGAAATTGTTTCCGGTGCCCGCCGTGCCGGCCGGTTCATTCGGCTGTGCGGCCGTTGCCTGCGCTTCCGGCTTCTCAGTGGCCGTTTTGGATTCATTCAGCTTGGCCTGCGTCAGCACGAACTCGTCGCCCATGCCGATCCCCATTCCGGCGGTGCCCAGCGCACCTTTCTTGAGGACGCTGGACTCCTTCAGCACGCAGCCGCTCACGGTAATCGACTGCGGGCTCGTCGCGTCCTTCTGCTGGTCGCTCGTCGCGGTCGGCTGTTGCGTCGGCGACGGCGCGCTCTGCTGGGCCGGGGCCTGGGCCGAGACAATCAGGCTGAACACGAAGGCTGCAGCAAGCGAGCTCGACAGTAACTTCGGACTCATGAGTCACCTCCTGTGACACGTGCGGCGCGATCTACACGGCGGTATTCGCCACAAGGAAAAAAATGCCTGCAACGTCCTTGTCGTCGCGAAGAGACCGCGTGGGTTCGAGGAGCGTAGTGCAACTTGCACGCCGACTCTCGCTGCACGGTAGGGTCTAACCACTCCGCCCAAGGCTACGGCGAGTCTCGCCGAAGCGTGGCGCGAAGGGAAGATCGGGCCTACACACTGTCTAAGATATCGCGAGCCGGCCTCTCGCGCAGCGCGGGACCCCACGCGTGGCGCCAGACTTCAGTTGCGAGGATTTGATCGAGATGGGGCTTGCTGAAGAAGTGACGGTCGATCGAGAGATGCTGGCTGCGATGCGCGCGCAGTGCGGCGATGCGGCGCTCGCGCCAGGACGAGACATCAACGACGAAGTCGGCGCCCGGCTGCTCGTCGAGCCGATCGGAAGATGCCGCATCCCACGGCGCGATGGGCGGTGTCCAGAGCAGACGCTGCACGGCGTGTGACGGACCGGCGTCATGATGCCACCGCGGATCCGCCGCCGCGGCGATCGCGTCGCTCGCGAAGCGGCTGATCGCGACGTGATCGGGATGCGCGTTGAACCCGTTCGGGTCGAACGTCACGACGATCGCCGGTTTCATGCGGCGGATGTGCGTCACGAGCGCGCGCCGCATCTCGTCGCGCGGCGCGTCCGCCAGCTCGCGATCGCGGTAGCCGAGCAGGTGCAACTCGTCGAAGCCGATAATCGCGGCGGCGTCTCTCAATTCGCGCTCGCGACATGCGGCGATCTCGCCGGGCGCGCACACGGGTGGATTGCCCGCCTTGCCGCGCTCGCCCCGCGTCGCCGTCACGAGCACTGTGTGCGCGCCGGCGCCGGCGCACTTCATCGCCGTTCCCGCGCCGGCAAAGCTCTCGTCGTCTGGATGCGCGAAGATGAAGAGGAGGGTGGGGCGCTCGGGGCTCATCGCAGACGGCTCGTGACGCCGGGTCGCTTTCCCTTCAGCATGGAGCTGGGGGGACTCAAGGGAGTTGGGGTCAGATCTCGATTTTCCATTCCAATCGAAAAATCGGGATCTGACCCCGATCTCCCCGGTCCCCGCGGGTTGCCCGGGTGACGCTATTTGCTTTCAGTCGTGGTTTTCTTGCGCGGGTCGTCGTTCGGATTCACGTACGTGATCGCGAACGGCCCCATCCCGTGGATCTGGATCGTGGTGTCTTCTTTGGCCATCGCGTAATGATGCATCTGCTTCGGCATGCGCACGAAGTCACCTGGCCCCAGCGGTTTCATGGACCCCTCGTCTGCCTTGTCGCCCGTTGCGACGGCAAACGACCCGGAAAGTATGGTCAGGTTCTCGTCGGTTGGATGCCAGTGCGGCGCGACGCGGTAGCCGGCAGGAAACTTCGCGCGCATCACGTATGGACCCGGCTTCGTCGGATCGCCGTCGACGACGGCAGTTTGCGCGCCGGCGGGGAGTGCCGGCGGGGCAGGTCCCCATTTCAAATCACCTGAGGTGACGACCGCGTGCTTTGCGGGCGTCTGGGCCGGTTTGCTTTTGTGGGCGGTCTGTGGTGCCGCGGCCGTGGCGAGCACGGCCAAGACGACGAAAACGAGCGTTGTGCGGACTCGCGCCATCGAAGTCTCCTTGTGAGGTGACAAGATAGCGCTGGATTATAGCGCCGGTGCTATGCCGCGTCGCTGAGATCGTCCTGCGGCGACGCTTTTGGCTCGACCGCCGGGCAGGCCGCCAGGTGGCGCGCGATGTGGCAGCGTTCCCACCATACAGCGGCGGAATAGATGATCGCGTTGATTGCGAGATGGGACTGCCGCCGCTTGAGCCACGCAGCCGCGTTATATGCCGCGCAGACGGAAACCGTAACCAGCAGAACGCCATGGACCGCGGCCTTCAGCGGCTCGCACCGTCCTGAGTCCAACATCTCGGAAACCGGTTCGAACGCGCCCGCCGCACGTTCCAGGTAATCCCGCCGCTCGCCGCTCGCCATGGCCCCTCCCCCGAGGTCAATCGACGCTGTCCGGGCGCCCCGTGAATTGCAAGTGTTGAGCCATCGTTTGGGCATTTGTCCAAAGCTGATTTACGCGGCGGACTGTCCAGAAATGCTCCGTAATCGTGCATGAGTCGGCAGCTTTTCGTCTCCGCAGCTTCTACCTTTTCCCAGTTCGGCGCTGCGGCAACCTTAAGACGGAAGTGTCTTTAACATGTCGAACTGCGGCGTCCGCACGCGACCTCGATAGGCTCATACACTGGTCCGAGGTCCGAGGTCCGAGATCCGACGTCCGAGATCCGAGATCGGAGGTCCGAGGTCGGAGGTAGTTCAGTCCGAGTCCGAGGTGCGATCCTGGACGTGGAAAACCCGACTGGGGACCGGAGTTGGGATCTGCGAATCGGGGACTATTTGAGTCCGGTGACTACGTACAACGTGCTCAGCATGCGGCTGAATCCGTAGATGTAGCTGCCAGCGTCGGCGCTCAGGAAGAGGTCCGGCACCATCATCATGCCTGCGGGGTCGGCAACCGTAATCTCGCGGATCGGAATGCGCCGGCCATTGGTGACGTCGAGTGCATCGATCCGCGCCTTCGGCCCGTTCCACGCGGCGACATAGATGCGCGCGCGATCGGCGGACCAGCCAACGAACGTTTCGTTCTCGCCGAGCGCTGCCAGCTCGCGCGGGGCCCTCGCGTCTGCCAGACTCCACGCGAGCACCTTCCCATCGTCTGCCTGCACGGCCAGCAGCGATCCATCCGGAGACGCATGCGTCGGCATATACCGGCGAAGGCTGAACGCGCGTCCCTGCAACGCTGCGAGATCGAGTGGAGTGCGCTTGCCCGACGAGACGTCGATGACGAGGGCGGCGGGCGAGCCGTTGCGCCTCCCAACGACCGCGACCGTGAGTCCGCGTGGCATGAACGTCGCGACGTTCGGATCGAAATCGCGCACGTCCAACTCGCGCGACTCTCCCGGTCCCGTTGGAAACAGCAGCACGCGATGCGGCTCCGAAGGCGTGATGGCGAGCGCCCATTTGCCATCAGGCGAGAGTTCCTGCGCACGCCCGCGTCCGACCTGGACGGGCGCAGCGCCGTCCATGCTGCGCATCAGCACCTTGTAGTCCGGCTCGAACTCGTCGAGGCTCGAGAGCAGCATCGTTCGGCCGTCGCGCGAGACGTAACCGGGCAGCGTCCAGCTACCCCAGTTCAGATCGCGATCGCGCGTCTCACCCGCCGCGGCACCCGCGAGTGCGCCGCCGGCTTCGCTGGCCGTCAGGAGAATGTGCCCGTGCGAATCAATATCCAGGACGAGCAGATCGCGCGGCACGTACCACACCGTGCGCCCATCGCGCTCCGCTTGCGCGTCCGGATCCACTGCTTTGATCTGCCAATGCGTTTCGGTGGTTGCGCCGCTGTACCAGATCTCCCGTCCATCGGATGACCAGGCCAGTGCTTCGATTCCCGCGTACTCCGGCGTAAGACGGTGCGTTCTCTTGCCGTCGTAGATGACGAGATAGCCGCGGTTGTCTCCGAACAGCGGATGTTCGAGGAAGGCGATGCGCTGTCCGTCGGGCGAGACGCGGATGTGGCTGATGTAGCCCGCGGTCTCGAAGGCGACGCTGCCCTGCGGCGCCTCGAGGCGATCGCGGCCGTTCACCCGTCGAACGATCGCGAGGCGATCGCCTGGCATGAAGTCCGCGTAGCGCACGTGTTCCAGCACTTCGCGCGCGCTCGACGAGAACAGCCGTCCGCGCGCCAGCGTGCCCTCCGGTGTCCACGAACTGGAATATCGCCGTGCGAGCGACATGAGCATGTCTCCCGTTCTCGAGAGTGCCAGGATGTCTCCGTCCGGCAGATCCAGCGGCTTCGATTCTCTCGTGTCGAGACGCGCGACGAACATTTTCAGCGGCGCGCCGTTCCACGCGGCGCCGTACACGACCGTCTCGCCGTCGGACGCGAACCGCGCGTCTCGGATCAAACCGCGATCGAAGGTCAGGCGCGTGATCGTTGTCGCCTGGCCGTTCTTGGCCGGCGCAAGCGCACGACCGAGCACGAAGGCGCCGGCGACCGCCGCAAGGATGCCGATCGCCGCCGCGATCGTTCGCAATCGGCGCCTCGATGTGGCAGGGCCGCTGATTGACGTGCCGTTGAGGGGACCGCCGCTCGGTGCCGACAGTGCATCGAGCGCGAACGCGAGGTCCCGTGCCGATTGAAAGCGCTCCTCTGGATTCTTTTCGAGGCAGCGCTGGACGACGCGGTCGACCGCCGGCGGGACCGATGCCGCGATGCCCGACAGCGGTGGCGGATCTTCTTTCAGGATTGCCGAGAGCGTGTCGGCCGCGCTGTCGCGCTCGAACGCGCGCCGACCGGAGACCATTTCGTACATCACGCAGCCGAACGCGAAGATGTCGGCGCGGTGATCGACGGCGAGGCCGCGCGCCTGTTCCGGCGCCATGTAGCCCACCGTGCCCATCACCATCCCGGGCCGCGTACCCGTCATCGTCAGGCCCGCATCGGCCGCCGCAGTGTTGCGTGCGAGGCCAAAGTCCAGCACCTTGACGTGTCCGTCGCCGGCGACGAACACGTTGCCCGGCTTGAGATCGCGATGGACGATGCCGCGCTCGTGCGCCGCACCGAGCGCCCGCGCGATCTGCACGCCGTAGTCGAGTGCCTTCCTGACCGGGAGCGGCCCGCGAGCCGTGATGTCGCCGAGCGTCTCGCCGTGAAGAAGCTCGGTGACTGCGTAGGCGATCTGATGTTGCTTCCCGACGTCAAAGATCGAGACGATGTGTGGATGTGAAAGCGCGGCGAGCGTTTGCATCTCGCGCTCGAATCGCGCGAGCGCGGCGGGATCCGTCGCGAGGACCTCGGGGAGGACTTTGATCGCGACGTCACGCCCCAGGCGCGCATCGCGCGCCCGGTAGACTTCGCCCATGCCTCCAGCTCCGAGGACGCCGGTGATTTCGTACGCACCCAGACGGGTGCCGGGGTTAAGCGACATTAACCAGAGGAGTCATCGTCGATACGACGATTTTAGCTCAGGCTTGCGCGACGATCCTGTCGCGAAGCACGCGTCGCAGGATTTTTCCTGACGGCGACTTCGGGATGACGTCGATGAAATCCAGCCGGCGAATCTTCTTATAGGAGGCGACGCGGCCGGCGACGAACGCCATCAGATCGTCTGCAGTGACCGGCGCCTTGAGCACCACGAACGCGTGCGGGATCTCGCCGGCATCTTCATCCTTCTGCGGGACGACGGCGGCATCCGCAACGGCGGGATGCGAGAGCAGCACGCTCTCGAGTTCCGCCGGCGCGATCTGCATGCCTTTGTACTTAATCAACTCCTTCAGCCGATCGACGATGAAGAAGTGGCCGTCCTCGTCCGCATGGCCGATGTCGCCGGTATGGAGCCATCCGTCGGCGTCCAGCGTCGCGCGGGTCTCCTCCGGACGATTGTGGTAGCCGAGCATGATCTGTGGTCCGCGTATCCACAGTTCGCCGTCCTCTCCAGGCGCGACGTCCCTTCTCGTCACCGGATCCACCACGCGGCACTCGGTGTTTGCGACGGGCACGCCGATGGACCCCGCCTTTGCCATTGCGGCGGCGTCGGCTGTCGTGTGCGTGGCGGGGCTTGCTTCCGTCATGCCGTATCCCTGTTGCACGAAGCAGCCCACGCGGGCGGTGCACTGGCGGATGACGTCGGCGCCGAGCGGCGCCGCGCCCGAGAACAGCTTGCGGATCGACGAGAAGTCGCGGCCGTTCACGCACGGACTCTTCGCGAGCGCGAGCACGACCGGAGGCACGACGTGCAGCATCGTGGCGCGGTAACGCTCGACGAGATCCAGATAGCGATCGAGATCGAACCGAGGCATGACGACGAGCGTTGCGCCCGACCAGAGGCCGAGCAGCATGATCACGACGAGGCCGTAGATGTGGAAGAAGGGCAGGAAGCAGACGAGCGTATCCTCGCCGTCGCGCAGGTGACCGGTCGAGTCGACCTGCAGAATGTTCGCGACGAGATTACGGTGCGACAGCATCACGCCTTTCGGAAGTCCCGTAGTGCCGCTCGAGTACGGAAGCGCGACGATGTCGTTCGGGTCGATGGAAACCGTCGGCGGCGTGCCAGGCTGCACCAGGAGGCGGTCGAATGGCGTTGCCCCCGTCATTGTGCCGAACGAGAAAATCTGTTCGGGCTTTGCGCTGGCGGCCGCATCGAGCGCGGTGTCGCGGACAGCGGGTGACGTGAACAGGAACCGTGCGCGGCAGTCCCGCATCTGTTTCAACAGGTCGTCCCGCGTATACATCGGGCTCGCCGTCGTCACGATCGCGCCGAGCCGGGCGATGGCGAGCACGGCAATCGCGTACTCCGGCGTGTTCGGGCTGAAGATGGCGCAGACATCGCGCTTGCCGAGACCGAAGCGCGCCAGTGACGCCGCGGCGCGATCGACCATGTCGGGGAGTTGCGCGTAGGTGATCGTGCGTCCGCTGGTGCCGTCGATCAACGCGGCCCGATCGCCACGCGCCGCGGCGCGCGCGAGCACGAACTCCGCCAGCGGCGTAGCAGGAATCTCGATCGCCGCGTGCGGACTGCGGTAGATCATCATCGTAGAGTGCCGCGGATTCTACACCACGACCGGTTGACCCGTCGGGGTGTGCGGGACGGGTCTTTAGACTCGCCGATGTACCGCCGGGTCGTCAGACCCGTGTTCAGAACGTGTATCCCAACCCCACCGTTACGGGGATCTTCACACCGGCGTTCCTGGTGAAGATGTTGCCGTTCGAGTAGTGGTTGATTTTCACGCCGGCGGATATGGCCCTATGCGTCCCAAGGAAAACACCCGCCCCGATGAAATCCTGGAAGGTGAAATGGCTGCCCGTATCGAGCCTGTCCAGCGTCAGCCTGGAGATGTAGGTGGGTCCCGCGAGCGAATAACAAACGTAGAAGTCGGCCGGCTTCGTTCGAACCATGATGAATCGGAGCAGAGGATAGGCGGAAACGGTGAAGAATCCGTCCCGGTCGTTTCTGCTCCTCAACGACGACACGCTCGCTCCGATGTCGAGCGCGAAGGTTTTCCGCGTGTGAAAGACGTTGCGGTTGTAATGGACAGCGAGCCCGCGATCGACCTTGACGTTTCCGCCCCAGAAGACCGGCACCCTCCTCGACAGAAAGGTGTTGATGGCGTAGCCGTAACCTGTCGAGTACTCAATCTGCAGGAGATTCGCGGGAAAGCTGAAGCCCGCACGCCGGTTTGCCTCGACCAGTTCGGTGGATAGCGGGCGCATCGTGTACCGGAATCCGCCGGACACCATCAGCGCGCGTGGCTCAGCGCCTCTCTCGTCGGACGGTGAGTAGATCGCGCCTGCCGTGAGATCCCATGTTGCGCTGACGTGATGCTCCAGGCCGGCTCCGACGATGAACGACGCGTAGTGCGCGTCGCGGACGATGGGCCGCGTCGCGTCCTGTGGAAAGCCGTGCCTGCTGGTGATGCCGAGGCCGCCTTCGCCGTAGAGCGAGGTGCGCGCGGCGATCGGCACGCGCGCCTTCACCGTGACGCCGCCGAAGTGCGTCCACACGTGGTGGGCGCTCTCGTCACCGTTGACGTTCGTGTAGGTGACGTAGCGGACCGGTCGCATGTAGGTGAGCTGCGCGGAGAAGTACGGGCTGAACTCGTGGCCGAATACCGCGACGCGCGCCGCCACGTGGGGAACGCCGACAGAGGCCGCGTGGAATCCGGGTTCCAGTTGACGATCGGAAAATGCGTAGTCGATGTATCCGACATTGACGCTGAAGTAGGAGTTCGCGAGGAACGCCGGATATTGGGTCCGCGTGTCCTCATCGGCCGGTGCCGCCGCATCCGCTGACGCTGCGCGTTCCGGCGAGGAAGGCTGCTGTGCCGCTGCTCCGGTCGGCCGCGAGAAGAACAACAGAACTGCTGCAATCGATGCTGGCGCCCAGCTCATTCAGTCACGTTGTCCTTCTCGCGATACTACCGCTTTCCCGGTTGACTCACGCCGCGACTGTGGTCACTCGCGCCTGCTTCACGCGTGTCCGAGCCTTCAGGTGTTCGCGCCTGGCCTTTCGCACGCCGTGCCAGATCGCCCCGGCGAGGCCTTTCGCCCGCACGCGGACTTCAAACGCAACGAGTCTCGGATCGCCTCGTACATGTCAGCGCGTTTCCGGTGTGCCGCGAGCGCACACAAATTGGTACGTAGGTACTACAGATGTGAGCCGAGCCCGCACACGACGCGTTCGATCATCAATTCATCGTTGACACCTGAGCGATCGCGATGAGACGATGCGCGCGTTTCACCTGACAGCATGTGGCACCACGCGTACTTTTTGCAACGCCGGTCGCACGTGTGTCTTCAGTCATCGTTCCCTTGGGAGGTCGCATGATTCGCAGGGTTCTGGAGTGTGTCGGCGTGCTCGGGATGATCGGAATGATCGGTTGCGGCGGTGGATCGTCGTCTTCCGGAACTCCCACCACCCCGACGGCGACAAATCGGGCGCCGGTGATCAATTCCATTACGATTTCTCCGACGTTCGGTATCTCGGAGTTGACATCGTTCAATTACAGCGCGTCCGCGAGCGATCCAGACGGTGATGCCGTCACATATACATGGGACCTGGCCGGCAATCCGGCGAGCGGCAGCAACGGCAGCATCACCTTCGTCGGCGGCGGCACCGGCACGGCGCGGGTGACTGTCACCGACAGCAAGGGCGCAACGGCGACCGACACGCGATCGTTTACTGTTGGCAGCATGTCTGGCAACTGGACGGTCACCGCGCCCGGTTACGGCACGATTCTGCTGACACTCACCCAGAGCGGTTCATTTGTGACCGGATCCTTTTCCGCGCCCCAAGGATTCGGCAACGCTCCTCCGGGTAGCGGCGGCCAGACTGATCCCGCGGAGCCCGGGCGGATCAAGCCGAATGGCGAAGTGGAAATCCGGCTGAAGGTTGGCCGTTTCCTCGACTTTTACCTGCGGGGCAACATGGACCAGAGCGGTCGTCAGATCGCTGGAGGAATGTTCAACTCCGGTTTCAGCGGCCAGCCCTTCACGATGGTGAAGTAGGCCGGGTCTTCAGACGCGGCATCGCCGCACACGCGCCCGCCTTCAACGGGCGCGTGCGTTTTTGTTTTTCTGCTGCCTCGAATCCGCAGTTGCCTCCAACGCGAACTTGTCATAGCGTTCGCACCCGAGGAAGTGGAGGTGCTGCCTATGTCGCCCGATGATGCCCCCAGGACGGCCGACGAGTTCTTCAAGTTCGCCAAGAAACAGCAGGCCGAGATGCTCGATCTCAAGTTCGTCGACATGCTCGGCAGCTGGCAGCACTGTTCGTTCCCAATCGACACCCTCGATGAGGGCACGTTCGAGGAGGGCCTCGGGTTCGACGGGTCGTCGATTCGAGGATGGATGGGCATTCACGAATCCGACATGATGGCGCTCCCCGACCCGACGACCGCGCGTATCGATCCGTTTTTTACGCAGCCCACCGTCAGCGTGATCGCGAATGTCGTCGATCCGGTGACCCGGCAGGAGTTCACGCGTGATCCTCGTCATATCGCGCGCAAGGCGGAGGCCTACCTGCGCGAGACCGGCATCGCCGACACCTGCTATGTCGGGCCGGAACCGGAGTTCTTCATCTTCGACGAGGTGCGCTACGAGCAGAACCAGCACAAGGGCTACTATGAGATCGACTCCGTCGAGGGCGCCTGGAACACCGCTCGGATCGAGGAGCCGAATCTCGGTTACAAGCCAAGCTTCAAGGGCGGCTATTTCCCGGTGAGCCCGACCGATACGTTCCACGATCTGCGCGGTGAGATGGTGAACGAGATGCGCAAGATCGGGATCGTGGTCGAAGCGCATCACCACGAGGTCGCGACAGCCGGCCAGAGCGAAATCGACATGAGGTTCCAGCCGCTCGTCAAGATGGCGGATCAGTTCATGTGGTACAAGTACATCTGCAAGAACGTGGCGAAGCGCCACGGAAAGACCGTCACGTTCATGCCCAAGCCGGTGTTCGAGGACAACGGCAGCGGCATGCACACGCATGTGTCGCTGTGGAGCGGCGGCAAGCCACTCTTCGCCGGCGACGGCTACGCAGGTCTGAGTCAGACGGGTCTTTTTGCCGCCGGCGGACTCCTCAAGCACGCGCCCGCGATTCTCGCCTTCGCGGCGCCGACGACCAACTCCTACCGCCGCCTGGTGCCCGGCTTCGAAGCGCCCGTCAACCTCGCCCTCTCGGCACGCAACCGCTCCGCCGCGATCAGAATCCCGATGTACTCGAAGAGTCCGAAGGCCAAGCGGCTGGAATTCCGCTGCCCGGATCCGAGCTGCAACGGGTATCTGGCGTGGTCGGCGATGCTGATGGCGATGATCGACGGCATCCAGAACAAGATCGAGCCGGGCGCGCCGCTCGATCGAGACATCTACGAGATGACGCGCGCCGAGATGAAGCACATGGGAATCCGGACCACTCCCGGGTCGTTGGAGGAGGCAATCAACGCGCTCGACCAGGACCACGCGTTTCTGATCCGCGGCGACGTGTTCACGCCGGATCTCATCGAGACCTGGGTCACCTGGAAGCGCGACCGGGAGCTCGATCCGATGCGCATGCGGCCCCATCCGCACGAGTTCTACTTGTATTACGACAACTGATCGCACCGCGTATCGCACGCGCTTGCACTGGCCGCGGGCGCGCGCGAGGCTCTTGCCTTCTGCCTCCTGAAACGCGCCAGTTGACAATACGACAGTAACTGTCATATAACGGGCGGCATGCCGGACGACCCCCGTTACGCCGTCGGTGACCTCGCAGATCTCGGCGGCGTGTCGCGCCGGACCGTGCGCTACTACGTCCAGGAGGGCCTGCTCCCCGAACCTTATGGCGTGGGCCGCGGGAATCATTACGGGCCCGAACACCTCGATCGACTCGTGAAGGTCAAGTCGCTGCAGGAAGGCGGCAGGACGCTGGACGAGATTCGGCACGCGCTGAATCACAAGCCCCGAACGCGCCTGCACGCGGACCCACCGCCGCCGCTCGAGCGTTCCATGTGGCGGCGCATCACGCTCGCGCCCGGCGTGGAGCTGAACGTTGCGGGGGACGTCCGCCTGCCGTCTCCTGGAAAACTCACCGAACTCGCCGCGTGGTGTCGCGTGCATTTTCCCGCAAGTGCCAGAGAGGATGACGATGCCTGAGCCACTCACCGCCCGCCGCGCCGGTCTGTTCACGAAGCAGGATGCGCCGGTCCCGCTCGACGGCGTGTCGATCGACGCCGAGATCTCAACGTTCTGTGCCCGAGTCGTGGTCGCGCAGCGATTCGTGAACCGCGAGACGATGCCGATCGAAGCGGTCTACGTGTTCCCGCTCGACGAAGGCGCGGCCGTCTGCGGCTTCGAAGCCATCATCGATGGCACGCTCGTCGTCGGCGAAGTGAAGGAGAGGGAAGAAGCCTTCAAGACGTACGACGAGGCCATGGAACAGGGCCATGGCGCGTACCTGCTAGACGAGGAACGGCCGGATGTCTTCCAGGCCAGCGTGGGCAATCTGCCGCCTGGAAAAGAAGTCCTGCTGAAGCTCACGTACGTGACGGAGCTCACGGTCGAAAGCGGCAGCGTGCGATTCTCGATCCCGACGACGGTGTCGCCGCGCTACGCGCCGGCGGAGGATCACGTCGGCGTTGGACGGCCCGATGCGCAGGCACTCAATCCGCCCGTGGCGTGGCGCGTGCCTTACGGCCTCAATCTTTCCGTCGGCGTGACGATGGCCGGTGCCATCACGCGGCTCGAGTCGCCTTCGCATCCCGTTGCGATCGCGATCGATGGACATGACGCGACGGTGACGCTGGCCCAGCGGGACACCGCACTCGATCGCGACTTCGTCCTCTCGATCGAAGCGGCGGGCCTGGATGTCCCGCAGGCGTGGATGGAACGGGACGAGGACGGCACGGACTCGATCGCAGTCGCATTCGTTCCGACGCTGGCTGACGCGCCGGTCCCGACCGAGGTGATTTTTCTGGTGGATCGCTCAGGGTCGATGAGCGGCAACTGGATCGCAGAAGTCCGCAACGCTCTTCAGCTCTGTCTCCGTTCGATGATTCCCGGGTGCTGCTTCAACATCTTTGGATTCGGATCGACGTTCGATCGGCTCTTCCCTCGGAGCTGCGCCTATGACGAGCGCAGCCTGGCGAAGGCGAGCGCACATGTATCGACGCTCGATGCGGATCTCGGAGGGACCGAGATTCTGCCTGCGCTGAAGGCGGTGCTCGAACAACCGCTGCACGCGACCCTCGCGCGACAGGTCGTCGTCCTGACCGATGGACAGGTGACCAATACGGACGCGGTTCTCGCACTCGCGAAGAAGCACGCCGCGAACGCGCGGATCTTCACCTTCGGCATCGGCACCGGTGCAAGTCATTACCTGGTCAAGGGACTCGCACGAGCCGGCCGTGGCGTTGCGGAGTTCATCTACCCCGGGGAGCGCATCGAGCCGAAGGTGATCCGTCAGTTCGGCAGGCTGCTCACTCCGGCGATCACGAACGTCCGCATCGAGTGGGGCCGAGTCGACGTGGCGCAAGCGCCATCAATCGTTCCCCCGATATTCCGCGGAGGCCGACTCCTGCTGTATGGGTTGCAGGAGCAGGGACCCACGAGCGTCTCGCCGGCACGCGCTCGCCTCAGCGCGGACACTCCTTCGGGCCGGATGAATTGGGATGTCGAGATCGATTCGGAGAAGGCTCGCGCGGGGCGGACGGTCGCGACGCTCGCCGCGCGCGCACGCATTCGCGAACTGGAGGAAAGTTCGGAGTGGACGCCGCCGCGCGGTTCACGTCAGACTGCACGGAAGGCCAACGCCGGAACGCAGGAGATCATCGCGCTCAGCACGCGTTACGGGCTCGTCTCTCGTGAGACCTCCTTCGTGGCAATCGAGAGGCGCGACACGCCCGTGCACGGAGACATCCAGCTTCGCCGCGTCCCCATCGCGCTGACGAATGGATGGGGAGGCGTGGACGAGATGCTTATTCTCGGCGCGATCCCTGCCCGCTCTCGCCGGTTCAATATGACGTTGGGAGATCCCGCCGCCACGGCGCTGCCGGCGACGCAGGCGCGGTCGTCTTTGACGTCATGGTTCCGGGTTGGTCGATCGGCGAAGTCAATGAACGAGGGGACTGCGTCGTTCGAGTTTCTAAGGCGCCCAGCCGTCGCGACGGCGACCGAGGAGGTGGCGCCAGCCGGAGTGCACGCGCTGGTCATGCTCCAGCACGCCGACGGTTCCTGGGATCTCACGAGCGAGTTCGCGGAAGCCATCGGTCGGAAGCTGCCCGACCTCGAGCGGGCGCTGTCCGGCGCAACCGGAGATCAGGATGAAATCCGGCAGGCCTGGGCCACAGCGCTCGCGCTCGACTGGCTCGCGCGTCACGCGCAGGACGTGGAGCACGAGTGGCGGATGCTCGCAGCCAAGGCGCGCACGTGGCTCGACACTGTGCGGGCCGTGCCCGCTGACGGGGGCGCATGGGCTGACGCGGCAGCGAAATTCCTGCAGGAGAAGTAGAATGCGGCGGTCATGACCACGATCGCTACATCCCCGGTCGCCGTTCGCGCCCCGGCCAGCGACGCAGGCGTCGCACCGGTGACGCGCGTTACCTCCATCGACGCCTTCCGCGGCTTCGTCATGTTCCTCATGCTCGCGGAGGCCATGCGGTTGTGGACGCTCCACAACGCGTTCCCGGCGAGCCGGTTCTGGGCG
>Ga0066677_10000168_pt1 | contig 22052 bp, 14 predicted proteins | sample GraSoiAngelo_126_FD_62299 | JGI IMG/M metagenome (GOLD analysis project Ga0066677, IMG submission 62299) | Grasslands soil microbial communities from the Angelo Coastal Reserve, California, USA - 14_0927_09_20cm | ecosystem: Environmental > Terrestrial > Soil > Grasslands | place: USA... | reverse complement strand
GCTTCGCGCGAATCCGTCGTGCTCTCCACGCGCGAGAAACCGAACCGGTTGAGAATGCGGCGCAGGCTCGCGACATTTTCCTCCTCATCGTCGACGATCAGAATGCGCGCGTTCCTGAAGAGGCTCAGCATGGGCCCACGGGCGGTGCGTTGGCAATCGACTCGGCGAGCGGCGATTCCGGCCAGACGACCGGGGGTGCCGCAGCGTAGTCCGCGTGCGCGAGGCGCGCCTGGAACATCGCCGTTTCAGACGCGTAAAACGTCAACTTGAGATAGTGTCGCGCCAGGATGTAGACCTCGCCCGCGAGAAGGGCCAGCCACGGCATCCGTGCGGCTGGACTCACCGCGAGGGTCACGATCGCATACGCGGCAATCAGCAGCAGAAACAGCACCGTGTTCAGCAGATACAGGGCCGCTACGCCGCCGGTATGCCTGCCCACGAACCGTGCACCAGCGATCAGCGCTCCCAGAGAGCTGCGCCGATCTTCCAGCACGATGCGGATGCGCGAGTAGTCAAAGATCACATTCACGAGGATTAATATCGACGCGAACAGACTGTAGAACAGGAGGCGGACGAGGAATGCGTCGCGTTCGACCGTCATATTACGGGTTGCACGGGTAAACACGGAATCAAAAAGCCAGGGATGAATCCAGCGGAACGCGATCCAGTACACGAGCAATGAAATCAGTCCGAGCCTGATCAGTGCAGGGAAGTGCGCGCCAGAAGCCCCGAAGAATCCGCGCCCGCGCGTCGCACGGTTCCGCGCAAAGCGATCGAGGATGCCGCCCGATAGAAAGGACCAGAGCACGAGCCACGCCGCGATGACGCCGGCGATCGTGGTGGCGAGCGGTACGTTGTCCGCAAGGTTGCTGATGTTCTGAAGGACCGCGCCGAATCCGATAATCGACGGGACGAAGGTCATGCCCAGCCCTGTGGCCTGAGCCGAGAACTCCTGCCACCAGTCGAAATCGACGCTGCGCGCGGCGGCATCCGCGGCGAGGCTTGGCCCGAGGTGCGCGATCAGCATCCCGCGCAACGCCAGCGACAGCGGCACGGCGACGAGCAAGGTGAGCGCGAACGTTCCGGCGAGCACGGCCGGCGCGCGCGCCGCCCGGCTCAGTCCGTCACCAAGCGCGGAGAGAGGGCCCATAGGTCAGACGAAGAATCCGTACGTCAGCAACTGGTCCTGCAGCCAGACGAGCCACGCGAGAGACCACTTGCGCGCCGCGACGTCCGCTTGCGGCCGCAGCGATGCGCTGTTGTTCGTGCGGTCCACATCGAGGAGCAGCACGTGCCCGGGATCCACTTCCGCCGTGCGTGCCCTTGATGCGCGCGTGACCTCGAACAACTTCCAGCGATCCCGGCCATCCCATGGCCACTCGACGTGCTGGCCGTCCTCGAACGTCACTCGAACGGTGACGGGAAAGATCCCATCACCGTAGCGGCGCGCCACGACAACCGTCCGGTTCGAGCCCAGCCGTTCGGCCACGCTCCGGAACGCGTCTACACCATAGTCGAATGTTTGAGATCCGCGATAGACCTGATCGAAGTACCAGGCCAGATTCTGCCCGCTGGCCTCATTGGTGACGGCAAAAAAATCTGCCGGCGTCGGGTGCTTGAACGCATAGCGCTGGAAGTAGGTCGACATGACCCGCTGCAGGACGGGCCAGCCGAGATGCCGCTCGAGCGTGTGCAGCCATAAAGCGGTCTTGTCATATGTGATGGCGCCCGCTGTGCCGGGCCAATATCGAAACGAGGGGGTCGCCTGAACATCCTGTCGCGCCCATTTGCGATAGCCCGCCATTCGATCGCCGTTCACCTCACGCGACAGCGGCAGGTCCATGAAGGTCCACGGGATGAAGCCACCGAAGTATCGCTGTGAGTAGAAGTTCTGGAACGATGCCGCTTCGATGGCTCGCGCCGTAGAGAAGGTGTTCAGTCCTTCGTCCATCCATGCATGCTCGAACTCGTTCGTGGCAACGATGCCATACCAGAATTGGTGGCCGGCTTCGTGTACGGTGACGTCTTCCGGGTCCGTGGCGCCCCGGGGTGCGATCCACTCTGTGCCCGCGGTGAAAAGCGTCGGGTATTCCATGCCGTCCGCGCCGCTTTGCCACGCGGGATCGATTACCGTGATATGGCCGTAGGGATAAGGACCGTACCACTCACCGTAGTACTTCAGCGCCGCGCGCGTCGCGGCGAAATGCCGCGCGGCCTGTCCTTCGTGTTCGGGCTGGAGGAGCAGCCGCATGTCGACCGGCGGCAATGAGGGATGCTCGAAGCGTTCGTGCCTCTCCAGATAATGCGGACTCGTCGTCCACACGAAATCGTGGACATCTTCCTGGTAAAAATGGTGCGTGCGGCTGCCGTCAGGCTCGTCCGCCGCGTCCTGCTCGATGCCCGTCGCACCCACGATCCAGTTGCGCGGGACGGTGAGGCGCACGTCATAGACGCCGAAATCGGAAAAGAATTCCGTCGTCGAATGAAACTGGTGGCAGTTCCAGCCAGCGTCTTCCAGCACGCCTAGTTTCGGGAACCATTGAGCGATGAAGTAGTAGTCGGCGATGGCGCCGGTGCGCGCGAAGGTGCGCGGCACCCGTGAGGTCCATTGGAGCCGCAGATCGATCGTGTCGCCCGGAGCTACCGCTCGCGAGAGCGGCAGTTCCGCAACGGTCCTGTCGTCCGTATTGTCGTCGTCGGGCGCGATGAAGCGGAGTTGTGCTGTGACATCGACGGCGGCGCCGCCAGACGATGGAACCATTTCGACCTTGTCGACGACGATGGACGCCCAGTCGGACGGGTCGCGGCGTCGGGCGTCCTTGACGCCGGCGAGTGCGCGTTCGCGCATCCATGTGGATCGCTCGTCGCGCCAGGCGTTGTAATACAGGTGGAACTGCAGCGACGTCGCTGCATGGGCCGAGACGTTGCGCCAGGAGATCCGCTCGTCGCCGTGGATCGTGCGCGTCGCGTGATCCAGCCGCGCGGTGATCGTGTAGTTGGCATTGCGCGGCGAGCGCGGTGTGTCCGCTATCAACGACCGCGCGCCGAGGACCGCGATCAGCGCAACGACAGAGGCAACCCGCGCGAACACGGGCAAATCCTACTATAATTCGTCTCTTTCAGGAGTCATGCATGGCTATACGTAAGGGGCCGATCCGCGTCCTGCACTATGGTCTCGGGCCGATTGGCGCGGCGGTCGTTCGTCAGATCGCCATACGGCGCGGGTTCCGCATCGTCGGCGCGGTGGACATCGATCCGGCCAAGGTGGGGCGCGACCTTGGCGAGGTCGCGAATGTCGGCCGCGCGCTGCGCGTGAAGGTATCGAGCGACGCGAAGAGAGCAATCAAGGCCGGCAAGCCCGACGTGGTCGTGCTGTGCACGCAGTCATCGATGAAGAAAGTCATGCCGCAGGTGAAAACGATTCTGGAGCTCAAAGTGCCGATCGTATCCACGACCGAGGAGCTCGCGTATCCGACGTCCGCGAATATGAAATACGCGCGCGCGCTTCATCAGATGGCGAAGAAGGCGAAGGTGGCGGTGCTCGGCACGGGCGTCAACCCGGGCTTCACGATGGACGCACTTCCGATCACCTTGACGGGTGTCTGCGAGCATGTCGATGCGATCCGCGTCGATCGCATCCAGGACGCACGCGTGCGCCGGTTACCGTTCCAGCAGAAGATCGGCGCAGGCCTTACCCGCGAACAGTTCCAGAAGAAGGTTGACGAGGGAAGCGTCCGGCACGTGGGGCTTGCCGAATCAATATCGATGATCGCGGATGCCATGGGTTGGAAACTGGACAGGATTACGGACGACATCGAGCCGCGCATGGCGACCGAGACGGTTGCAAGCGAGTTCCTCGCCGTTGATGCCGGCTACGTGTGCGGTATCGTGCAGGACGGGGTGGGCTTTCGCAACGGACGGCCGGTGATCACGCTGCACATGGAGGCCTATCTGGGTGCGCCCGAGTCGTTCGACGCCGTTGAAATCAGCGGATCGCCGGCGCTGAAGATGAAGATCGCGGGCGGCGTTCATGGTGATGTCGCCACCGCGTCGATCACGGTGAACTCGATTCCGAAGATCCTCGGCGCGCCGCCGGGACTGCACACGATGCGGGACATGCCGATCCCCTCCTATTTCGGAGGCTGAAGCCGTGGCGGACGCTCACGCCGAACGGATCGCACGGATGCGCAGGGCATATCGCGAAGCGCACGATCGGCTCGTGGCGCGCCTGCGCGAGGCCCCGGGAGATCTCGTCGAGCGCACACCGGCCGGCGGCGGGTGGTCGGCTGCGCAGATTGGCTGGCATGTAGCGACCGTCGACGGCATGTTCGCGGAACTGGTGTCCGGCGCGCGGCCGTCACAGCCGCTGCCGCACGACTTTCGCGAGCGTGCCTGGACGGACGTGGTGGCGGAGATTCCTCAGAAGCTCGAAGCATCCGGCAGCTCGTTGCCTCCACCGGAGATCACGCGCGATGAAGCGCTGTCCGCGCTCGTCGCGTCCGCGCAGAAGCTTGACGCGGCGCTGGAGGGGCTCGCGGAAGATCGCGGGTCGCGCTTTGGTGTCACACACAAGGCGGTGGGCACCGTCACGCTCGCGCAGATTGGCGACTGGGCCACGGCGCATACCATCCGTCACAATGCGCAGGCCAAGCGAGTTCTCGGAAAGTAGGACGTGTGTTTAGCAGATTGTTGAAAAGGCCAGTGTCAACGGCCGATGCCAATGCTCAATGCCGACGACCGATTGACATTTCAGCCGTTCGGCATTGGACATTTGGCCGTTCACGCTTTTTCAGCCTGTTAGACGCCGGGTTGCCTACGATGCCCGCTGCATGCCCCAGCGTCGCCGCTTGAGGAACAGCCCTTTGCGCGAAATTCCGAGCAGGCGGGCGGCGTTCTCGTAATTGCCTCTCGCACGCTCGAGCGCTCGCCGCACCAGCGCACGCTCGATCGTATCCACGGCGTCCTTGAGCGGCTGATCGAGCCGGAGACGAATTTCCGGCTCGTCGCCCGGCGCAAGGCGCACCGTCCGCCGCGAAGTCTGGATCTCCGGCGAGAGCAGCACCGCGGTAACCGTCGAGTCCGGCTCTGCCATCGCGGCGAGTCGGCGCATTTCGTTCACGAGTTGCCGCACGTTGCCGGGCCACGCAAACAGCAGCAGGTACTCGAGCGCCTCATCGTCCAGCGTGAGCCGGCCCTTCTTCTGTTCTTCCGCGAAGCGGTGGAGGTAGTGTTCGATCAGCGGCGGAATCTCCTCGCGGCGCTCGCGCAGGGGCGGCACCCGCAGGCGGACGACGTTGAGGCGATAGAAGAGGTCTTCGCGGAAACGGCCGTCCGCCATCAACGTCTCCAGGTCGGCGTTGGTCGCGCCGATGACGCGCACGTCGACGGCGACGGGATGCGCCTCACCGAGCCCGTGCACTTCGTGGGTTTCGAGGAAGCGGAGCAGCTTCGGCTGCAGATCAGGACCGATTTCGGCGATCTCGTCCAGGAAGAGCGTGCCGCCGGCAGCCCCGCGGATGACGCCGTCGAATGCGGCATCGGCGCCTGTGAAGGCGCCGCGACGGTAGCCGAACAGCTGGCTCTCGAGCATGTCGCGGGGGACAGCGGTGCAGTTGAACGGCACGAACGCTTTGGCGGCGCGACCCGAGGCACGGTGGATCGCGCGCGCGAGGACCTCCTTGCCGGTGCCGGTCTCTCCGGTCAAGAGGACCGTGATGTCGGACGGCGCGATCCGACGGCCGATCGACAGCAACTCCGTCATCTGCTCGGAGACCCAGAGCCCGCCGTCAGTTTCGAGCGTGTCGGCGGGCCAGAGCGCGTCGCGTTGCTTCTCTTCGCGCCGGTAGCGATCGAGCGTGACCGCGGTGTCGACCAGTTTTCGGACCGCAACTCCGGCGCACCGATCCGCGAGGGTGGGTTTCAGGTCCGCGAGGATCTCCCACGTCTCGTCGCGATGCTGTCCGCACGTGATCCGCAGATACGGCTCCGGATGCTCGGCGGCATCGACCGCCTGCTTCTCAGCCCATCCCTGTGAATCCACTTGCCGGATCCCGGTGGGTCCGCGCGCGACGAGCGCGAGCGCCGTCGCAGCGCCAGTGAGCTGGAGCAGTGCGTATGCCTCGCGCGCCAAGACGTGCGGATAGCCCGCGAGTTCGATCAACGCGACCGCGTCGTCGAGCGTTATGTCTTCGCTCGTCGGAATTCCTTCGCCATGAATGAATCTGTCGCCGTGTCCCGGATACCATTCCTGTTCCGAACCAGCGGCCCGTAGAATTCGCCTTGCTGCTGCCGTTTCTGTTGCCGCACGTCGAGGACGTTCTTGAACCAGCGCCGCCGCCACGACCTGCCGGCGCACAGCCAATAGCGACAAAGAGTTCGACGGCACCGATAATTCGGCTAACCGCGACGGACGCGCTCCAGTTGCAACTTCAAGTTCAGCGATGCTCAGGCTGAAGACGGATTTGAAAAATCCATTCTTTAACCTTATTGCCTCACTGAGACTGTGTTTCGCAACCTCCAGCGCCTCCGCGTGCCTTTGCTCTGCAATCAGCGTACGAACTCTTGTGTGAGCGGAACGCAAAACGTACCATGACGCCACGCCGTCTGCAGTACTCCTTACGGCCTGCCATAATCTTTCGGATTCTGCATGATCGCCGCGAGCTGATGCCAAGACAAGTTTTGTGTCTAGTAGCGCATAAGCAAAGTTCGCCAAGGAGTACCCCGTAGCTTCAGCCTTCATCAGGAAAGCAGTTGCTTCAGCGAAACGATTCAGGCACACATAATAAAACGCAAGATTAGCGGCAGCGATTGCCTCTCCTTTAGGCCATCCGATAACAGCGGCGTCCTCAAGAGCCTGCTGGGCTATGTCGCATGCGCTCTCAATGTCTCCTTCTAGTGACCGAACGATTGACTCAGTAAGCTTCTCATTCGCATCTAACCAACGGTTGGGCTCATCGTGCAAGAATCGCCTAGCCAGCGCCAAGTGTCTCTTAGCTAACTCGAGGTGACCAATTCTTGCCTCAAGTCGACCGAACGCAATGTGCGCTTCGATCATGATTTGCGGATCTCCGGATCGATGGACTGCACGAACAGCGGCGGCGCTCAAGGGCACCGACATTTCGTACGGAGCGTCCGTATCAGCAGCCTTTTCGAGAATGTGCAAACGAATCTTCGACACCAACGAAGTGTCGGAAATCTTGTGAGCCAACACCGCCGCTCGCTCGAGTTGTTCGATGCCTCCGGCGCAGTCGCCCAGATCCCAGGAACTAGCGCCGGCCACGAACATTGCGCGCGCCATAATCTGTTCGGACACAGTGCGACGCGTTGTCAGCTCGCGAGAGAAGCGCAGCGCGAGTTCTTGGCGCCCCTGCAGAAGATAGATTTCTGCTGCCAACGCAATGGCGTCAGGGTCATTTGTCCTGCTAGATTGTACTTGCTCCAGCGATCGCCGAAGCAAGCCCGTCCGAAGCATGTCGTGCGCATTTTCGATGGTTTGGGCAGACACTTTGGACCTCAATGCACAGAGGGTCGCGAATTTGGAGAACCACTCGAACGTGATTCAGCTGCGGAAACGAGGTCCGCAAGAGAGAGGCCGTCATCTGGCGCAGTGGCGCGGCCAATCCTAACGGCCCCGCCAAAGCTCTCGTCGTCACCTGTTCTTCCGAGACCTACATGGTCTGTTATTCGACGCGCAACAAGTTCAGCCGTGGACCCATCAGTTTGAGCCAGCAAAACGATAAATCTGTTCGAATCGTACCTAAATAAGAGATCCGCACCTCTCAATGCAACACGAATACGATCCGCAGCTTGTGCGAAGACATAATCGGGCAAGTTTCGATGCGAAGGTTTTGAGCCTGGTGTGCCTTTGACTTCGACAAGCAGGATTGTGCACGGCAGCCCACCTGAACCGGCCAATTCCGACGCCACGAATCGCTCAAGGTGTCGGCGATTGGGGAGGCCAGTCAACTGATCATGCAGCTTTTCAGAATTCTGCTGCTGAAACTCAACGGCCTGGAGTACTGTCTGAGATACCTGCCGCGCAATAACTTCAACCAGTCGGCGATGGTCCTCATTGAATGCGTTTCGGTGCGTCGAATAGACAGTCAACACACCAACCAGCTTAGATTCTGCGGCGAGATGTGTGCTGAGACAGCTCCTCAGGGGCGGCTTAAGGGACCGGGCGACCTCTCCTAAATCGAGCATTGGATCGGAATTTACGATTGTTTGCCGGTTCGCTGCTACCCAACCACTTAATCGTTGCCCCATAGCGATTCGAATATCCGAAAAGTGAGCAGAGTTCTCTCCGGCCGCGTGCGCTGCTACTAATTCGTCTGTAGATTCATCATAAAGAAAGAAAACACAAGTGGTAGCTGGCACGAGACGCCTCAAATGCTTAGAGATAACGTCCGCTGCATCTGAAAGGTTCAGGCGACCGCTGAGGCTGCGCGCGAGCTCATAGAGGGATAACATCTCCTCCGTGCTTGCACTGATATCATCTAACCTGGATGTGCCGGGCAGGCGCGCAACTGTCGTGACCGACATTTCGCGCGCTATAGCGGAAAGACTGGCCTTAAGAGAGATGTCATCGTCGGACGGTGCAATGTCGCGATACACTCGCGCGAACGTGTCTACGACCAGCGGATCGTACATCGTTCCCCGGCGCTCTGTCAGAATGCGCAGCGCCTCTGAATCAGATAGACGAGGACGATACGGCCGATCAGAAGTTAGGGCATCAAAGCAGTCCACCACAGACAGGATGCGCGCTCCAACCGGTATCTCGCTTCCTCTCAGGCCATCAGGATACCCAGTGCCGTTCCAATTCTCATGGTGATGGCGAACGATCGGTACAACCGGATAAGGAAAAGCGATTGCGGACAGAATGTCTGCGCCTACACTGGCGTGAAGTTTCATCTTCTCGAATTCTGCCGGCGTCAGCGGACCTGGTTTATTTAAGATGTACTCGGGAACTGCGAGCTTACCCATGTCATGCAATAACGCGGCTGCTTCGACAGCCTTGATCTGAGCGGGTTCTGTAACTCCCATTTCCTTAGCCAAGCCGACTGCAAAAATTTGAACGCGACGTATATGGCCGTGCGTAATTTGGTCTTTAGCATCTATCGCCATCGCCAACGTTTCGATCGTTGAGAGATATAATCGATTGAGCTCGCTCAGATGCCGATTTGCGTCTTCCACTCGGCCGAGCGCAGTTTTCAGCGTCAGGTACGAAATCAGCAGCAGAGGCAGCAGAATGCCGATCACTTTAACGAACGCCGCACCTGGTGCCTGCAAGTAGGGGAGCAGCAGCGCGGCAACCGACGCGCCGCTAAAATAGTTTAATGAGAGCCAGAAGAAGTTACGACGCCAAACTAATAGTGCGGACGTGGCTTGCTCGAGCGCGACTGCCCACGCGATAAGCCAACTGTTCAGGACGAAGTACAGAACCGCTAGAGCAAGCAGCGGGACCAATAGACTAAGAATTGGTTGAGGAGCCTGAGCAAGCGGGCCGACGTCCGCTAGATAAAAGAATGCTTGGGCCGCAATCCAGACGGCGATCGCAGGTGCAGAGAAGTTAAAGAGAACTCGGACGGCGCGGCGTGAACTGCGGTATATCCATAAGGAGATGACGAGACTGTCCAGAGCGACGACCATAGTGGCTGCCGCTGGCCCATACATGAGCACGGCCGCAAAGACGAATGTTTCAGAGACGGACAGCCGCGCGGGGATGGTAGGGACTTTAACCGTAAACGAGCCACTAAGTAGAGTGAGTCCCGCTAGGACGAACCATTCGTAGCCTACCGGAGACTTATAGAGGCTGTAGAGAGAGTTCAGGACTACGAACGATCCAGAGCTGATTACAGCCGCTAGATAGAGCCGTCCTGCATTCGTGAGCTGTGCGTGTGCGGTCATAAATCGACCTGCTGCCGCCGGCGTGTCTTATTAGTCGCCCCAGACGATGATTCGCTGCACGGTTATGCTCCTCAGTATACGGTTAATGTCAACAGAAATTATCTAGATCAATCACTCCACACGATCGTATCGCTCCAAACAATCGTGTCGCTCCAGACGATGGTGTCACTCCACACGATGGTGTCACTCCAGACGATGGTGTCACTCCAGACGATAGTGTCGCGCGATACTATCGTTGCGCGGCCGATGAAGTCGCTCCAGACGATGGTGTCACTCCAGACGATGGTGTCACTCCAGACGATGGTGTCACTCCAGACGATCGTCTTTCCAATTACAAGGACATAGCCCCCGGGCACGCGAGTTCCCGATTTCACCGGCAGGCTTGCGGTGATTAACGCCGCCTCTTTAGAGAAGAACGCGAGGTGGCTCGGTGTCACGATTTCGCTCGCGATTGTGGTATTTGTCGCGGCAGTTCCTCCCACCAGTTCGACTGCGGCGAGCGCGTTCAGGCTCCCGGCGCCCTCCTCGATCAGCCCCGCTCCTGGCAGTCGCGAGCTCGTGACCTGCAGGACGATCTTCACCTGCGCCGGCGTCAGCTCCGCGCGAGCGTCCAGCAGCAGCGCGGCCGCGCCCGACACGACCGCGGTCGCCATGCTGGTGCCGCTCAATTCGATGTAGGCGTGCGCGCCCTGACCCTCGACCACGCGCTCCGGATAGGTGCGCGCCAGGTAGCTCCCCGGGGCGGCCGCGGCGACGATGCGATTGCCCGGCGCGACCAGCTCGGGCTTCAGCACGCCGTCGATGGCCGTCGGCCCGCGCGAGCTGTAGGTCGCCATCACATCGTCCGATCGCACGGCCGTGCCGCGCGTGTTGATCGCGCCCACGGTGATCACGTCCGGCGTGTTGCCCGGCGCGACGATCCCGCCGACCACCGGACGGCCATCCGCGGTCTTGCCGAAATTGCCCGCGGCGGCAATCACCACGATCCCCGCATCGATTGCGCGCTGCGCCGCCTGGCAGAGTGGATCCTCGAGATAAGACTCCAAGACCGGATGCCCAAGCGACAGGTTGATCACGCGGATGTTGAACTGCTGACGGTGGGCGACGGCCCAGTCGATGGCGTCGATCACGTCGCTCGTGCGGCCGGAGCCGTCCGCGCCGAGGACGCGCAGGTTGATTAGATTCGCGCCGGGCGCCATCCCCGGATGCCCGTCGCCGTCCGCACCGACGATTGCGGCGACGTGCGTCCCGTGACCGTACTCGTCGCGCCCGGTGCCGTTCGGCGCCGTGAAATCCACCGACGCGATCACGCGTTCCTTGAGCGCCGCGTGCGGCGCGATTCCTGAATCAACGATCGCGACGCCGATGCCGCGACCTGTAACCCCGCGCCACCCTTCGAGTCCGGTCCACGCCTGGTCCGCGCCGGTCGATTGCGTCGTGACCGCCATCATCCGGTGGACGGGCACATCGCCGGCGATGTGCGGGACGTCGGCGTCGAGGCTCAGCGCGTCGAGCTGTCCGCCCGTCACTTCCATCACCGCGCCGCCATGAATCCGCTTTTTCAGCCGCGCTCCGTAGCGGATCGCCAACTGGTCGATCGCTGCGTCGCTGGCCGTCACGATGACATCCGTCGGCGCTTCGAGTCGACTGGTCAGGCGATCCGCGAGGTCGCGCGATAGGCGGGCTCGCTGGCGAGACTCGGCGTGGGTGGAAGCAGGCGCGGCGACGGAGACGAGCAGGACGCTCGCAACAACGAGGACCACGCGACGGAATCGAAGAAACGTTTCTTTGATCATGGTGATGAGGGGAACGGGCTCGCGGATTAGCTGAGGCACGGGCCGTGCCATGGCAGAGGTTCGAAGTTGTGAATCCGGTCTTGAAGGCATTCAATGGATCATGAGATGACTCAGTAGTTCACCATGATTGCGCTTCTCTCGAGCTTCGACTACGATGGAGCCCGCCAGCACAGGGGAATCTCTACTCCGGGAGCCAACAGATTGGCTGCCTGCCGGTTGCTCCGACAGCGGGTAGGCCCCACACGCAAAAACCCAAGGAAATCAGATGATGGAGACAGGCCAAGCAATTGGCCGGTGAGTTCAAGAGTGGCCCGAGCATGCCGCGCCCGCTATGTTTGCCCGCTATTCGCGCTGATCCTGGCAGCCGTTTCCGGGTGCCGCTCGTCGGAGCTCTCTACGCGGCAGGGAGCTGGAGGTCCGGTACGCGGGGGAGCCCTCGTCGCTTCGCTCCGCAGCGAGCCCCGCACGTTCAACCGGTACATCGACAACTCCGCTGCCGCCGACGCCACGGCGGCCCTGACGCAGGCCAAGCTCGTTCGCATCAATCGCAAAACGGAGGAACTCGAGCCGTGGCTCGCCGAACGCTGGACCGCTTCGCCGGATGGCCGGACCTTCACATTGACCTTGCGCCAGGGCGTGACCTTTTCGGACGGCGTCCCCTTCACCTCCGCTGACGTGTTGTTCTCGTTCGCGGCGGCCTACGACCCGAAGCTGCAAAGCAACCTGGGCTCGGCACTTCGAGTGGAGGGCAAGCCCTTGCAGATCGCCGCTCCCGATCCCGCGACCATCGTTATCACGCTGCCCGCGCCATTCACCCCGGGGCTCCGGCTGCTCGACAATCTCCCGATCATCCCGAAGCACCAACTCGACCCCGCCCTAAAGGCAGGCACGTTCGCGGACGCGTGGGGCGTCACGAACGGTCCCGGCCACATGGCGGGGCTCGGGCCCTTCGTCGTCAGCGAGTACGTGCCCGGACAGCGCGTCACGCTGACTCGCAATACACGCTATTGGCGGAAGGATGCGTCAGGCGGCGCGCTTCCGTACCTGGATCGTGTCGTGTTCGAGATCGCCTCCGGCCAGGACGCAGAGGTGCAGCGGCTCGAATCCGGATCGATCGATCTGTTGACGCAAGCCGATATCCGCCCGCAGGATTACGCAAGTTTGAAGCGGCTGCGCGATCGCGGCGCGTTGACGCTGATCGATGTCGGCACCGGCGTCGACCCGAACGTTCTCTGGTTCAATCTCGCCAGGACGCCACCCGCTCGCGCATACCTGCAGAAATCCGAGTTCCGCCAGGCGATTTCCTACGCGGTCGATCGCGATGCGATTGTGAACTCCGTGTACCTCGGTGCGGCGGTGCCGGTCTACGGGCCGGTCACGCCGGGCAATCGCATCTGGTTCTCCGATGCGGCACCGAAGTACCCGCACGATCCCGAGCGCGCCAGGGCGCTGTTCGCTGCAATCGGTCTGACGGATCGCAACGGTGATGGCATGCTCGAGGATGCGTCAGGAGCGCCCGTCCGGTTTTCGATTCTCACGCAAGGCGGAAACATCCGCGCGCAGACGGCGACCGTGGTTCAGGAGCATCTGCGGCAGGCAGGCATCACCGTCGATGTCGTGGCGCTGGACTTTCCGTCGATCGCGCAACGATGGCAGTCGCGCGATTACGACAGCATCTACTACGGATTCCAGTTTAGCGCGATGGATCCCGCCATGACCCTGGATTACTGGTTGAGCAGCGGATCGCTCCACTTCTGGAACCCCGAGCAGAAGACTCCTGCGACTCCGTGGGAGCGTCGCATCGACGAGTTGATGCAGCAGCAGATCGCGGCGCCCACGCTGGACGAACGCCGGCGCTTGTTTGCGGAGGTGCAGAAAATCTTCGGCGAGAATCTCCCTGGAATCTATTTCATCGCGCCGAAGGTCTCGATTGCCACGAACCCCCGCGTGGCGGGCGCCGAGCCGGCGCTGCTCGATCCCAAGATCCTGTGGAACCCCGATACGCTGAACGTGACTGATGGCGCGGCAGCCCCGCATCGCTAGCCGCCGCGGCCTCTTCGTCCGCTTCCTGCTCCGTCGCGCGGTCGCGGCAGTCGCACTGGTTTTCGTCGTGGCATCGGGCTCGCTGCTGCTCGCGCAGATCGCTCCTGGTGATTACGCGGCGCAGCTCGGAGGCGACCCGGCGGTCCGCGCGGCAGAACGGGCGAGGCTCGGCCTCGATCGGCCCGCCGCCGAGCAGTACGCCAGCTGGCTCCGACGGAGCCTCACGCTCGACCTCGGCGACTCCTTTCAGTACCGGCGTCCTGTCCGGACACTTGTCGGCGAGCGCGCGGCGAATACCGCACTGCTCGCCGCGATGGCGCTCGTGCTCGCGACGGCCATCGGCATCCCGTGCGGCGTCGTGACCGGAAGTCGCGGCGGTTTCCTTGCCTCCGTGATTCGCACGGCATCCCTCGTGCTGCTTTCCGTTCCGCCGCTCATCACGTCGCTGGTGCTCGTGACGATCGCGGTACGCACGGGGCTGGCGCCGATCGGCGGCCGCATGTCCGCATCGCGGCTGATCGTGCCGGCGCTCGCGCTCGCATTACCGCTGGCGGCCACGCTCGAGCGCTTGCAGTCACAAGCGCTCCGCGACGCCCTGCACCGGCCGAACATGATCGCGGCGCTGGCACGCGGCGTCCCGAAATCGCGGGTGATCTGGCGTCACGCGTGGCGATTGTCGCTTGGACCGATCCTCGCCATTTACGGCGTCATGATCGGATCGCTGTTCAGCGGATCCTTTGCCGTCGAGATCGTGACCTCGTGGCCGGGACTCGGCGAGCTGATGCGCCAGGCGCTGATGTCGCGCGACACCTACCTCGTCGCCGGGTGCGCTGCGGCCGGCGCCCTGTTTCTCGCGGCGGGCGTGCTCATCGCTGACGTGCTGCACGCTGCGATCGATCCACGGATCGACACGGAGCGCACCACGTGATCGCCCGGCAGCGAATCGGGCTGACGTTCGCGGCGATGCTGGCGCTGCTCGTGGCCTTTGCGCCCTGGATCGCCCCGTACGAACCGGCGCGCCAGTTTTCCACTCACCCTTTCGCGCCGCCGATGCGGCCGCACGTCATCGACGACGAGGCCCGCCTGCATGCGCCGTTCGTCTATCCCCTGCGGCTGGTCGACCCGCTGGAGCGAGGCTACGTGGAAGACCGCACGCGCGTGATTCCTCTGCGATGGCTCTCCGGCACGCTCGTTCGCGGCGCCGACACCGAGCCCTGGTTTCCGCTCGGGAGCGATGGGCTCGGGCGCGACGTGTTTTCACGCGTCGTGCTCGGTGCCCGGCTCTCGCTCGGCGTCGCCCTCCTCGCGGCGGTGATAGCTCTCGCCATTGGCGCGCTGACCGGCGCGCTGGCCGGCTACGCAGGCGGGTGGGCCGATTCGGCCCTGATGCATCTTGCGGATCTCGTGCTCGTCCTTCCGGGCATTTACGTGGTGCTTGCACTCCGCGGCGCGCTGCCTCTCGTCCTGACACCGCGGCAGGTCTTCACTGCCCTCGTCCTCGTCCTCGGCTTCGTCGGATGGCCTGCTGCGGCCCGCGGAGTACGCGGAATCTTCCTCATCGAACGGAGGCAGGAGTACGCAGAAGCTGCCAAGGCACTGGGGGCGAGCCCACTGCGCGTGATCGCCCGGCATCTGCTGCCCGCGTCGCTTGGGTTCCTTGCGGTGCAGGCCAGCGTGCTCGTACCTGCGTTCGTGATGGCCGAGGCGACGCTTTCCTATGTGGGGCTTGGGTTTGCGCCGCCGACCCCGAGTTGGGGTGCGATGCTGCAGGATGCCGGAGCCGCGCGCGGCGGCGCAGACGCTCCATGGCTCCTGGCGCCCGCGGGGGCCATCGTTCTGGCGGTGTTCTCGATACACCTGGCGTCCTCCGGGCGCGATCCTCTCCTATGGAGGGACGGCGAGTCGTAAGCTACTGATTTGCAGATACTTACATCAAAGTGCGGCCATGTTCCACTCCTGCACGGCTGTTCCAACCTAGAACATATTCTTGTAAGCTCTTTGACGTCAGCAGTTAGTTTCCACCTCTGCTTCGAATTACGGATCTGTTGTCACGTTTCGGCACACACTGACGGCCTTACGATCCTGGTCCCGCGCTCGTTATAGGTCGCAAAACCCAATCGATTTCGATAGTTAGCAGCCTTCACCACTAGCCCGTCCGTCGTGGCCTCCCTATTGCTCTGTCGTTGTTCGCGATGAAAGACCGTTTTTCCGCTCCCCGACTCGCACTGGCGGTTGCCGCCACTCTCGTGCTGCCACTGACGGCACAGGCGTCTGGCCGTGCGTCCGGCCGGTACTCGAAACTCGATCGCGTCCTCCGCGAGGCAGCGGCGTCGCCGTCGCCAGGTCCGCAGCGCGTGATCATTCAGACGCGCTCGGCCGCCGAGCGTGCGGCGCTCAAGAAGGCGCTGCTCTCGCACGGCGACGTCGTCGAAGCCGAGCATCCTTCGCTCAACGCACTGACCGCGGTGGTCCACGGCGAGGATCTCGGCGCGCTCGCCGCCGACCCGACCGCGACAGTGGTTTCATCGGACAGCGACGTCTCGGTTACCGGCGTCACGCCCGTCAAGAAGACGAAGGCGGCCACGGCGCGCAAGAACGCGCGCGGCATCCAGCAACTGTTCGAGACCGGGCGCGCTCTGCCGACGTCGCTGCGCGAGACGCTCGGCGTCGACCGCGTCGCCTACACCGGTGCCGGCATTGGCGTCGCCATCATCGACTCCGGCATTGACCCGAACAAAGATCTCGCGGACTCCATTTCAGGTTTCTGGGACTTCACAGGCGGATCGAGCGCACCAGTTGCCGCGTACGACGACTACGGTCACGGCACCCACGTGGCGGGGCTGATCGCGAGCAGCGGCCACCTCTCGAAGGGTGAGTTCCGCGGCGTGGCTCCGGGCGTCCGCCTGTTCGGCCTGAAGGTGCTCGATGGGCAGGGCCGCGGCCGGTCTTCGGACGTCCTGCGCGCGATTGATTTCGTCGTCGCGAACCGCAACACGAAGGGAATTGACGTCATCAATCTTTCCCTCGGCCATCCGATTCTGGAATCGGCGGCAACGGATCCGCTGGTCCTCGCCATCGAGCGCGCTGTTCGGGCCGGCTTGGTGGTCGTGGTCGCGGCAGGGAACGTCGGCACGGACCGAGCGGGCAACGCCGGATACGCGGGCATCCTTTCGCCGGGGAACGCGCCATCAGCGATCACAGTGGGCGCGGTCGATACGAAGAACACGGCCTTCCATGGCGACGATCGCATCGCGTGGTTCAGCTCTCGCGGTCCCACGTGGTACGACGGATTCGCGAAGCCGGACGTGGTAGCGCCTGGCGTCGGGCTCGTCTCTGATGCCGCGCGATCGAGCTCGCTCCTGAACGTCTTCCCGCAGCTCGTCGTCACGAAGAGCGGCAAGAGATTCGCGATGCTGAGCGGCACCAGCATGGCGGCCGCGGTGGCAACGGGTGTTGCCTCGCTGGCGATCGAGGCGAACCGGTCGGCGCATCCGGGCGGTTATCCGACGCCGAACACGGTCAAGGCGATGCTGCAATACAGCGCACTGCCCGTGCTGGTGAGCAAGAAACTCGACGAAACGGATTCGCTGTCGCAGGGCACCGGCGAGCTCAATGCGATCGGCGCCGTGCAGCTTGCGGAAGCGATCAACCCGCGCGCGCGGCTCAATGAAGGCTGGGCGCAATTCTTCGTCCCCGCCACGTTCATCGGCGGCGTTGTGGAGCCCTGGTCGCAGGAACTGATCTGGGGCAGCGAGCTGATCTCGAACGCGAGCGTGATCGCAACGCACTCGTCGATCTTCGAGAACATCGTGTGGGGCACGCTCCGTGCCGATCTCGACAACATCGTCTGGGGCACGCTCGCTGACTTCGACAACATCGTGTGGGGCACCGATGCCGTCTGGGCGTCCCACGTTGTCTGGGGCGACCGCACCGTCGGCATGCGCCTCGAGGGCGAGAACATCGTCTGGGGCACGCTGTGCGACGCGGAAAACATCGTGTGGGGCACGCTGAGCCGCGGCGACTTCGACAACATCGTGCGGGGTACTGCGCTCCGCACGGGCGGCGACCTGGACAACATCGTATGGGGCACGCTGCGCGACACGGAAAACATCGTGTGGGGCACGGTGCGCGACAGCGAGAACATCGTCTGGGGCACTTCCACGACAACGACGACAGTGACGACGAATGGAGGCCGGTAATGGAGCGGCTTCCTCAGTACGCGACGACGGCCATGGCGACAACGATGACGACCAGCATCTCGGAACCGGTTACCACCACTGATTGGACGAAGGCGCTGCCCACGCTCGCGGGCACCCGCGTGACGCTTCGCGAGCTGCGGCTCTCCGACGCGCCGTCGCTGTGCGATCTCGTGACGACCGAGGAAGTCTCGCGATTCATCTCGCCGCCGCCGACTACGGTCGAAGGGTTCGAGCGCTTCATTCAATGGACGCATCGTGAGCGCGCCGCAGGACGCTACGCGTGCTTCGCGGTCGTGCCACACGGGCTCGACACCGCGATTGGGATTTTTCAGATTCGACAGTTGGAACCAGGGTTTGGGACCGCTGAATGGGGGTTCGCAATCGGATCACTGTTCTGGGGGACAGGGGTGTTCATGGATGCAGCCAGGCTCACGGTGGAGTTCGCGTTCGAGACCGTCGGCGTGCATCGACTCGAGGCGCGTGCGGCGGTGATGAATGGGCGCGGCAATGGCGCGCTCGCGAAAATCGGCGCAGTGAAAGAGGGCGTGCTGCGCAGGAGCTTCGTGCGCAACGGTGAATACCTCGACCAGGCCCTCTGGTCGATGGTTCGGGAGGAGTGGCGCCAGACCAAGGCGGTCTGGGGATCCGTCATCCACTAATACCGGTGGATGAGTATTGCTGGGAGAAGGGAACCAATCAGGTGACTCATGCTGCGTAAATTCCTGGCGGGCACAGCGCTGACGCTGGTCTGCCTGCTCGGCGCAACGGCCTCCGCGGCCGCCACGCCGGGGGACCATCCAAAGCTCGATCGGAAGCTGAACGATCGCGCCGCGAAAGGTGGCTCGAGCACCTCGCGCGTGATCGTGATGCTGAAGCCGGGCTTCGATGCGTCCGCAGATTACAAGAAGGTGGGCGGCAAGCTCGGACGCCGTCTGAACCTGATCAACGGACAGGTCGTGGAGCTGGCGAACAATCAGCTTCGCAAGCTCGCGGACTCTCCCGCGGTCGAACGCATCCACTGGGATCGTCCGACCGGCGGCGAGATGAATCGAGCCGCCGTGACCGTCGGCGCGCGCGCAGTCCAGGAAGAAATGGGCTACGACGGCGCCGGCGTCGGAGTCGCCGTCATCGACTCCGGCATTACGTCATGGCACGACGACCTGACCTACAACGGCACCAACAGCAAGGTCCGCGTGATCGGCGGGCAGCGCGTGGCGAAGTTCGTCGACTTCGTCAACGGCCGCACCACGCCGTACGACGATAACGGCCACGGCACGCACGTGGCCGGCATCATCGCCGGCAATGGATACGACACGCGGGGTGCCCGGGCCGGAATCGCGCCTGCCGCTCACTTAGTGAGCCTCAAGGTGCTCGATGACCATGGTGGCGGCTGTATCAGCAACGTCATCGCGGCGCTCGACTGGGTGGTCCAGAACAAGGCCACGTACAACGTGCGTGTCGTCAACCTGTCGGTTGGCGCGAGGGTCACGGAATCCTACAACACGGATCCGCTGACGCTCGCCGCCAAGCGCGTGGTCGATGCGGGCGTCGTTGTCGTCACGGCTGCAGGAAACCTCGGCAGGAATGCCGCGGGGTACGTGCAGTACGGCGCCATCACCGCTCCGGGCAACGCGCCCTGGGTGCTGACGGTTGGCGCCTACAGCCACATGGGAACGGTCACCCGTGTGGACGATGTGATGGCGGCGTACAGCTCGCACGGTCCCACGGCGGTCGATTACGATTCGAAGCCGGACGTTGTCGCGCCCGGCACCGGCATCGTGTCGCTTGCCGCGCAGGGCAGCCTGATGTACACGACGAAGGCGGCATACCTGCTGAACGGCTCGGTGCCGACAGCGTACAAGCCGTATCTGAGTCTGACCGGCACCAGCATGGCCTCGCCGATCGTGGCAGGCACGGCTGCGCTGATGATTCAGGCCAATCCGAAGCTGACGCCGAACCTCGTCAAGGCAATCATCGAGTACACGGCGCAGAACTACGGCTACGACGCGCTGACTCAAGGCGCCGGCTTCCTCAATACGCGTGGCGCGGTGCAACTCGCCCGCTTCTACGCGACGGCGAGGGCCGGTCAGGTCATTCCGAGCCAGAGGCCCTGGAGCAAGACGATCCTGTGGGGCAATCGCAGGCTCACGGGTGGTGTGATCAAGCCGAATGGCAGCGCCTGGGCGACGAGCACCGTCTGGGGCTCGGGACTCACCGTCACAGGTCAGAACATCGTCTGGGGCACGGACGCCGGCGACTTCTACAACATCGTGTGGGGCACGTCGCTGCTCGATGCCGATAACATCGTGTGGGGCACCATGAGCTCCGTGCTCGGCGAGAACATCGTCTGGGGCACGATGCGTGACGGCGACAACATCGTTTGGGGCACCTTGGGAGGCGGCTTCGACAACATCGTGTGGGGCACGATGTGCGCCGGAGCGGACTGCGAAAATATCGTCTGGGGTACGTCCACGCTGATGGACTTCGCCAACATCGTCTGGGGCACGCAACTCGATGTAGCGAACATCGTGTGGGGCACCAGCGGTGACGCCGAGAACATCGTGTGGGGCACGTCGAGCGAAGCGGACAACATCACCTGGGGCTGCTCCGGTGAAGAGACGCCGCTGTTCGATGATCCAGATATGCCGTCGGTCTTCGACGGAACCACTTTTGACTCTCTTTTCCCGCCGGAGATAGCTCCGGAAACGGTGGTGACGGACCCGGGTGCTTCGATCATGACGACAACGACAACCACAACGACAACCGTCATTGGCGCAACGACCGGCCTGATTGGAGGGGTGCTCTAATGGAAAAGATGCCCTTCCGCGACGCACAGGCCTTGACTGATTTGGAAGCAGTCATCGCTGCTGCACGTGCAGCAGCCGTCACCACGACCTCGGACTGGCGCAAGGCGCTGCCGGTGCTGACCGGGTCGATGGTCACCCTCCGCGAGCTGCGGCTGTCCGATGCTCCATCGCTGCTCGCCATGCTCTCGACCGAAGAGGTGTCGCGGTTCATTTCGCCGCCGCCGACCACGGTCGAGGGATTCAAGCGGTTTATCGCGTGGACGCACCGCGAGCGCGCGGCAGGCAATTACGTCTGCTTCGCGGTGGTGCCCCACGGGATGGACACGGCGATCGGAATCTTCCAGGTCCGCGAGCTCGAGCCGGGTTTTGCGACCGCCGAGTGGGGGTTCGCGATCGGTTCCGCTTTCTGGGGGACCGGCATGTTCATGGACGGCGCGAAGCTGGTGGTCGACTTCGCGTTCGATACCATTCAAGCGCATCGGCTGGAAGCGCGCGCGGCCGTGTTGAACGGTCGGGGCAACGCCGCGCTGCGGAAGATCGGCGCCGTGCAGGAAGGCGTCCTGCGCAAGTCGTTCCTTCGCAACGGTGAGTACCTCGATCAGACGCTATGGACGATCCTCGACGAAGACTGGCGGACCGCAAAGGCCTTCGTCGGCGTGAGGGTCCACTAAACAGCAAGCACCCTGCGGGTCACAAACCACGGATTTCACGGATTACACGGATCTGAGCCGTGTGATTCGCGAAACTCCGTGGTTTTCTCTTTGACCATGGATTCACCGATTTACACAGATCTGATCCGTGTGATCCGTGAGATCCGTGGCTGTGGTAGCCTCGGCGGTTGATGAACCTGCGGTCGGTCTTCCCACCGATGCCCACGCCGTTCGCGGGCGGCGACCTCGACGTGTCCGCAATCGCCACCAACATTGAGCGATGGATGATCGCGGGCCTCGGCGGAGTGGTCGTGCTCGGCACGAATGGGGAGGCGGCGCTCCTCGACGACGAGGAGAGCGATCGGATTGTTCAGGCAGCGCGCCCGCACGTGCCACGCGATCGAGTCCTGATTGCAGGCGTGGGCCGCGAGTCCACGCGGGGGACCATCGCGGCGGCGGCACGCGCTGCGAGCGCAGGCGCCGACGCGGTGCTCGTGCGGACGCCGTCGTTCTATCGCGGGCAGGTGCCGCCGGCCGCCCTCGCCGCGCATTACACGGCCGTAGCCGACGCCAGCCCGGTTCCGGTCCTTCTCTATAACTATCCAGCCTTCACCGGCGTCACGCTCTCAGCGGATCTGATCGGGCGTCTCG
>Ga0066677_10000167_pt1 | contig 22205 bp, 13 predicted proteins | sample GraSoiAngelo_126_FD_62299 | JGI IMG/M metagenome (GOLD analysis project Ga0066677, IMG submission 62299) | Grasslands soil microbial communities from the Angelo Coastal Reserve, California, USA - 14_0927_09_20cm | ecosystem: Environmental > Terrestrial > Soil > Grasslands | place: USA... | reverse complement strand
TGCATCCCGATCGATCCGTTCTACCTGTCGTGGAAGGCGAAGCAGACGGGATTCGATCCGCGGTTCATCGAGCTCGCCGGCCACATCAACGCCGCAATGCCGCACTATGTCGTCGAAAAAGTGAGCGAGGCGCTGAACACGCGGCGGAAGGCGATCAACGGATCGAACGTGCTGATCGCGGGTGTCGCCTACAAGCGCGATATCGACGACATGCGCGAGTCTCCCGCGCTCGACGTGATGGGCCTGCTGCATGCGAAAGGGGCCCAGGTGTCGTATGCCGATCCGTTCGTGCCCGAGGTGCACGGCCGCGAATGGGCGGGCGATTACGACATTCGACGCGTCGATCTCACGCGAGGGACGATCGGGCAGTACGATTGCGTGGTCATCCTTACGGATCATAAGTCCTTCGACTACGACGCGATCGTGTCGGAGGCCGACCTCGTCGTCGACACACGCAACGCCATCAAAGGATCGCATCCGAACGTGTTCAAGCTCGGTGCGCCGCGCGCGAGCGGCGCGCCTGAAAAGATCGGCGCCGCATAATCCTCATTGCGGAGTGCGGACTCGAGATTGCCGATTTCGGGACTGGCGACAGCCGACTGACCTTGACGATTGTCGAATGGCGGTTGGCGCTCGACTTTGCCGAAGCGGCCGAGAATGACCGCCAATCTGCAACCCGCGACTTCCGTGATTCCCCGATCCGCATCTCGATCGACATTCTTCAGTCCGCTAATCGCAGGTGAATCTGTAATTTGCAATCTCCGTCCTTTCAATTGCGCGGTCCTGATTTTGCACAGCCTGCCGAGCATGCCGGGACCGCCGGCCGACTATGGATACACTCTTCTGGTTATCGGTAACGGTTGTGCTCTACGTTTACGCGGGCTACCCTCTGCTGCTCGCCGCGTGGGCTAGAGCCGTTGATCGGAGACCGCGCTCCAGAGCGTTCGAGCCAGGTCGTTGGCCGTCGATCTCCATCATCGTCGCCGCGCGGAACGAAGCGCACCGGCTGCCGGCCCGCGTAACCAACCTTCTCGAGCAGGACTATCCCGGGCCTCGCCAGATCATCGTCGTATCGGACGGTTCCACGGATGAGCCGCGCGCAGCCCTCGCGCGTTGGGCTGGCGAAATCCAGCTCATCGAATTGCCACCCGGGGGAAAGCCGGTTGCGCTCAACGGTGGAGTGCTCGCGGCCCGCGGTGACGTGCTGGTTTTCGCGGACGCGCGGCAGCGCTTCGCGCCTGGTGCGCTGCGCGCGCTGGTCGCCAACTTCGCCGATCCGCAGGTTGGGGGCGTCACTGGCGAGCTCGTGCTCGATTGCGAGAACGGCGCGCCGACCGACTCGTCTGTCGGCGAAGGGGTCGGACTCTATTGGAAGTACGAGAAGTGGCTGCGGCGCAAGGAGAGCCGCGTGTGGTCCACGCTGGGCGCCACCGGCGCGATCTATGCGATGCGCCGCTCGGTCTGGCAACCGCTCCCCGCGGCGTCGCTGCTCGACGACGTGCTGGCGCCGATGCGCGCGGTGCTCGGCGGCAGCCGGATTGTTTTCGAGGAGCAGGCGATTGCGTTCGATCGCGCCGCCCCAGACGCGACTGCCGAGTCCATCCGCAAGACACGCACGCTCGCAGGCAATTATCAGATCCTCGCCCACGAACCGCGTCTTCTGCTGCCGATTGTCAATCCGGTGTGGCTGCAGTACGCCTCGCACAAGATCGGGCGCCTCCTCGTGCCGTGGGCGCTCGTCGCGCTGCTCGCCTCGAGCGCGTTGCTCGCCACGGCCGCATGGTTCTACACGGTTGTCCTTGCCGCGCAGCTCGCCTTCTACGCACTGGCCGCGGCAGGCGCCTGGTTGAACGTGCGCGAGCGCGGCTCGCGGATCGCGTTCACATTCGTGATGATGAATTACTCGGCGGTCGCCGGGCTCGCGGCGCTCCGGCGCGGGCGCGAGGTCTGGCGGTGAACGACCGGTTTGCGTTCAACCCGGCTTCGGCGAGGCAGGCTCCGCCGTTGTCTCCGGCTTCGGATTCGGCGGGGCAGGCTGCGTCTTCGCCTCTGACTTCGGATTCCACGAGGCAGGTTCCCCCTTCGTCTTTCGGCGGCGCGACGCCGGGAGGTCCGGCAACCACCTCCGGACCCGCGGCGCCGCCTCCGCCGACCGCGAACGCGCGCAGCCTGTCGAAGATCAAGTCGGAGCCGAGGGACTGGGCGTTCCTGTTCATGCTGGCGTTCACGGCGAACGTATTCTTCCGGCCGCAGGACGGAATACCCGGATTGCACTTGCTGCACCTCGCGGAAATGTCCGCGATTGCCGGAATGACCGCGCTCATGATGGGTCGCCTTTCACGAAACCTGCCGGTGACCCGCATCACGCCGGAACTGGTCGGCATCTTTGCGCTCGGATTGTTGATCGTCGTGCTGGCGCCGTTCTCGATCTGGATGGGAGGCGCGATCGGCATGTTCAAGGACCTCTACGTGAAGGTCATGCTGATCTTCCTGCTGATGATCAACGTGCTGACGTCCGCGCGGCGCATCGAGCGGCTGACGTGGCTGATGGTCATCGCGTCTGGTTACATCGGGTTCCGTGCCGTCCTGGATTACGCGCGCGGCGTGAATCTCGTCGAGAACGGCCGCGTGAAAGGCGCCGTGAGCGGCATCTTCGGTAATCCGAACGATCTCGCGTTGAACATGGTGTCGGTGTTGCCGCTTGCGTTGTTCATCGCGATGCGCCCCGGCCCGTCCGGGCGTCGGCTGTTCGCAGCGGGATCCGCAGTCTTCATGCTGGGCGCCACGATCGCGTCCCATTCCCGCAGCGGGGCTCTGGGATTGGTCTCGATGACAATCGTGCTCGTGTATTTCGCGATCCGCCGACGTCCGGGCATCGTCCTCGGAGGTGCGCTCGCGATGGCGGTCGCGCTGCCGCTCGTGCCGTCGAGCTATTGGGAGCGCCTCGAAAGCATCACCGATCAGAGCAAGGACCTCACCGGCTCTCGCGAGGCACGCCAGACCTTGCTCCGCGAGTCCACGCAAGCCTTTCTTGAAAATCCGCTGACGGGCGTCGGCGCCGGACAATTCAAGAACTGGAACCCGAAGGGACGGGCCGAGCCCTGGCACGAAAGCCACGACGTCTTTCTGCAGGTCGCCGCAGAACTGGGAATCGGCGGTCTGGTTCTGTTCGTGTTCCTGATCGCGCGTGCGGGGCTTTCAGTCGCGAGCACGCGGACGATGCTCCGGCGCGTCCGCCTGGCATCCGCCCCCTCCCGGGCGAGACGGCCTAGCGCCAAGCCCGTCCCACACCTCGAGCGGGACGAGTGCGAGTCGCTCGATGCGCACTCCGCCGCGATGGCGGCATCGCTCACAGGCTGGCTCGTGTGCGCGCTCTTCGCATCCGTCGCATATAACTGGACCTTCTACTACCTGCTCGCGCTTGCGGTGGCGCCGCGCGATCTGCTCATCGACCGTATGCCAACCCCGGTGACCGCGCTGCAACGGATGCCGCAGGCGCGCGTCGAGGCCGTACAGGCATGAGAGCGGCGATTCTTCGTCGCGGCGTCGAGGCAGCGCGCGCGCTCGACACGAGGATGGCGCGGCGCAGGGGACGCCGCCGCGTGCTCATTGACGCACGGACGCCGCTCAATTTCACGATGGTCGCGCCAATCTATCGAATGATGCGCAGCGACCCCCGCGTGGAGTTCTGGTTCACGGCGAGCGAGGAACCCGCCCGCGTGGCGGAGATCTACCACGAGGCGCCCGGTGTCCGTCTCGTGCACCCGCGACGCGCCGCGCTCATGAAATTCGACGCGTATATCACCTCCGATTTCATGTGGGCCTCCCTTCCGCGCGGCACATGCCGCATCCAGGTGTTTCACGGCGTCGCGGGAAAGTACGGCTTCGATGCGCCAGACCGCTCCGTGCGCGAGTGGGACCGCCTCTTCTTCATCAACCAGCGGCGTCTCCGCAACTTCATCGCGAGCGGCGCGATCGATCCGAACAGTCCCGCGATCCGACTCGTCGGCATGCCGAAGACCGACTGCCTCGTGGACGGCACGATTCACCGTGAAACCGTGCTCCACGCTCTCGGCTTCGATGTCTCACGCCCGACGGTGCTCTACGCGCCGACCTGGTCGGCAGCATCATCCCTCAATGCGATCGGCGTCGATTTGGTGCGGGGTCTGCTGGATCGCCCGATTAACCTGATCGTCAAGCTGCACGATCGATCGCTCGACCGGCGCGAGCGGTACTCGGGCGGCGTTGACTGGGCGGCGACGCTGCAGAGTGTTCTACGCGGCCGCCGTGGCGTGATCGCCGCAAACCCCGACATCTCGCCGTATCTCGTGGCCGCCGACCTCATGATCACCGATCACAGCTCCGCCGGCTTCGAGTTCCTGCTGCGCGATCGACCGCTCGTGCGTATTCATCGGCCCGAGTTGTTGACGCTCGCGAACGTGCATCCTGACTACACGGCGCTGCTCGCGTTGGTCTCGGATTCAGTCGACACGATCCGGACCGCGCTCGAGGCCGTGGACATGGGCCTGGCGAATCCGGGGCTCCGCAGCGATGAGCGGCGCTCCGTGGCGGCCGACCTGTTCTACAGGCCCGGGGGGGCCACCGCGCGGGCCGTGCAGTTTCTCTACGAGGCGGTGGCGCTCGCGCCAGGCGCGGCGCTCGCCTTTGCACAGGAGGTCACGTGCCAGCCGTCAGCGTGATCATGCCTGCCTACAACGTCGCCGAGTACGTGCGCGCGGCGCTCGAATCAGTGCTGGCGCAGACGTTCACGGATCTCGAAGTGGTCATCGTCGACGATGGGTCCACCGACGAAACGCTGGCGATTGTCGCGGATGTCGCCGCGCATGACCGGCGTGTCCGATTGATCCGGCAGGACAACCGCGGCATCTCCGCCGCGCGCAACCAGGCGCTCGCTCATGCGAGCGGGGATTATTTCGCGCTGCTCGATAGCGACGACATGTGGGACCCGACATACCTCGAAGAGCAGATCGCCATCCTGCAGGCCCGGCGGGAAGTCAGCATCGTGACTGGCAATGCGCGATATCTCGGCCGTCGCCTCGACGGCTTCGCGGCTCGTCCCTGTCCCGATATGCGACCCGAGCCTGACCTCGCGACAATCCTCGCCGACGAAGAGGCGGTCTTCATCATGTCGATTTTCCGGCGCGCCGTCTACGAGCGCATCGGCGGATTCGACCAGACGATGCGGACAAACGAAGACTACGATTACTGGATTCGCGCCGCGGCGGCCGGGTTCGTCTTCGCCCGTAACGATCATCCGCTCGGACATTACCGGCGCCGCGACGACAGCTTGTCGGCGGGCGAAGAGCGCATGCTGCGCGGCATCCTTCGCGTGTATGCGAAAGCGGCTGCACTGGTCGCCGATCGCCCGCGGGAGCGGACGATCGTTGAACGACAAGTCGAGCGGTTCGAGCGGCAGTTGCTCCGGTCCGAAGCGCGGAACGCCATCGAAGCGTCTGATTTCCGTCGCGCGGTGTCGCGGCTCGATGCGCTCCATGCGCGCTGTCCGGAGGTTTCGATTGCGGTGGTGCGGCTGATGGCGCAGTGGACGCCATCGCTGCTCGCTCGCGCGTACAAGTTCCGCCGGGAGCGCCAGGTGGCGAACCAGGCGACTCCACACGTGTCATGAAGTTCACGATTCTCATCGCGACCTACAACCGTGCAGCGGACCTGCGCGACACGCTTGCGAGCCTGGCCAGCCTGCGTCCAGAGGGTGACTGGGAAGTAATCGTCGTAGACAACAATTCGCCGGATGACACGCGGCGCGTCGTTGAGACGGCTGCCGTTTCATTTCCTGCGCCGCTCCGCTACGTCTTCGAACGCGAGCAGGGACGGAGCCCTGCCTTGAACGCCGGTATTCGTCTCGCCCGGGGGGACATCATCGTCACGACCGACGATGACGTGCGGGTCGAGGCCGATTGGCTCGATCGCGCCGCCGAGGGTCTCGAGCGATTGCAATGCGACTACGTGGGCGGCCGCGTGGTCCCGATCTGGGGCGCACCGCGCCCCGTGTGGCTGCCGAACCGCGGCGGGAAGCAGTGGGCGGTGATTGCGCTGCTCGACTACGGGCCGGACCCGCTGGAGTTCGGGAGCAACGTGCCGCTCGGCGTGAACATGGCGTTTCGGCGCGATGCGTTTACGCGCGCAGGCCTTCTCGATCCACACACCGGGCGGAAGGCAGGGACCCTGCTCGGACAGGAAGTACGTGAATGGTGCGTGCGCGCGCGCGCCGCGGGCTTGCGCGGTTTTTACGTGCCCGGGATGGTTGTGCAGCACATCATTCCAGCGAGTCGACTCCGCAAGACCTATTTCAGGCGATGGTTCTACTGGCGCGGCATCAGCCGCGCGAGGCTGTATGAGAAATCGGGACTCGACATGGAAACGCCCGAACAGCCCCCGCGCGACCCCTCCGCGGTGCCGCACATCCTGGGTGTGCCGCGTTATCTCTATCGTAAAGCGCTCGCGAATATTGGACGGTGGGCGAAGGCCGCGCTGCGGCATGATGTCGTGGCAGCGTTCGAGCACGAATTGTGGGTCTGGTTCTTTGCCGGGATCGTCGCGCAGCGATGGAAGGACCGGCGCCCGCGGCGCACGAGTGCGTTAAGGCGGGCGGTATAGAGCGCGTGTTGCGATCAATTCGCGAGGTGTAATCGATTACCGCTGAGTCGTCGTGCACGCACACCAGTATGTGGTGCTCTTCCATCAAGGTCATCCGCATGATGCAGTGCAGGGATATCCGAGCCTGATTCCTCCGGCGCGTCATTTGCAGAGCTCGGGTCGAACAGTTGCTTGCATGAACCGTTCACGTCCACTCAACGTCGCCATCGTCGCGCCCTCGATGGCGATCCTCGGCGGCCAGGCTGTCCAAGCTGACCGCCTGCTCACGGCGTGGCGCAACGATCCGGAGGTGCACGGCTGGCTGGTGCCGATCAATCCGGTGCTGCCCGGCCCGCTGCGCCACCTGACCAGGATCAAGTACGTGCGCACGCTGGCGACGCAGCTCGCATACTGGCCGCTCTTATTAAAGGAGCTGCGCAAGGCGGACGTCGTCCACGTATTCTCCGCCTCGTACTTCTCGTTCCTGCTCGCGCCGCTGCCCGCCGTGGTGGTGGCGAGACTTCTTGGCAAGCCCGTCGTGATGAACTATCGCAGCGGCCAGGCTCCCGATCATCTGCGGCGCTCGCCGCTCGCGCGGGCCACACTGAAGCGCGTCGATCGCAACGCCGTCCCGTCACGTTTCCTGCGCGACGTTTTCGCTGAATTCGGCATCGCGTCGGAGATTATTCCAAATATTGTCGATGTCGAGCAGTTCCGGTTTCGCCGCAGGGACACACTCCGGCCGCATGTCGTGTCCACGCGCAGCTTCGAGGATCTCTATAATCTGCCGTGCACGCTGCGGGCCTTCCGCATCATCCAGGATCGCTATCCTGATGCGACATTGACGCTGGTCGGCAGCGGCTCGCAGGAGCCCGCGCTGCGCCGGCTCGTCGCAACACTCGCGCTACGCCACGTCACGTTTGCCGGACGCATCGATCCGGAGAACATCTGGCGCTATTACGCCGATACCGATATCTATCTCCAAACGCCGGACATCGACAACATGCCGTCTTCGGTGCTCGAGGCGTTTGCCAGTGGCTGCGCGGTTGTGTCCACGACGGCCGGCGGAGTTCCGGCGATCCTGAGCGATCAGGTGCACGGACTGCTCGTCCCCGTGAACGATCACGAGGCGGCCGGCGCTGCGGTGCTGCGGCTGCTGGATCAGCCCGGCCTGGCGACCGGCTTGACCGAGGCGGCGTTTGCCTCGTGCGCCCGCTACCAGTGGTCGTCCGTCCGCCAGCAATGGCTGCAACTCTATCGAAGTCTGGCGGCCTCTCCTGCCGTTCCCGCTCCAACTCCAGCATGAGCGCCGTGTCCGCCGTGCGGCGGCTCGTCACGATGGACTCCGACGAGCTGTGGTCCCGTATTTCGTATCATGCCCGCAAAGGCGTGGACCGGGCACGCTACGCGATCAGCGCGCCGCGATGGGATCGCGCCTCGATCGCGCGAATCCTCGCCTCGTCTGCGTCCACGTCACTCGATGACGCCTGCGCGGCCGGCAGGCGGCGTGATTTTCTGACGGCACATCAGTCGCTTGCGGTCCACTTCCAGGCACGCCGGTCGGTATGGCCAGTGAGCGCCCGTGCAGTGACCGCGATCGTCGCGAGGATCGTCGAGCGTTTCCCTGCCGCCGCGGACGACGCAATCGCACGTGGAAATCGCATCGCAGAGGGATGGTTCGATCTGCTCGGCTATCGCGATCTGGAGTACGGCTCTCCACCCGACTGGCACCTCGATGTCATCCACGGCCGGCGTCCTCCACGACGCTTCTGGGCCTCGGTCCCTTACCTTGACCCGGCGTGTGGTGATCACAAGCTGATCTGGGAGATCAATCGTCATCAGCACTGGATCGCGCTCGGACGTGCCTTCCGCCTTTCGGGTGACTCACGATACCGCGATGTCTTCGTTCGCGAGCTGGAAAGCTGGATCGCCGCGAACCCGCCGCTCACGGGCATCAACTGGGCGAGCATGCTCGAGCTCGCCTTCCGCGCGATCTCATGGATGTGGGCGATCGAGTTCTTCAGTCACGGTGCGGACGCGGATCGGGAGCCGTGGCTCGTCGATCTGCTGGTTGCGCTCGATCGTCAACTGGAACACATCGCAAACAATCTCTCGTGGTACTTCCATCCCAACACGCACCGCTCGGGCGAAGCTCTCGCGCTCTACGCGGTGTCGCAGGCGCTGCCGGAGCTTAGCCGCAGCCATGCGCGCGCCGCGCTTGGACGCGACGTGCTCGTCGCCGAGACGTCGAAACAAATCCGCGCTGACGGCGGACACATCGAGCTGTCCGCCCACTATCATCGCTACTCGACTGACTTCTACTTGCTCGCGCTGCTCGTCGCGCGCGCCTCGCGCGATCCGGCCGCGGCGGTGTTCGAGCGGGCGGCACGCGCGCAGGCCGAGTACCTGCGCACGATCAGCGACGACCACGGTCAGCTGCCGCTGATTGGCGACGATGACGGCGGCCAATTGACGGGATGGTGCGGCACGCGTCCCGCTGACGCGAGCGTCACCCTGGGAATCGCCGCATCTGCGCTCCACGACGCCGCTCTCGCGGTCAGGCCTGCATCGGAGGAAGTGTACTGGGCGATGGGCGAAGCGGCCTCGGTCCACGAGACGCTCGCGCGCGTGCCCTGGCCGTCGAGACTCCTGACTGCCAGCGGCTACTTCGTCTCACGGACGCCATGCGGTGATCACTTGATCTTCGATGCTGGTCCGCATGGATTCCTGAACGGCGGTCACGCGCACTCCGACGCGCTGTCGGTGGACCTCAGCGTTTGTGGACAGCCCCTGCTCATCGATCCGGGCACCGCTACGTACACCATGGATCCGCAGCTCCGCAATCGATTCCGCGCGACGCGGATGCACAACACCGTGGTGCTCGATGGCCGCGACCACGCCGAACCGCGAGGTCCATTCCAATGGCAGGCGAAACCTGACGCGCGACTGTTGTTCGCGCGCGTCACGGCGACGTTCGATTTCGCGGAAGGGACGCACGACGCCTACGCGCACGCGTCGCACGTGCGATCGGTGCTCGCGCTTCATGGAATCGGCTGGATCATCATCGACCACGTGCTCGGTGATGGCCAGGTGGAGGCGGAAGCGTGGTGGCACGTCCATCCGTCGTGGTGCTCATCCGTCGATCGCACGATTGCGTTTTCCGAACGCGCCCATAGCAGGCACGAGAGCGACTGGGCCGTCTATGCGCCAGAGTACGGACGAGTCGAGCACGCGCCCGCGATCTGCACCAGGAGATGCGGGCAACCGCCTTTCTCGTTTGCCGCGTTCATCCCGTCGCATGCTCCGTCGGCCGTGCCGATCGACATCAGACCCATTGCCGTCGACGTGCCTCCGCCGCCCGGCTGGGTGGGCAGCGCTTTCCACATCACCGGCATCTCAGACCTCAGAGTTCTTGTCTCGACGCGCGTTGCCCGCGACGGCGCACCAGGTGGTCCCGGCGTCCTCTGGGGGACTGCCGATATTCGAACTGACGCAAGAGTGTGCGCCGTACGTCGCGCGACGGTCGTTGCGCTCATCGAAGGCCAGACGGCCGAGGTTCTCGCGCCGGTGGCCTCAGCCGTGCATATGCCTCAGGCGCGATCGTCCGCGTAAACACCAAGCCAAAGCGGAAAACGAGAGCGACACGGAGCTCCTACGATGTGCGGGATAGCAGGCTTCGCGGATTCGACGGCGGGCGGCGGCGGCCAGCAGTCTCCGGCGCGTCTCGAGGCGGAATTCTCCCTCGTCCACCGGATGTGCGACGTGATCCGCCACCGGGGACCCGACGACGAAGGCATGCACGTTGAGCCGGGGCTCGCCCTCGGCATGCGGCGCCTCAGCATCATCGATCTGGCGGGCGGCCGGCAGCCGATGCACAACGAGACGCGCACGATCTGGATCGTCTTCAACGGCGAAATTTACAACTACCGCGAGCTGCGCCGCGAGCTCGAGACCCGCGGTCATCAGTTCTACACGTCGAGCGATACGGAATCGATTGTCCACGCCTACGAAGAGTGGGGAGAAGACGCGTTCCGCAGACTGCGCGGGATGTTCGGCGTGGCCATCTGGGATCAACCGCAGCGGATGCTGCTGCTCGCGCGCGATCGGTCAGGGATCAAGCCGCTGCATTACACCGAGCGCGGTGGACGGCTGTATTTCGGCAGCGAAATCAAGTCGCTGCTCGCCGCAGGTGTCGTCGCACCGCGGCTGAACCTCGACGCCCTCGATCATTACCTGGCGTTCCTCTACACGCCGCGCGATCAGTCGATGTTCGGGGATGTCAGTAAGCTGCCGCCCGGACACTATCTCCGATGGCAGGACGGCCGCGCCGACGTGCGGCAGTACTGGCAGGTCGCCGCCGAGGAAACGTTCACCGGAACGCAAGACGACGCGGCCGAGCAACTTCGGACGGTGCTGGCCGACGCGGTGCAATCGCACATGGTCAGCGATGTGCCGCTCGGCGCGTTTCTCTCGGGCGGCGTGGATTCGTCCGCGGTCGTTGGAATGATGGCGCGCGCGTCGGCGCGGCCGGTCAAAACCTTCTCAATCGGGTTCGATGAGCCGGAGTTCGACGAGCTCGAGCACGCGCGAACGGTCGCGCGCCACTTCGCCACCGATCACCATGAATTCGTCGTCCGGCCAGACGGGTTGTCGATTCTCGATCGGCTGATCGCGCATTTCGACGAACCGTTCGCGGACTCCTCCGCGATTCCCACCTGGTATGTGTCGGAGATCGCGCGGCGGCACGTGACGGTGGTGCTCTCGGGCGATGGCGGCGACGAGCTCTTCGGTGGGTACGATCGGTATCTGCCGCACCCGAGCGTCGCACGATTCGATCGGCTGCCGCTGCCGGGGCGCCGCGGCATGGCGGCGCTCGTGTGGCCCCACCTGCCACACGGCGCGCGGGGTAAGAATTTCCTGCGCCACGTGGCGAAGAACGCAGACCAGCGATACGTCGACGCGCGCGTGTTCTTCCAGCCGGACGAACGCGCGTCGCTGTACTCGCCCGATGTGCGCCGCGCGCTCGCGACGCACGCTGAACGTGCGCTGGAATGCCGGTTCGATCGGTTCAGCGGCCTCTCGCTGCAGGCGCGCATGATGCGCGTCGACTTCGAGACCTACCTGCCGGAGGATGTGCTCACGAAGGTCGACCGCATGAGCATGGCGCATTCGATCGAATCACGGGTGCCGATACTCGATAACGAGGTGATCGAGTTTGCCGCGACGCTCCCCTCGTCATTCAAGATTAAAGATGGACGCCGGAAGTACATCTTGAAGCAGGCGCTCCGGCCGATGCTTCCGGCAGGCATCCTCGAGAGACGTAAGCAGGGTTTTGGCGTGCCGCTCGGCGTGTGGTTCCGAGGAGGACTGACAGATCTGTTTGCCGACGTCCTGCATTCCGCGCGAACCGAGCAACGTGGGTACTTCGAACCGTCGTTCATTCGACGGCTGATTCGCGAACATCTGGCCGGCGCGCGCGATCACACGCTTCGACTGTGGCAATTGCTGGTGTTCGAACTGTGGCATCGGCAGTACCTCGACGGCAGCGGCGTCGGGTCGCCAAATGCCCATCTACACCTTGCGCCGTTCACACTGCGCCGCTGAGCTGCCGAAATCGCTCAAAATCTCCAAAGATTTTCCCAATCTGAGCCCTCTACCGGTGGCACCTGCCTTGCTGAGATGGCAGCTTGTGAATTTGTCGCCACAAATTCCCATTGCCGTGTTCCTCACCAGCTTTCATCCCGGCGGCACGGAGCGCCAGATGACCGAGCTCGTGCAGCGCCTGGATCGCAGCCGGTTCGAGGTGCACGTCTCGTGCTTTCACCGCGAGGGATCCTGGCTGCCGCGAATGGAGAGCTGCGCCTCCGTGACCGAGTTTCCGATTCGGGGGTTCGCGCGGCCGCAGACTCTCGCACAAGCGGCGTCGTTCGCACGGTGGTGTCGAGCACGCCGGATCGCGGTGTTGCAGACCTGCGACTTGTACGCGAATACGTTCGCGCTGCCTGCGGCCGCTCTGGCAGGAGTTCCAGTGCGCATCGGCAGTCGCCGTGAATTGAATCCCGACAAGAGTGCAGCGCAGATTACACTGCAGCGCCACGCCTACCGCTGCGCGCACGCTGTCGTCGCCAATTCGCGAGCCGCCGCACAGCAGCTTCGCCAGGAAGGCGTCTCGCCCGATCGTATCCACGTCATTCCGAATGGCGTCGAGATCGTTCGCTACGACGTCCGGCGCGGAGTGCGGCCGGTGACGACGATTGTGACGGTGGCGAACCTCCGTTCTGAAAAGGCGCATGAAGTGCTGCTGCACGCCGCTCGGCGCCTTGCCCCGCGTCATCGCGGGCTGCGGTACCTGATCGTCGGCGATGGACCGCGTCGGACGGAGCTCATGACGCTCGCCACCTCGCTCGGCCTAGATCCGCAAGTGACGTTCGTGGGTCATCGTGAGGATGTGCCGGCGCTCCTCGCGCAGGCGGACCTCTTCGTGCTGCCCTCACGCTCCGAAGCATTTCCAAACGGCGCCATCGAGGCGATGGCCGCAGGCCTGCCGGTCATCGCCAGCCGCGTGGGGGGGTTCCTCGATCTGATCGAGGATGGACGGACCGGCGTCCTCGTCTCACCCGCCGAACCCGCGGAGTTCGCCGCGGCGATTGAAGAGCTGGTCTTCAATCCCGATCGAGCCTTCGCGCTCGGCCGTGCGGCGCGTGACGAGGTCGCACGGCGCTACTCGTTCGAACGGATGGTCGGCGCTTTCGAAAATCTCTATTGCACGCAACTCGCAGCGGCAGGGGCTACGCCCCAGGGCCGCGCCGCGGCCCGTCGACGGGCTCAGGGCCGTCCCGAGCAGCGTCGGGGGACGGCAGCATAACCATGTGCGGGATCACCGGCTGCTTCAATTACGACCCGTTGCGCCCCGTCGATCGTGATGTGCTGACGGCGATGACGGATGCCGTCTCGCACCGCGGCCCTGACGCGTCCGGCTATTACGTAGCGCCGGGAGTCGGTCTGGGCCACCGTCGCCTGAGCATCATCGATCTGGCAACCGGCGATCAGCCTCTCGCCAACGAAGATGGCAGCGTCTGGACGGTCTTCAATGGCGAGATCTACAACTTCGCGGACGTGCGAGCGGAACTCATCGCATTCGGGCACCGCTTCCGTACATCTTCCGACACCGAGATCATTGTCCATGGCTACGAGCAATGGGGCGAACGTTGCGTTGAGCGGTTTCGCGGCATGTTCGCGCTGGCGATCTACGATGCGAAGGCGCGACGGCTGGTGCTCGCACGCGATCGACTCGGTGTCAAGCCCCTGTACTTCGTCGAACTGCCCGGCCGCGGCCTTGTGTTTGGTTCGGAACTGAAGTCGCTGCTCGAGGATCCGGGCGTGCCGCGCGAATGGGACGCCGAGGCGATAGACGCGTATCTCACGCTGCTCTATATCCCGGCACCGACGACGATCTATCGCGGCATTCAGAAGCTGCCCCCGGCCCACGTTCTGGTTGCCGAGAAGGGCCGCGTTCGGACCTTCAGGTACTGGGATCTTGCCTTCACCGGCGATGGCAGCCCGCAGCGCGAAGCAGAGTACCTCGATCAGCTCGACACACTACTCCGGGAATCGGTCGCGCTGCGTCAGATCAGCGATGTGCCGCTCGGAGCGTTTCTGTCAGGCGGGATCGACTCGACCGCGGTGGTCGCGTACATGGTGGAGACGAGCCCGCAGCCGCCGGTGACGATCGCCGTTGGATTCGATCACGCCGCGTACGACGAGCTCGCCCACGCGCGCACAGTGGCGGAGCATCTCGGGTGCGCATTCCATCCGCGCACCGTCACGCCCGATATCGTGTCGCTGTTGCCGAGGCTGGCGTGGCACTTCGACGAGCCCTTCGCCGACTCGTCCGCCGTACCGACGTACTACGTCTCGAAGGCCGCGCGCGAGCTCGTGACGGTCGCGCTGTCCGGTGACGGCGGCGACGAGCTGTGGGCCGGCTATGCGCGGCATCGCGTCGAGCGGTGGGAGCAGCGGGCGCGCACGAGTCTGGGACCTGCGCGCGCCGCGGCGGGCTGGATCGGACGCGCGCTGCCCTTGTCCGTGAAAGGTGCGCGCGCACTGCGCCATCTGTCTTATCGGCCCGAGCACGCCTACGCGCTGAAGCACGCTTACGGCATGTTCGAGCCGGATGCAAAGCGCCGCCTGTACTCCGGTGACTTTGCGGAAGCCGTCGCCGCGACCGATCCCTTCGCGTCATTCCGGGACGCGTATCGGCGGTGCGGTTCCGCGGATCCTCTCGACCGCGCCCTCTATGTCGACGTTCACACTTACATGGTCGACGACATTCTCACGAAGGTTGATCGCATGAGCATGGCCGTGTCGCTGGAGGCGCGCGAGCCGTTGCTGGACCATAGGCTCCTCGAGTTCGCCGCCTCCGTACCCAGCTCGTTGAAGCTGAAAGACGGCCGGACGAAATACCTCCTCCGCAAGGCGCTCGAGCGTAAGGTGCCGCGCGCGATCCTCGAACGCGGTAAACGCGGCTTCGAGGCGCCGATCGGAGAGTGGCTCCGGGGCGCGCTCGCTCCAATGACGGACGCGCTGCTTCGCGACGGCCGCCTGCGCGATCGCGGGATCTTCAACGACGACGAGGTTGCGCGGATGTGGACCGAACACCGCGACGGACGCGCGGATCATCGGCATCGCATCTGGCAGCTGCTGATGCTCGAGTTGTGGTTTCGACGGTTCATCGACGCCGCCCCTCGATCGAGCTCGGCCGACGTCCGCTACGCGGAGGCCATCTAATTCCATGTGCGGCATCGCAGGCATTGTCGCGACTGACGGTCTTCAGGGGGACGATCGCACACGTCTCGTGCCGATGCGGGACGTCATGACGCACCGCGGCCCCGACGAAGCCGGTATCTTCGCTGACTCCCACGCCGGCCTCGCCCATCGCCGTCTGAGCATCGTCGATCTCGCGGCAGGACAACAGCCGCTATCGAACGAAGACGGTACGATCTGGATCGTCTTCAACGGTGAAATCTACAACCACGCCGACATCAGGCCCGAGCTCGAAGCTCTTGGACATCGATACAAGACGCGCTGCGACACTGAAACGATCGTGCACGCCTACGAGCAGTGGGGAGACCGCGCGGTCGAACGGCTCCGGGGCATGTTCGCGTTTGCTATCTGGGATGCGCCGCGGCGACGCCTGCTTCTCGCGCGCGATCGCATGGGCATCAAGCCGCTCTACTGGACGCTTGTCGGCACGCGCCTGCTCTTCGGGTCCGAAATCAAGGCCATCCTCGAGAGCGGCCTGGTTCGTGCCGAAGCCAACGAGCACGCGATCCCGGAGCTGCTCAGCACGCGCTACCTCTCGGGAAGCGAGACGCTCTTTAAAGGCATCCACAGATTGATGCCGGGCCACATACTCCTGTTTGAACGCGGCGCCGTCACGATCCGGTGCTGGTGGGACATTCCTGTTGGTAACGGCGACGCGGCGTCCGCACGGCTTTCCGACCGCGAGGCGGTTGCGGAGTTCCGGACGAAGCTCGAAGACGCCGTGCGCACGAGGCTGATGGCCGACGTGCCGCTCGGGATGTTCCTGTCAGGCGGTCTGGACAGCAGCGCGATCGCGGCGCTGATCGCCGGCATGATCGATCGTCCGCTGCAGACCTTCTCGGTGGCGTTCGAACAGCGCGCGTTCAGCGAGCTCGAGTACGCGAGACAGGTCGCGCGCGCGATCAAGGCTGATGCGCATGAGATCGTCATCAACGATCGGGACTTCTTCGGCGCGCTGCCAAGGCTGGTCTGGCACGAGGACGAACCGATCGCGCATCCCTCGAGCGTACCGCTGTATTTCGTGTCGCAGCTCGCGCGGTCGCACGTGAAAGTGGTGCTGACCGGCGAAGGCAGCGATGAGTTGCTGGGCGGCTACGGGAAATATCCGCGCGCGCTCGTCAACTGGCGCGCGGGCAAGCTGTGGAATCTCGCGCCGGATCCGGTCCGCGCATTCGTCGCCGACACGCTCGTGCCGCGACTTCCAGGTCGCCTGGCTCGCTATGCCCGTCGCTCGTTCCTCGTGATGCGGCCCACGCCGGAGTCCATGTTCTTCGACAACTTCGCCTCGGTCGGTCTTCAGCGCCAGGCCACGCTGCTGGCGCCGCGGCTCGGCCTGCTCGCGACCGAGCAGAGCGCGTACGCCACCTCCCGCGCGTACTTCGATCTGCCGAACGGCCGTAGCACCGTGCTCGACCGGCTTCTCTATACGGATTTGAAAACGTACCTGGTGGAACTGCTGATGAAGCAGGACCAGATGAGCATGGCGGCCTCGATCGAGAGCCGCGTCCCATTCCTGGATCACCACCTCGTGGAGTTCGCGGCCGCGCTGCCTCCACGGATGAAATTGCGCGGCTTCACCACCAAGTGGATCCTTCGAAAAGCCGTGCAGACGATCCTCCCGCGGGAGATTCTCACGCGCAGGAAGATGGGCTTCCCGGTGCCGTTCGCGCTATGGACGCGCGGCGCGTGGGGCGATGCGGCACGAGAGGTGCTGCTCGATCGCCGCACACGCGACCGCGGCATCATCGATGCCGCGGCCGTGCGTCGGTTAATCGACGCGCACCAGGCGGGCACGATCGAAGGGAGCGACGCGATCTGGAGTCTCCTCAACCTGGAGCTCTGGTATCGGACGTTCATCGACGGCGGCGGCATCCAGACGCTGCCTGCGCCAACGTCGCGCACCGAGCGGCGTCCGGAGGCGCAGACCGCGGGCGGAGCGGAGTGGGACTCGGGGCCCCACCGAACGAAGCGACCCCCGCGCCCTTCGACAGGCTCAGGGCGTCCCGAGCTCGCCGAGGGACGGGGTGCAGCGGACCCCGCCATTGAGAAGAAGCGGGCCACCGCATGAAGATCCTGTGGCTCAACGCGGGGCTGCTGCTGCCGCTCGACAAAGGGGGCAAGCTTCGCACGTGGCACGTGCTGCGACACCTCGCGGAGCGACACGACATCACGTACTTGTCATTTGGCGAGCCCTCAGACATGCGCGTGGCTGATCCGAATCGCGACGGTATGCGTCAGGTCTGCTCACGGCTCGAGACGATTGCGCGAACCGATACCGCGAAGGGGACGTGGCGCTTCCATGCCGATGTGGCAAAGTATCTCCTCGAGCCGGCGCCGTACGCCGTCGCGAAATATCGCTCGTCCGCCTATCGCGCCCGTCTCGAACAGTTGCTCGGAACCGAGCGCTTCGACGCGCTGGTATGCGACTTCCTGCCGCCGATCGTAAATCTTCCCGACGCTCTGCCCTGCCCGTCCGTCCTCTTTACGCATAACGTCGAAGCGGAGATTTGGCGACGTCACGCGGAACATGCCTCCAAGCCCGTCTCGCGGCGCCTCCTCGCGCAGCAGTGGCGTCGCATGTTGCGCTTCGAGCGGAATGCGCTCGCGCGGTTCGATCTCGTGCTCGCCGTGTCGAACACGGATCGAGAGACGTTCGAACGGCTGTACCCGCGCGCGCTGCGCGCGCCCATTCACGTCGTGCAGACGGGCGTCGACACGTCGTTCTTCAAGCCGGATGCAGGCGCGCCGGAACGCGCGCACGTCGTCTTCACAGGCTCCATGGACTGGCTGCCGAACGAGGACGGGATGGTGTACTTCTGCCGCGAGATCCTGCCGCGCATTCGCGAGGCCGAACCCGACGCGACGCTCAGCATCATCGGCCGCTCGCCGACCCGCGCCGTTCGGCGGCTCGCTGAAGAGCACAATGTCGAGGTCACGGGGCGTGTCGACGACGTGCGGCCGCACGTCGCAAGGGGTGAGGTCTATGTCGTGCCGCTCCGGATTGGTGGCGGCACGCGGCTGAAGATCTTCGAGGCGATGGCCATGGGCAAGGCTGTCGTCTCCACGACGGTCGGCGCTGAGGGGCTGCCCGTCACATCCGGACGTGACGTCATGATTGCGGACGATCCCGCACGTTTCGCGGAGGGTGTGGTGCACCTGATGCGCGACGCACCGGCGCGGCAGGCGATCGAAGCCGCCGCCCGACGCCTCGTCGTGGAGCGCTACGACTGGTCGGCCATTGCGATGGATTTTGAAGACGCGCTTCGGCGCGCTGCGGCAAAGCGGGCGGCAGCATAAGGAGCTGGGCAGGGCCTGCGGCGCGCGGCGAGCGAAGGCGTGAGGTGGGAAAGGTCCAGGAGGGTCCACCGAGCGGAGGAGCAAAAATGAATGTTTCCGTTTTCGGTCTGGGTTACGTCGGGAGCGTGTCGGCGGCGTCGTTCGCCGCAGACGGCCACAGCGTGGTCGGTGTCGACGTGAACCCCGACAAGGTGGCGAGTCTCAACGAGGGGCGCAGCCCGATCGTCGAGAAGGGGCTCGACGAGTTGATTCGCGACAACGCCGCCAACGGACGGCTGCGGGCGACAACCAGCAGCGCCGAAGCGGTGAATGACACGGAACTGTCGCTTATCTGCGTCGGCACGCCCAGCCGCAAGAACGGCAGCCTCGACCTCAGGTACCTCGCGCGTGTCGCAGAGCAGATCGGCGAAGCGCTGCGCGCCAAGGACAGCTATCACATCGTCTGCGTCCGCAGCACCGTGTTGCCAGGTACGACGCATGACGTGGTGATTCCCGCGATCGAGCGGACGTCGGGCAAGAAGTACGGCACCGGCTTCGGCGTCACCGTCAATCCGGAGTTCCTGCGCGAGGGTACGGCGATTTACGACTTCCGCAATCCTCCGCTCACGCTCGTTGGCCACAACTACCGTTCGGACGCCGATCCGACGCAGGCACTGTACGCGAACGTGCAGGCGCCGATGGTCACGACGACGATTCGCACGGCGGAGATGATCAAGTACGCGAGCAACACGTGGCACGCGCTGAAGGTGACGTTCGCGAACGAGGTCGGCAACCTGTGCAAGCGGCTGAAGATCGACAGCCATGAGGTCATGGACATTTTCTGCCGCGACGAAAAGCTGAACCTGTCGTCGTACTATCTGAAGCCCGGATTCGCGTTCGGCGGGTCGTGCCTGCCGAAGGATGTGCGCGCGATGCAGTACCGCGCGAAGGAAGTCGACCTGGAGATGCCGGTGATCCAGTCGATCCTCACCAGCAACCAGCTGCAGATCCGGCACGCACTCGATGAGATCGTCGAGACCGGAAAAAAGCGCGTAGGGCTGCTCGGATTCAGCTTCAAGGCGGGGACGGACGATCTTCGGGAGAGCCCAATCGTGATCCTCGCCGAGGCGCTGCTCGGCAAGGGCTGCCAGTTGTGCATCTATGATCGGAACGTGTCACTTGCGCGGCTGGTCGGCGCCAACAAGGACTACATCAACAAGCAGATTCCGCACCTCTCGTCACTGCTCTGCGACACGATCCAGGACGTCATCGACAAGTCTGACGTCATCGTCATCGGCAATCAGTCGCCGGAGTTCGCCGATGCGGTGAGGGCGACACGGCCGGACCAGATCGTCATCGATCTCGTGCGGCTGCCGCTCGACCCGTTGCAAGTGCCAGCCGAATATCGCGGTCTCTGCTGGTAGCTTGGTCGGAGCTGGTATTGTTGCTTGGACCTCAACAGCACGAGCAGGAGCCTCGCGGGCTGATTCATTTTTTCTTACCTATGGCGCAGGTCAACGAACCGCAACCGGCCGCGGCCGTCTTGTTGAGACAGGCCGATAACGTCCCAGGCATTGAACGGGACGTACATGCAAAGCCGATGTTGCCGCTCGATTCGGCTGTTGTCTACCGGTTCGGGCATCTCATCCGATTGACCGAACAACTGCTTCTCGATCTGTTCGGGAAGGGGTTGCTCTCGGGAACGACCCACACGTGTATCGGTCAGGAACTCTGTCAGATGGCAGTGGTCCGCGCGCTGACCGACCCTGAAGATGTCGTGCTGTCGAACCATCGCAATCACGGGCACTTCCTCACCTACTCCGGCGCGTTCGAGCCGCTGGTCGCGGAAATCATGGGCCGGCAGTCGGGCGTGTGCCGCGGCGTGGGTGGCAGTCAACACCTTGCTTTCCGTCACTTCCACAGCAATGGCGTGCAGGCCGGCATGAGCGCGATTGGCGCAGGCCTCGCACTCGCACGGCGGATGCGACAGTCGAGCGGGATCGTGACCTGTTTCATCGGCGACGGCACCTTCGGTGAGGGGCTCCTGTACGAGAGCCTCAATCTCGCGGCGGTGTGGCGCGTGCCGATGCTATTCGTCGTCGAGAACAACGGGATTGCCCAAACCACTCCGACGGCCGACACCGTGGGTGGATCCCTGACGGCGCGCGGAGCGGCGTTCGGCCTGCGCACCTGGGAGCTTGACGATGCCGACGCCGGGTTCATGGCGGCGGCTGAGGAAGTCGTCAAGTCGATGCGGCAGCAGCGCGAGCCGGGCTTCCTCGTGATTCATACTCGCCGCCTTGGCCCACACAGCAAAGGCGACGACCTGCGCGACGCCGATGAAATGGATGCGATTCGCCTCCGCGATCCGCTGATGCGGCTTGGAGACTCGCTCCGGTCCGAGGAACGCGCGGAAGTCGAAGCCGCGAACTACGCCTACATTCAGCTGGTCCGCGATCGCGCAATGGCTGCGCCCGAATCGCGGCAGGCGGCGCCGAGCGATTCGGTGTCGGTGACCGGCGGCACCGTTGCGGTTTCGCGGCAACGGGCGCCCGCCCCGGCGCGGAATGTGCGCGCGTCCCTGAATGCGGCCCTGCGGGAGTTGCTGGAGCGGCACTCTGAGGTCCTGCTCCTCGGCGAGGATCTTCACGATCCGTACGGCGGTGCGTTCAAGGTCACCAAGGGGCTGTCGACCGACTTCCGCGGGCGCGTGCTGTCGACGCCGATCAGCGAAGCCGGAGTCGTTGGTGCGGCGATCGGTCTCGCGCTGGCGGGATTTCGCCCGGTCGTCGAGATCATGTTCGCGGACTTCATCTTTCTCGCGATGGATCAGATTTATAACCACGCGGTGAAGTTCCCGTCGATGTTCGACCACTGCGCTGTGCCGCTCGTCATCCGGACGCCGTGCGGCGGCCGGCGCGGCTATGGCCCGACCCATAGCCAGAGTCCGGAGAATCTCCTCAGCGGCGTCCCAGGCCTCACTGTCGTGTTTGGCAGCCATCGCCACGATATCGGATCGCTCCTCGAAACGGCGACCGTCGGCTGGGATCACCCGGTCGTGTTCCTCGAGCACAAACTGCTCTACGGTGAAATGCAGCACCGTGGCGATTACGTCGAGACGCCAGCCACGGCAAGCGATGCGGGAGCGGACCGCTTCCCGACGCTCGTCCGGACCAGAGCGCATCCGGACCTGACGATCGTCGCCTACGGCGGCATGCTGCCGGTCATCGAACGCGTCGCCGATCTGCTCGAGGCCGAAGATTTCGTGGTGGAACTGGTGGCGCCGTCGCTGCTTCAGCCTCTGCCCCGCGAAACGCTCCTGAACGTTCTGATGAAACGGGAACGCGTGGCCATCGTCGAAGAGACGTATCTCGGTCCAGGATTTGGATCGGAACTCGCCGCGTCGCTGCTCGAGCGCCGGTATGCCGGCCGCGTAACGCGCATCGGTACGTCGCCGGTTCCAATCCCCGCGGCGCGGAGTCTCGAATCGC
>Ga0066677_10000164_pt1 | contig 22275 bp, 14 predicted proteins | sample GraSoiAngelo_126_FD_62299 | JGI IMG/M metagenome (GOLD analysis project Ga0066677, IMG submission 62299) | Grasslands soil microbial communities from the Angelo Coastal Reserve, California, USA - 14_0927_09_20cm | ecosystem: Environmental > Terrestrial > Soil > Grasslands | place: USA... | reverse complement strand
GCGGGCGACGAACCAGCCCGGCCCGGACGGCATTCTCGGCACCGCCGATGACATTCAGGAGGCCATCAATACGACGACGCCGTGGGTCGATCAGAACCAGACCTACACGTCGCATCCGTCCCACCAGGTGTTCCTGCGCGAGTACGTGCAGAACGCGCTGGGGAAACCCCTTCCGACCGGCAAGGTGCTCGACGGCGGCTTCTGCGCGCCGCGGCCGACCGGCATCGCCGGCGACAACATCTGCAACATTGGCAACTGGAACGACGTCAAGCTGCAGGCACGCACCAAACTCGGCATCCAGCTGGTCGATCAGGACATCTTCGACGTGCCGCTGCTGCTGACCGATCCCTACGGCCACTTCAAGCCCGGCCCGAACGGATTCCCCCAGATCGTGCTTAGGGGTGGCGGCGTCCTCGAGGGCAATCCCGCGGCGAACGGCGGATTAGGCGTGCTGATTCCCGCCAACGCGTTCCGCACCGGTCATGCGTTCCTCAACGACATCGCGCACAACGCCGTGCCGTCGCCCGGTCTTACTCCCGATCCGGACACGACCGTGACGAACTTCCGCACGGGCGTCCAGACTCCCGGCACCTATGACGACGAATTGCTCGGCCTCCACATGGTCACGGGCGATGGCCGCGGCAACGAGAACATCGCGCTGACGATGGTGCACCAGATCTTCCACGCGGAGCACAACCGCCTCGCGCACTACATCGACCGACAGATCAACACGCTGTTGACGCCACAGGAGATCGCGGCATGGCACGCGGTGCATCCGGGATCCGGCTGGGGATACGGTGAACGGCTGTTCCAGGCCGCGCGCTTCGGGACCGAGATGCAGTATCAGCACCTTGTGTTCGAAGAGTTCGCGCGCACCCTGCAGCCGCTGATCAATCCGTTCCTCGGCGGCCTCACGTCGATCAACGCGGCGATCTCGGCCGAGTTCGCGCACACGGTGTATCGTCTCGGCCACTCGATGCTGCCCGAGATCGTGACGCGCATCAACGTCGATCCTGTGACCGGCGTCGAGGCCCCGAACGACATCCGGCTGTTCGATGCGTTCCTCAACCCGGTCGCGTACAACGACGGCGGCCCGCTCGGACCGCTGACGGCCGACAAGGCGGCCGGCAGCATCGTGCGCGGCATGTCGCGGTCGATCGGCAACGAGCTCGACGAATTCGTGACCGAATCGGTGCGCAACCAGTTGCTCGGTCTGCCCCTCGATCTGCCGGCGATCAACATCGCGCGCGGCCGAAGTGAAGGCATTCCGCCGTTGAACGTCGCGCGGAGGCAGTTCTTCACCGCGACGCGCGATACGGCGGTCAAGCCCTATGCGAACTGGTTCGAGTTCGGACAGAACCTGAAGCACATCGAGTCGCTGGCCAACTTCGTCGCCGCGTACGGCACGGATCCGACCATCACGGGGGCCACGACACTCGCAGCGAAGCGTACTGCGGCCCAGGCGCTGGTCCTGGCGAACGGCGCATTCATGTTCGCGCCCGCTGCCACGAGCGGTCTCGACAACGTCGACTTCTGGCCCGCCGGCATGGCCGAGCGCCAGGCGGTGTTCGGGGGACTCCTGGGTTCGACGTTCAACTTCGTGTTCGAGAAGCAGCTCGAGAACCTGCAGGACGGCGATCGCTTCTACTACCTGCAGCGCACGGACGGCCTGAACTTCAGGTTCCAGCTCGAAGGCAACTCGTTCGCGGAGTTGATCCGCCGCAACACCGACTTCTCGGGCGGCATGGATATCATCTTCCGGACGGCGGACTTCATCTTCAATGCCGCCGATTTGACCGGCACCGCGCCGATCGATCTCGGAAGCGGCATTCAGCTGATCACGCAGCCCGACGGAACCAAACTGTTCTTCGATCCGCTGCACACGGGCAAGAACATCACGTTCAACGGTGGCCCCGGTGACGACAAGTTCAAGGCAGACATCGGGGACGACACGCTGTACGGCAACGACGGCAACGATCGCCTCGACGGCTTCGAAGGCAACGACACGCTGCAGGGCGGCAACGGCGATGACGTGCTCTTCGGCGGCAACGGTGACGACGTGCTGAAGGGCGGCGCCGGCAACGACGCGCTGAGCTCCGGTCCCGGGTTTGGTGGTGACATCGAGATCGGCGGCGATGGCAACGACTTCATGCTCGGCGGCAACGATGGCGTCGAGTACTTCGGCGGTCCAGGCAACGACGTCATCGTCGATGGCGCGATGCGCGCTGAGGGCATCTTCGGCGGCGACGGCGACGACTGGATCTTCGACGGCGAAGGCCACGACGGCGGCATCTTCGGCGACGGCGGCAACGTCTTCGACCTCCTCGCCGGTCTCAGCCCGGTCGGCGGCGACGACGTCCTCGGTGGCGGTCCCGGACAGGACAACCACTTCGGCGAGGGTGGCGACGACATCATGCTGATGTCGGAAGGCAGCAACAAGTTCATGGGTGATTACGGGTTCGACTGGATCACGCTGCGCGGATGGCCCTTCCCGGAATTCATCGAGCTGGGTCTGCTGGCGCTGCCCAACGTCCCGCTCAACTTCAACGACCTCCGCAACAAGTACCGCTTCGTGGACGGAGCGTCGGGTTGGGACCTTGACGATCACATCGCCGGCTCAAACACTGGCCTGTGCAACCCTCCGGGTGAAATCGCGGAGTGCTTCGTTATCGGCATGGAACTGACGGCGGCCGGTGCGGCAAAGATCAAGGGCCTCACCGAGCTGATGGGACCCGCCGGCTTCAACAAGGACCTGAACGACCCTGCCATTCCGCTCATCAAAGGCGTGGGCTTCATGGGCGGCAACATCCTGCTGGGCGGCAAGGGCAGCGACCTGCTCGAGGGCAAGGGGGCTGACGACCTGATCGACGGCGACGTGTGGCTGAACGTGCAGCTGCGCGCCGTGCTGGACGACGGGACCGTCAGGCTCGTCGACAGTCCGGTCGATCTCGTGGATAACGTGTTCGCGGATCCTTCGGACCCCCTCGCGCCCGTGCATCTGAATCCGGGCAACATCACGATCGTCAAGGAAATCGTGACGCCGCCGGCCGTTCCGGCCGACTGCGGAGCCGTGAAGCCGCTCAACTGCGACACGGCCGTGTACAACTTCCCGCGATCGGAGTACGACATCACCCCCAACGCGAACGGCACGGTAACGGTCACGCACCATCCTTCCCTTGCCGCCGTTGCTGCCCATCTCGCCGAGGGCACGGACACGCTGCGGAATATCGAGCAACTGCAGTTCACCGACATGACGATCCCGGCCCCGGTCTTCGTCGCCACGGCGATCGTCCCGAACGTCGTCGGGTTGATCGACACGGCGGCGGCGGACGCGATCACCGCGGTCGGCCTGTTGGTCGGTGACTCGGTCGGCATCGAAACCGTGACGGTTCCGGTGGGCACCGTCCTCAGCCAAGCCCCGGCCGCCGGCACGAGGCTGGCGCTTGGAGGCCGCGTGAACCTCGAGGTCGCCATTGCACCGCGCGCGGTGGTGCCGAGCGTCATCGGCCTCACGCAGGCGGTTGCGACGGCCTCGATCACGGGCGCTGGCCTGGTGGTTGGCGTCGTGACCACGGCGAGCAGCTTGATCTTCCCGCCGGGAACGGTCATCAGCCAGGATCCGGTCGCCGCCAAGAAGGTGCCGGTCGGGACCGCGGTCAACCTAGTCGTCTCGACCGGCGTGGGCGTGCCGAACGTCGTCGGCTTGACGCAGGCGGCGGCGACGACGGCGATCACGGGTGCCGGCCTGGTGGTTGGTACCGTCACGACGGCGCCCAGTGCGACGGTGCCGGCGGGCAGCGTCATCAGTACGACGCCGACCGCAGGGACGCGTGTCACGGGCGCAAGCGCGGTTAACCTGGTCGTCTCAATCGGGCCGGCTCCCACGATTGCAGGGACGTTCGTGCGCAATGCGAGCGCACCGAACCTCACGGTCACGAGCCCGGCCTTCACGACGACCGCCAACGCGTTGATCGTCGCGTTCATCTCGGCGGACGCGCCGGTCGACGGCGTGAACACCGTCGTCAATAACATGACGAACACCGGCGCCGTGCTGACGTGGAACCGAGCGGTGCAATCCAACGCGCAACTCGGAACGGCGGAAATCTGGTATGCGTTCACCACGACGGCTCGGGCGTCGTCCACGGTGACCGCCGTGCTGAACAACTCCGAGGCGGCCTCGATGACGGTGATGACCTTCACCGGTGCGGCGCCGTCACTCGTCGGAGCGGCGAGCCTCGCCGCCAGCGGGGTCGGCGGCGCGCCGACCGGGAGCGTGGCGACGACCCGCGCGAACTCGCTGGTCATTGGCGTCGGTACTGACTGGGATGCGCCGCGCGTCATGACGGCGGCGGCGGGTCAGACGATCGTCAACCAGTTCCGGCCGACCGTGGGCGACACCTACTGGGTGCAGCGCACGGGTGCGCCGGTCACGGCCGCGGGCACAGCGGTCACGATCAGGTCCACCTACGGCGCGACGATGCCCGACCGGTGGAACCTGGCCGTGGTCGAAATCCGCCGGCCGTAACCTCACAACGCCGGTCCCGATCTTCCGATCGGGGCCGGCTCGGGAAACAAGGGAGTCCGCCGGGGCTTTCGAGCTCCGGCGGATTTCTGGTGGTCTGCTGCCCTGCTGCTGGTTCATCCGATGAGGACGGCGGATGTTTCTCGACGTCATGCTCAATCTGAGCAAGATTCGGTAGCCGCTATGTGGATTGAGCACCGCGGCGCTCCGTCACCGCATCTGGCGTTCCGCGCAACGCACGATTGGGTAGAACAGAGGAACGACAATCAAGTCGTCCAGAGTGCCGTAATCGATCCGTCCTTCAGGAGGATAACGGTCGAATACAGCTGCTAAGGTCGGCACTGCGCACACGACGCTGAGGAGGCCGATCAAGAAAGACGCCTGTTCCAACCGGTGCACGTCAATTCTTTGTCTTCGACTGCGGCGGCTAGTGCGCAACGCTGCGAAGGGCCGCTCGGTCCATCAGCGTGAAATTCTGCGGGCTCAAGCCGCGGCTCCAGCATCTCCCGATCTGCGTGTCTGAGATCGCCCACAACCGCGAATGATGACGATCGATATCGGACGGATCGACGTTCCATCCGTCGTTTGGGTAGCAGAACGCTCCTGTGGCGGCTACCAGCATGGACCACGCAAGCGCGGCCGAACACGCCCTCACTGTGCCTCGTCGAAATCGCGGCTCCATCATCGCGATGGCAGCGAGCGGCACAGTCAGGGGAAGAACGTCGACAAGATATCTCGGCCCATAGGTGTGCCCGCCCCACCAGACCGCGTAGCTGCCATACAGCGCGTACTGCGCCGCAAGCGCCAGCACGCACCAGGGTAGCGGCGACCGCCATCCTTCGGCGAACGACCGGCGGATGCCCGCCACCGCAACCAGCAGGACCGGGCTGAAGATTAAAAGACCCCGGTTGGGTGAGATCAACAGCCCGGCGAACCCCTCGAAGCCGAGACCGAAGGCAGCGCTCGTCGCGTGCACCCGCGAGTTCACGTCCTGGAGCAGCGGCAAGGCGCCCAGCGGATGGCCGAACCAACGAAAATTCGCCGCGCACATTGCTGCGACGAAGCTGGCAATGATGACGGTTGCCATCACGGCGTGCTGTGGTTTGCTTCGTATCCAGGTTCCGGCGAGCACGACGGCAATCGCTGGTGCCAGTTGCGGCCGCGCAGCTCCCGCGACGCCGAGACCAACTCCGATGGCAATCGTTCCCAGGCCACTGATGTGTAACCGCGGTGTCGTAAATGGCAGGAGGGCGAGCGCCAGGCCGAACACGGCCGTTTCCGTCTGCCAGAGCGTCTGGCTGGCCGTACTCCAGAATCCTGTGCCAAGGCCAAGTCCGATAGCCAGGAGGATCGCCCGTCGCCGTGGCAGCCGCTGACGCGCACAGAAGAAGGCCAAGATGACGGCCGTTGCCACTAATAGTGACGCCGTGATCTTCGCCATCAGCGCCGGCGCGCGCGGCGCCCGAATATCGACGACTCGCATCTTCCACAGAGGCCACGTGATGATCGCGCCCGCCACGGAAGGAATCGGAGAATAAATCGAACGGTAGTTGCCGTCGGCGGCGTAAATGAATCCCCACCGTTCCGCGTACTCCGGTGTCGCACCGACGACGTGGTTCAGACTGAAGGTGCCACGAAGAAGCAGCTCACGAGCGGCGAACTTCGTCGATTGCGTGTCGTAGCTGCCAATTTCACGCCCGTTTGCGTTGTATATGAGTACCAGCGCGGCGAAGAGACCCGCGGCCGTCAATCGATCACGGCCGCGATCAGTCAGCGCCATAACACCTTTTGAGGAGACGGACCGGTATCTCAAACTCATCGCATTCCGCAGGCACGGCCGACGGCGATCGCTGCCGTCAGCGTGCGCTGACGGATCGCGTCACGCTGGACAGCCGGGAGCCTGTCCCGATACCGAGAAGTCGATGCGATATTCGTAACCGCTCGGCAACTGCCCGAGATGGTCCGCGACTGCTACGTCCGGATTGCCATCCGTATCGAAGTCGCCGATGACAGTGGACGAGCCGAAAGGTCTGCCGGCATTTCCCAGTCTGAACGTCGGGGTGCCCGACGCAGGCGGTTCGGTGAGCACCGCATCTGACACGGAAACTGCGTGTGATTGCCCGATGAAGGCTCCGGGATCGGCCTGGGGCGTCGCTGACGCGAGCAGCACGAAAATCTCGCACACGAGGGCGCAGACTGCACGCCGAGCGAGGCGGATCGCCGGGCAAAAATCTTTCGGACGCCGGTATTCATCCGCGGAGACGCCATCTCGAGCCGTTTCCGCCGGCTGCGATATCGGACTGCATCCGTCGTTGACGCGGGGGAAATACCACTGGGCCGCCGCATTGGATCACGCCGAACCCCGTATGTCAAGCCGGGGTGTCCAGAATGGTGTCGGCAAAATCGCAGAAGGATTGCGAGTGATTTGAGCTGCCAGCCGCGCCCATGGAGTATTCCGGCTGCTCTGACTAGCGCAGCTTTCGATAGAGTGTTCGACGATTGATGCCCAGGACGCGCGCGGCCTCGGCCTTGTTGCCGCCGCGGCTCTCGAGGACCCGGCGGACGTAGACGCGCTCGAGTTCGTCGAGTGGAACCGGGGCTTGCGCGCTGTCCGACAGCAGCGCACCGAGATCGTTCGCTTTCGCTGGAAAATCCAGGTCCTCGGGCAGCAGCGTGTCGTGATCGCAGAGGGCAACCGCGCGTTCGAGGAGGTGCGACAACTCGCGGACATTGCCGGGCCAGGCATACGCGACGAGCCGCCTCATCGCCGCCGCAGAGACACCGATGACAGCGCGTGACTGCTTATCTGCGACGCGCTCGACCATCATGTCGACCAGCGGAACGATGTCCTCCTGGCGCTGACGGAGCGGCGGGAGCTCAATCCGGATGACGTTGAGGCGATAGTACAGATCCGGCCGGAACAATCCATCGCGCAACAACCGCTCGAGCGGGCGATTCGTTGCGGCGATCACCCGCGCGCGAAACGGGATCTCCGACGACGCGCCGAGTGGACGCACGCGCCCACTCTCGAGCGTGTGCAGCAGCTTCGCCTGCGTCTCGAGGCTCAGCTCCCCGATCTCGTCGAGGAACAACGTGCCGTCCGCCGCGGTGATGAATGCGCCGGGGCGATCCTCACGCGCGTCGGTGAACGCGCCCCGGCGAACACCGAACAGCTCGCTCTCGATCAGCGTCGCAGGCAGCGACGCGCAGTTCACGTGTTCGAACGCGCGCCGCGCGCGGGCGCTCGAATCGTGAATGAACCGCGCAACGGCCCCCTTGCCGGTTCCGGTCTCTCCCGTGAGGAGCACGCTCAAGTCGAGGTCGGCCACGCGACGTGCCGTCTCGATGACGGCACTCATCCGCGGACTCTTGGCCACGAGTTGCCCGGTGTCGGTCGACGGCAGCCTGGCGCGCAACCGGACGATCTCGCGGCGCATCTCCCGGTCGTGGAACGCGCGATGGATCGCGAACACCAGCGCTTCGATCTTGAACGGCTTGGCGATGAAATCGCACGCGCCTGCCCGGACCGCCGCGACGGCGAGATCGATGCTCCCGAACGCCGTCATGAGCAGCACGAGTTGCCCCGGCCGAACGCCCAGAATCGCCGGCAGCAGATCCATGCCTCCCATTCCCGGCATCTTGATGTCGCTGATGACGAGATCGAACGGTTCGCGCTTGATCCGCTCCAGCGCGTCGGCGGGAGACGTCTGGGACTGCACGTCGAACCCGTGTTCGGCCAGAGTCTCCTGCAGGAAATCCACGACGCCGGGATCGTCGTCGAGAACGAGCAGCTTGTTCGGGGCCGCCATCACGCCACCCTGCCGTCTGAGACGGCAGCGCCAGGCGTTGGAAACTGCGCGGTGACTCGGGTTCCTTCGCCGGCGCGACTCGCCACCGTGATGGTGCCGCGATGCGCGTCGATGATCGACTTCACGACGGCAAGGCCGAGGCCCGTCCCGTCGGCCTGTCCGCGCGTCGTGAAGAACGGGTCGAAGATGCGCGGCAGGATCTCGTCCGCTATCCCTTCGCCGGTATCCTCGACGACGAGCGACACTGATGGCCGCGACTCGCCGCCGGGAATCACAAAGCAGGATGCCTCGAGAGCGACGCGGACATGCCCTCCACGAGGGGTCGCGCGCACGGCGTTGCTCAACAGGTTCATGACCACCTGCTGCACCTGACTGATATCGGCTCTCGCCGCCGGCAGCGATTCCTCGAACTCGAAATCGAGCCGCACATCATGCCGCCGCGCTTCAGGACCGAACAGCTCGATGATGTCGCGCACCGGTCCGGCCAGCGCCACGTCGGTCATCGACGGCACCGAGCGCCGTGAAAACATCAGCAGCTGTTCCACGATGCGAGTAATTCGATCGGACTCCGTCGCGAGGATCTGCGCCGTCCGCCGAACATCCGCGGCGAGGTCGGGTCTTGCGGCCAGCGCACGCGCACGCCCGTTGAGGATCTGGAGGGGTGAGCCGATTTCGTGCGCCAGGCCCGCCGAGAGCTGCCCGACCGTGACGAGCTTGTCCGCGCGTTGCAGGCTTGCTTCCAGTGCTTCTCGCGACTCGGCTTCCGCACTCAGCCGGCGGCGCGCCTCGACGAGATCCTCCACCATCGTGTTGAACTCCGAAACCGCCGCGCCCATTTCATCCGCCGCGTGCACTGAGGCCCTGGCTGACAGGTCTCCCGCCCGCACCGCCCGCATCGTCTGCACCAGCGCCTGCAGCGGACGGCGAACGTAGATGGATGCGAGGAACCAGCCCGCTCCGGCAACACCGGCGATCAGGGTCAGCACCGACAGCACGGTCTCGCGCGTTTCGGAGGCGAGATCCTGTCGCAACGCATCGATGGGGCGCACGATCGCCAGCACGCCGAGATTCGTCCCGTCATCGTCGCGAATCGGGAACGCGCCAACGAGGTTCGACAGCCCTCGGGGACCTTCGAAGCGGACGACGACTCGATTGGTGGCGCGTGCTTCGCCGGCAAGGTCCCGAGCGAGTTTCTCCGTCGCGGGGCTGCCCCACGACGCGGTCATGACACCCGCCGGATCGAACACCATGACGTCCGTCGAGGGATCGCGCAGCTTGACCGCCGTGACGATCTCTCGCATGTCCGCTTGTTGCTTTTCCCGAAGCGCGTTTCCGACGGCGACGTCGACCGCCGCGCCGAGCAGCCGGAGGTCGCGTTCGGCGGCATCGTGCAAATCGAGATCTTCCTGCCGGAGTTGCTGGGCGCCATAGGCGCCGATGATCAGCGTCCCGGTAACGGCGAAACCAAGCGTGAGCTTTGTCCAGACCTGCACCGCGCGAGTGTGGCAGAAGTGCACAAGTGCGTCAATCGTGACAACGGGCAGAATTCTGCCGGATTCGACAACCATCGCCGGCACAGTGAGATAGCCGTAACGGGCAGCGAGATCGGTCCTTGCTCCCAGCCCGGCATGCGCCTGAGCCGATTCGTCTCATCCTTCCTTCTGATTGCCTGCTCCTCTGCGGCATCCGCGGCCCTGTCAGGGTGTTCGGCGCCCGCTACCGCCGCGCAGGAGGAGCGGCACCCGCAGCCGGCAGTGGCTGACGGCATGGTGCGGATTGCCGAGGCGTCCCGCCGGTTCATCGTCGTCGATGCGGCGAAGGCAGAAACGACGACGGCGGCGGTTCGCGCGCCGGCGCGTGTGGAATTCAAGGACGGCGCGGTCGCGCGGCTCGCGGCGCCGCTGAACGGCCGCGTGGTTGCCGTCCACGTGAAGACCGGCGACAGGGTCAGAGCCGGCGAAACGCTCGTCGCCCTCGATTGCCCGGACGCAGCCGCCGCGCGCAGCGGCGTCGAGTCCGTGACCGCCTCGCTTCGTGAAGCCAGGGCGGCCCTGCAGCGCGAGCGCCGCATGCTCGAAGAGGGAATCGGGATCGAACGGGAGAGACTTTCCGCGGAAACGCGGGTGGCGGAACTTGAAGCCGAGCTCGCGCGCGCGCAGGCAGGCGGCGCGTTTGTCGGGCCCGGATCCGGGGCCGCCGTGATTCTGCGGGCGCCATTGAGCGGCACGATCACCAGTCTGAAAGCGACCGCCGGGATGGCCGTGCAGCAGGGCGGTGATCCGATTGTCGAGATCGGCGACCCGTCTGCGCTCTGGATCGTCGCCGATGTCTTCGAACGGGACCTGCCGCTTCTTCATGCGGGCGCGGCGGCACGTGTCGATCTCCCGGCCGCTCACGGAGCGCTCGACGGCCGGGTCGTCTCGATCGGTTCGGTCGTCGCAAGCGGGCTCCGCACGGCGCCAATCCGCATCGCGCTGTCGTCCGACGTCGGCGCCCTTCGACCCGGAATGTACGGACGCACCGAGATCGCCACCAGCTCGGTGAATGGTCTGACCTTGCCCGCCGAAGCCGTCCTCGTGAAGGGGAAGGACACCATCGTCTACGTCGAGAAGGATCGCATGACGTTCATGCGGCGATCGGTTGTCGTCGCGCAACCGATCGACGGCCGCGTCCAGGTGATCTCCGGTCTCGCGCCCGGCGATCGTGTCGTGGTTCGTGGCGCGCTGCTGCTCGACGGAGCGGCAGACCAACTGATGTAAGCCTGAACCACGCACATGCTGCCATCACTCATTCGATTCTGCGTCAGTCGCCGTCTGCCTGTGCTCGTCGGCACCCTGGCGATCGCCGCCTATGGCGTGAGGGCCTACCTCGCGACGCCTGTCGAAGCCTATCCAGACGTGACGAATCTGCAGGTCAGTGTCATCGCGCAACTGCCGGGGCTGGCGCCGGAGGAGATCGAGCGGCAGGTGACGGTGCCGCTCGAGCGGGTGCTGAACGGCACACCGGGCATGCTGATGATGCGCAGCGAAAGCTTGTTCGGCTTGTCGCTGATCGCGTTGACGTTCGAAGACGGCGCGGATCCGTTCCGCTCGCGGATGACGGTGAACGAGCGCATCGCGGATGCGGAGCTGTCGAAGGGTGTGGATGTGTCGCTGGCGCCGGAAGCGACGCCGCTCGGTGAGATCTACCAGTTCCGCGTCGTCAGCGACAGACATACGCTGACCCAGACGCGCGCGGAACTGCAGTGGACGGTCTCTCGCGTGCTGCGGCAGGTCCCCGGCGTTGCCGACGTGGTGTGCTTCGGCGGATTTCTGAAGGAGATCCACGTGCAGGTGGATCCGTCGCGGCTGCTCGCGCACGATCTGACGCTGGCGGACGTTACCGGTGCGCTGGAGCGCTCGAACAGAAACGTCGGCGGCGGATTTCTGCGGCACGGCGACCAGGAGCTCACGATCCGCGGCGTGGGTTACCTGACAGATGCGCAGGACGTGCAGGCAATCGTGCTGTCGAGCCGTGAAGGGACGCCGGTTCGCATCGGCGATGTTGCGCGCGTGGTCGCGTCGCATACCCCCAGCCGAGGAACGGTCGGCTACAACCTCGACACCAATGTCGCAGAAGGCTTCGCGCTGCTCCGGCGCGGGGAGAACCCGAGCACCGTCCTCGACGGCATCCATGCGAAGGTCGAGGAGCTGAACGCGACCATTCTGCCGAAGGGCATGCGTATCGAGCCGTTCTACGACCGGACGACGCTCGTGAGCGAGACGCTCTCGACCGTCCATCACAATCTCCTCTTCGGCGCGCTCCTTGTGATCGCGGTCGTCTGGCTCTTCCTGCGCAGCGTGCGCTGCTCGCTGATCGTGGCGTCGGTGATCCCGCTCGCGCTGCTGACGGCGTTCATCGGACTGCGCCTGATCGGCCTGCCGGCCAATCTCATTTCGATGGGGGCCATCGACTTCGGCATCCTCGTCGATGGCGCGGTGGTGCTCGTCGAGAATGTGCTGCACCAGACCGCTGCGCGCAGGCCGGAGCGACGCCGCGATCTGCTGCGCGTCATCGCCGGAAGCGCACTTGACGTGGCGCGGCCGACGTTCTTCGCCATGGCGATCATCATCGCGGCGCTCATCCCGATTTTCACGCTGGAGCGCGTCGAGGGGCGCATCTTCAGGCCGCTCGCCCTCACCTACAGCTTTGCGCTCGTCGGCGCGCTCGTGTTTGCGCTGACGGTGATTCCAGCGTTGTGCGCGCTCGTATTCCGCCCCAAAGACGGCGACGTCCGCGAACCCGAGCTGATCGCCCGCGGGCGCGAGTCGTACGGACGGCTCGTGAGCTGGTTGCTCGATCGAAAACTGGCGGCGGCCGCGGGCCTCGCCGTGCTCGCTATCGTGAGCGGTCTCGTCGCCGCAAGGCTCGGGAGCGAGTTCCTGCCGCAGCTCGACGAAGGAGACCTCGTGATCTTCGTCGAGATGCCGCCGAGCATCTCGCTGGAAAAGGGGACGGAGCTTCTGCGCGAAGTGAGACGACGGATCCTCGCGTTCCCGGAAGTGGAGAGCACGTTGAGCGAGCAGGGACGGCCGGAGGACGGGACCGACGACGAAGGCGTCAACATGAGCGAGACGTTCGTGCGTCTGCTGCCAAAGGAGAAGTGGCGGTCCGGATGGGACAAGGACCGGCTGAACGACGCAATGCGCGCGTCGCTGACCGAAATGCCCGGCATCAGCTTCAACTTCTCCCAACCGATCAAGGACAACGTCGAGGAAGCGCTGAGCGGCGTCCGCGGCCAGGTCGTGCTGAAGATTTTCGGCACCGACCTCGACGGCATGAAGGCCACGCTGGAGAAGTGTGTGTCGGCGTTGAAACCGGTGCCGGGGATTGTCGATCTGGGCGTGTACCGCGAGTCGACCATCCCGCAGCTCCAGGTCATTCTCGATCGCGCTCGGCTCGCCCGCGCCGGTATCACGGTGGATGCCGCGCAGGATGTCATCGAGACCGCGCTGAGCGGTCACGTTGCGACGGAGCTCTGGGAGAACGAGCGTCCCGTTCCGGTCCGCGTCATCCTGCCGTTCGACGCGCGCGAAGACGAAGGGCGCATCGGCGACATTCTCGTGCCCGCCGTGGACGGCGCTCGCGTGCCCATGCGCGAAATCGCGCGGATCGAGCGCGCCGACGGGCGGGCGTGCATCAACCGCGAAGCCAACAGCCGCGTGCTGTCCCTGAAATTCAACGTCCAGGGACGGGATATGGGCTCGGTCATCGCGGACGCCCAGGCGGCCGTCGGCCGGGAGGTGAAGGTGCCCGAGGGCAGCTTCCTCGCGTGGTCGGGCGAATTCGAGAACCAGCGCCGCGCGATGGGTCGCCTGTCAGTGATCGTGCCGCTGTCGTTCCTCGTCGTCTTTGCGCTGCTCTATACGGCGCTCGGATCGATGCCGAGCGCCTGCGCGGTGCTTGCCGTGGCGCCGTTTGCCATGAGTGGAGGCGTGTTCGCGCTCGCGTTCACCGGCATCCCGCTTTCGGTCAGTGCCGCCGTGGGATTCATCGCCTTGCTCGGCCAGGTATGCCTCGCGTCGTTGCTCGTCGTCAGCACGATCGATGACCGGCGTCGTGGCGGAGAGGCGTTGATGCCCGCGGTTGTCGCGGGCGCCGCCAGCCGGTTGCGCGTCGTGTTGATGACCGCGCTTCTCGCGATTCTGGGGCTGATGCCGGCGGCGCTCTCGAGCGGGGTCGGGAGTGAGACGCAGCGTCCCTTCGCTGTCGTCATCATCGGCGGCCTCGTGACCGCGGTCGCGGTCACACTGCTGGAGCTGCCTGCCGTGTATGCCTTCATCGTGCGCAAGGCGCCCGTGCGGGCGTCGGACGAGGACCCGGTGTGGGAAGCGGGGGAGGCGACGGCATCGTGAGGCGCAACGCTGTTGCTGTCGTCGCAGCCGTCTGTCTCATCGCGAGCTGCGGCGCCGCGGCCGCGGGTCAGGCCGCGCCGCTTCCCGCGCGCGCGACGCTCGAGCAGGTCCTGAAAATTCTCGACGAGCGCAGCCCGCGCACCGCGGCAGAGCGCGCCACGATCGACGTCACCGCGGCGGATCGCATCACGGCGGACACGCTGCCCAATCCGTCCCTGACCTACGGAGGCTCGCGGCTGGTGTCGGGTGCGAGCACTGGCGCCATCACGCAGCACCAGTTCGTGGTTGATCAGCCGCTGTTGCTGTTCGGGCAGCGACAGACGCGCCGCGAGCTCGCCAATCTGAACGTCTCAGCCGAACGCGCTCGCGTCGCGACGACACTCGCCGGCCGACGTCTCGAAGTACGGCAGGCGTTTGCAACACTTGTCGCGCGCCAGGAGGAACTGCGGATTCTGCAGGACAGCCAGGCGGAGTTGCAGCGGATCGCGCACGTCGTTCGAGGCCGCGCGGAAGCGGGCGACAGCAGTCAGTACGATGTGCTGCGCATCGACATCGAGAGCCGAACGCTGCAGGTAGAGGTGATGAACGCGGCAACGGACGTCGAGGATGCGTCAGGGCACCTCGCGTCGCTGCTCGGGTTTCCGGAATGGCTGCCGCGGGCGGACGGAACACTGGCGCCCGGGAACGTTCCCACGGAATTGAGTGTGCTCTGGGATACGGCGCAGCAGAGGCGTCCGCGACTCGCCGCCATCCGGCAGCGCCAGAGCGCCTCGCGTGGAGCGCTCGCGCTCGCCCGGCGTGCGCGCCTGCCGGTGCCGGACGTGAGTGCGGGAGCCCTCATGACGCGTGAAGTGGCAGGGGCGTCCGCGTTCGTCGGCCTTTCAATTCCCTTGGCGCTGTTCGACCGCAATCGTGGACCCATCGCGCGCGCCGCCGCAGAAGTCGAGGCGCAGATGCTGGAGGCTGGCGCCGAAGTCGCCGAAGCGCGCGCGGAGATCGAACGCACACAGAAGACGCTTCTGGGCAGGCGCAAGACCCTCCTCACGCTCGAAGGCGAGGTCGTCGAGCGAGTGCCCGACTTGCGACGGATGGCCGAGGCGGCGTACCGCGAAGGGCGCGGTGGCATTCTCGAGCTGCTCGATGCGTCGAGATCGCTGAAGGAGATCCAGCTCCTGCACGTCCGACAGCTGGAGACGACCAAGCTGGCCGAAGAGGACCTGATCTCCGCGGCGGGCCTCGATGTGACCGAGCCGTTGCAATGAATACGTCGACGGCGGACCACCCCAAGTGCTTCACGCGACGCGTCGTCGCCGCAGCGTTCACGGTTCTGATGTCAGCAACCGCCGCGTGCGTTCGTGGGGCGCCGTCCCAGGCGCCGCACGTATGGCTGTTGCGGGGTGCCGTGGTCGCCGTTCAGGATTCGAGCGTACGAGTGCGTCACAAATCCGGGCAGGTAGTGGTGCTGATGCTCGACGAAAGGACGACGTATTTCGTGCACAAGAAACCTGCGCCGTCAGGTCTGCTGAAGGTCGGTGCTCGCGTCATGGTGGATGTTCAGCGAGCAGGTGGCATCGATCGCGCCGTTCGCGTGCAGATTTCCGAGACACGCTCGCCCTGAATCGGTGAATCGGCACTGCGCGACAGGAAATATTCTCAGGGCACGCGCGGGAACGCGTGGACTCCCATTCTCGCCTCATCCACGGGCCAGTTCTTCGAGGGTCTCATCGACGAAGTGCGCGTCTACAGCCGCGCACTCTCGGCGGCCGAGATCGTCACTGACATGAACACCCAATCGTGCGCTAGTCAGCCTCATCGGTCCCGACCTTCGGGTCGGGACTGGTTCCGTAATGCACAAGCCCGCCGTAGCGCCCGGGGCCCGGCGGACTTTTTGCTATGTGGCGGATATCGTCAAAATCGAGAGGTGAAATTCCATGAACGATGTGCGCCTTCGTACCATCTTCGCGGCCGTCTGCGCCGCAGCAGTCTGCCTGGCCTTCAGCCCCGCACCGAATGCCGCGACTTCGTCACCGATCATCGCGCATTTCGCCGCCAAGGCGCCGTACGTGGGCGACCCGGGGGCTCCGGCGCAGATAGACATCATGATCGAGCGGTGGTCGACGGATAAGCAGCTGGACGCCTTGCGGGGCGCGCTGGCCAAGGATGGCAGCCAAGGGCTGCTTCCCGTTCTCCAGGGCATGATACGCCGCGCGGGCGTCGTGTTGATTCCCGGAGTCCAGGCGTCAGGCGCGCGCGCGCGTCTCCGTCACCCGTTCAATGTTTATTTCGCGCGACAGATCGAGACACCGAAAGGCCGCCAGGTAATCCTTGGCGCCGACCATTACCTCGCGTTCGGTCAGCCCACGGCGGATTGGCCCGCAGATTTCGAATTCTCGCTGCTCGATATCCGCATCGGGCCGGATGGACGCGGCGTCGGCAAGATGGCGCGAGCGGGGAATGTCACCTACAACAAGGACGCGAAGACCATCGAAGTGGCGGACTACGGCAAGGTGCCGGCGCAGTTGACCGAGGTCAGACTCGATATGCCTGCCGGTCGCATCTTTGGCGCGAAACAGTAGACAAAAGTCTCCGGAGCGGCGGACATCGCAGGCTGCTGAACCGCAGCCTGAATGCCGAACGTCAAGTGGGCGGATGCCAAATTTCAATCAGTTTCGGCCTAAAGCATTCAGCATCGGGCATTGACCCATTCTTGTTTCAAGCAAGCCGTTATAGCCGGGCCGCCCCCGGCCGGGGTATGATGGCGCGGATCGCCCATGTTCGGCCGCGCCACTCTTGCTCTGCTGTTTGCCGTCAGTCTCGCTGCGCCCGTCCGCCAGACGCTGCAGGTCGTGCCGCTGATTCGTGACGGCGAGGTCCTCATCTCGTTCAAGCTGGATGAGGCGATGACCGACGATCTCAGGGCGGCGATCCACAGCGGGCTCACGATCAAGCTGGTTTACACCGTCGATCTGCGCAGGACCGCCGCGATCTGGTTCGACCGCACGCTCGCGTCCGCCGTCGTTGCCGCAACGGTTCGGTACGACACCTTGACGCGGCGCTATCATGTGTCTCGCTCGCTCGATGGCCGCATCGACTGGGCCGAGATCATGTCGAGCGAAGAAGCGGCCTGGAACGCGCTCACGAGCGACTTCGCGCGGTTGTCGCTGTTCCGCGGGCTCGCGCTCGAACCGAACGCGGAGTATTACCTGCGGGTGCGTGCCCACTCCACCCCTCGCAACAGCACGTTCGTCTGGCCCTGGCAGGGGGACGACGCGGTGGGTCTGGCGAAGTTCACATTCATTCGATAGCCATGCGAGCGACACGCACACGCGTCGCGGTGTCTCTCCTGGTCCTGCTGACCTCGATCTCCGTGCTGACCGCACAGGGACCGCTGCTCCCTCCGGGCGGTGCGCTCTCGGTGCTCGAAACATACCTGGAGTCGATGCGGCAGCAGGCCGGGATACCCGGGATGTCCGCTGCGGTCCTCAGAGACGAAGAGATCGTCTGGGAGCGTGGCTTCGGCTTCCAGAATCTCGAGACGCGCGTGCGCGCGACGCCCGATACGCCGTATCTGGTCGGCGACATCACGAGCACGCTCGCTGCTGTACTGCTCCTCCAGTGCGTTGAGCAGCGTCACCTCGATCTCGACGAGCCGTTCAGGCGATACGGGCTCTCGCAGCCGGAGCCGGACGCGACGCTGCGTCAGGTGTTGAGCCATACGGCGCCAGACGGTGCGAAGCAGTTCGTCTACAGTCCTGAACGCTTCGACAAGCTCACCGCCGTCATGGAACGGTGCGCACCGCAGCCGTTCCGGAAAAGCATCGCGCACCGGATTCTGAAGCCGCTCTCGATGCTCGACTCGGTCCCGGGTCTAGACCTCAGGGATCCGCAACTCTCGTTGCCCGACGACCTGTTCAATCCGCAGGATCTCGAGCGATATCGCCACGTGCTCGATCGGATGGCCGCACCGTATAGAGTTGGCAGCCGAAGCCGCCCGGAACGAACCGAGATTCCAGCGATGTCGCTCACCGCATCGAACGGTCTCGTCACGACGGTCCGCGACCTCGCGCGCTTCGATAAGGCGCTCGATGCCGGCAGTTCCGGCGGGCTGCTGCTGGATGAAACGCTCGATCTCGCGTGGACACCTGTCGTGGGACCGGGGGGCGACATTCTTCCGACAGGCCTCGGATGGTTCGTGCAGTCGTACAAGGGAGAGCGGGTCGTCTGGCATTTCGGATACATTCCCAACGCCTATTCATCGTTGTTCCTGAAGGTGCCCGACCGTCATCTGACCTTCATCCTTCTCGCGAACAGCGACGGACTCAGTGCGCCGTTCCACCTCGACGACGGCGACGTCACGCGATCGCTGTTTGCCACATTGTTCCTGCGCCTCGTAAAATAAGCGCCTGCGCTGCAAGCTATGAGGCGACTGCTTGGGTTCGGCTGTTTGTGTCTTCTTGCATGGCCCCGCGCGGCTGCCGCGGAATGGCACCTGACGCCGACGGTCGGTCTTACCTTCGCAAGCAACACGAGCCTCGTCGATCTCGATCAGGGCACGGAGAGAGTTCACCCGAATTTCGGCGGCACTGTCAGTTTCCTCGGCGGCGGCGTGCTCGGTGTGGAGGGCCTCGTTGTCATCACACCGGGCTTCTACAAGGGAACCGAGATACTGATTGAGAGCAGCCGCTCGATCGTCGTGATGGGAAACGTGATGCTGACGGCGCCGCGCCGCTGGACGGAGTACAATCTGCGCCCCTTCGTGTCGGGCGGCATCGGGTTGCTTCAGGCGTCCTACCAGGAGAGGTTTGAAGGGCTTCCTCCGCAGAGCGTGAAGAGGCCCGGCTTCAACATCGGCGGGGGCGCCATCGGATTTTTCTCTCCGCGGACGGGGGTGCGGTTCGATCTCCGGTATTACAGCAACCTGCCGGGACAGCGAACCAACGGCCTGATCCCACTGACCAGCGATAGAGTCCACCTCAGATACATGACCGCGTCGGTCGGCCTCGTGCTGCGCCGGTAACCTGTAGGAGTGACATTTGTCTCCGCGATCGCGACATTCTCGCGGGTGACCGATGGTCGCGTTCGCCCCTACCGGTAGAGTCCGTCGGCATCAATGTTGCGGAGTCCCCTCCGCCGACACAGGTGCGGCGTCGAGTCCAAAGAAACTTGCGACCCCCGCAGAAGCGGAGAGATGGCGTCTCTGCACATAACCAGCGTTGTTCGAAATGCCCTCCGTGGCGCGACGCGCCTGGCGCCGCGTTTACTGTGCGCGTGTGTGTCCGCTCTGTTCGGCCTGCTCGCATCGGTCGAGTCTCAAGCGGATCCCGGATCGTTCGTACAACGACCGCCAGCAGTGTCGCGGTCGCATGCGGTGCTCACGGAGCCGCCTGCATCTGACAGCGCAACATTCAGATTGGGAAATGCTGCGAAGCCTTTCGGCTGGTCCACCGTCATCGGCGACTTCAACACTGACGGCAGGCCGGACGTTGCAGTCGCGGACCACATCTGGCGCGGAGCGAGCCGCTACGAATATCGCATCGGCTTCTCGATGTCGGGACAGGCGCCGGACGCTGTCACGTTCGAGTCTACCCACGATGCGGTCACGATCACCGCCTCTGACGTCGATCGCGATCGCGATCTCGACATCATCGTCGCTCTCCCCATTTCCGGCGAGACCGTCGGTGTGTGGCTGAACGACGGCCACGGGCACTTTACCTGCGTCAACGCACGAACATTCGCAAAGGGGCTCCAGGCACATCAGTCGATTGGAAGAACAGGGCCATTTCTCGATCTCGAGCCGTTCGACGTCTCACGGCAGCGTCGGGACTTCGGCCTTGCGGTGACATTCCGTCCCGCATCCGCAATTTCTCGCTACGCCTCATCCTCCTCCCGCGGGCATCGCCTGCGGTCTTCGTTCGCTCTGCTTCGAACTGCTCCCCGCGCGCCTCCGATCCCTTCCCGCGGTTTCCTGTCGTAACCCTCTCGGGCGTCGCCGGTCTCATCGCCGGTCGTTCGACACGTCCGGAGTGCCGCGTCCGCGCGTCCGCGTGAACGACACGATTGAGTGCGTCGCACGAGTCAGTAGCCGCTGACTCGCGATCGACGACTCCGTGGTCGTCACGAACAGGAGCGTCGGACTCTGGCCTCGGTTGGCTCGAGGGGCTCAGGTCGTCCCACGCAACAGCAGGCGAAGGGGAATGAGCATGATTCAATCATTTATGATCACGTCGCGGCCGCATTCAGCAGGATTGATTCCCTCGGTCACCCGTTTGGCTGGTCCCAAGCGGCTCCGAGTGAGTTGGATGTTCTGGCGGGTGTTTTATTATTACTAGCGCATAATCGGTTCAGCTTGACGATCTCGTGTGCAGAGAGTGAACTGCTGGTGTAATGCGAACTGACGAAGCCCATTCCGCGCCATTCGACGAGAAGGCCGCGCTCGAGGAGCTGGAGCGTCTTCGCGACGCGATCGAGGAATCGCGGCGGCGGCGCAGTCAAAGGTCGGATGAATTCGAAGCGTTCATCCGCTCGTTTCGCACCGGTGCGGCGCCAGCGCACGGAATAGATGTCGTTGAGCGCCCGCAGGACAAAGATCTCCAGCCGCCATCGCCGGTTGAACAGCGCATAGCGATTGATCAGGGCTTACCGGCGGAACAACCGGCCCAGCCGCCGACCGTACAATCGGCACCTCCGCCGAAGCGCCGCACGCGCGCGATCGTGCCACGCGCACTCGGAGGCGCGGCCATCCTGATCGCTTCCGTCGTTCTGCTGATGCGGCCATGGAGAGCAGTGCGGTCGGAAACAACCGCATCGCCATCGACTGGCGCCGCAGCGACAACCGCGTCTGCGCCGCCAACGATCGCCCCTGATCCGGCCGCTGCTCCCGCGTCGCCGCCAGCGGCGCCGGCCGCGGACGCTCACGCGCTGCAGGGCGAGTTGAAGATTCAGCGGCGCGTCTGGGTCCGCGTGCTTCTCGACGGACAGCGCGCGGTCGAACGCGAGCTGGCGGCGGGCACGCGCATTCCCCTGCAGGCCGATCGAGCGATTGTGATCCGCGCCGGCGACGCGGGTGCGCTGCGCCTCACGATTAATGGTGTCGATCGAGGGCCCCTCGGGAAAGATGCGGAGATCATCACGCGGACGTTCACCGCGCCGCGATAGCGGGCAACCGTTCCGCTACTCGCCACGCATTTCCTTCAATCGCCTTTTCTCTCTGAGCGGCGACGTGTCGCAGCGGATCTTGGGAGGATGTGATGATCATGCAGGCGCTGCTGTCGATCATGGCCGTGATGCTGTTGCTACAGGCCTCGCCGGCTGAACAGGCGGTCGTTCCCACGCGCGTCATGCCGCTGTTCAACGGCCGCGACCTCACCGGATGGAAGGCAGACGTTCCTGAAAAGGACACGAACCCGTCGGCGCCCGACAGCTTCATCGTTCGTAACGGCATGCTCGTCAGCCTGGGCACGCCAGGCGGTCACCTGCTGACCGAAAAGGCGTATCGCAACTACCGGCTCGAAGTCGAATATCGATTTGCCGGCAAGCCTGGCAACTGCGGCGTACTCGTGCATGCGTCGCGCCTGCGCGCGCTGTACAAGATGTTTCCGCAGTCGATCGAAGTCCAGATGGAGCACGAGAACGCGGGCGACTTCTGGTGCATCCAGGAGAACATCGAGGTTCCCGACATGGAGAAGCGTCGCCCACGCAAGGAAGGGGAGAAGTGGGGAGGGAGCGAGGGCGATGCGCGGCGCATTCTCAACCTGACCGACGGTTCAGAGAAGCCGGTCGGCGAGTGGAACACGCTGATCATCGAAGCGCGCGACCGCGCGATCAAAGTCTGGGTGAACGGCGACCTGGTGAACGAAGGCTTCAGGTGCACCGCCGACCGCGGAAAGATCGCGCTTCAGGCCGAGGGATCCGAGGTCGAATTCCGCCGCGTCGATATCGGGCCGCTATCGGTGCCGAAATAGCAGCGAACGAGCATCGCGAGTGAGCCACGCGAGCGGCGCGGGGCCTGGGGCCCCGCTAGCGAGCGTGTAGGGGGGTCCGGCGGGGCGAA
>Ga0066677_10000163_pt1 | contig 22375 bp, 18 predicted proteins | sample GraSoiAngelo_126_FD_62299 | JGI IMG/M metagenome (GOLD analysis project Ga0066677, IMG submission 62299) | Grasslands soil microbial communities from the Angelo Coastal Reserve, California, USA - 14_0927_09_20cm | ecosystem: Environmental > Terrestrial > Soil > Grasslands | place: USA... | reverse complement strand
CGTCTACGCTTCGCCTGCGAACAACACACTCGGACTCGGCTCGTCGGTGACGCTGAAATGGGAAGGTGGCTACTACGCGTTCAAGTACGACATTTACTTGAGCACCACGCCGACGTTTGGCGCTCCAATTATCACGGCCTACATGCCCAGCTTCGCCACGGCAGGTGTCACAGCCACGAAGGAATCGTACGCCGTGACGGGCCTGTTGCCAGGGACGACCTACTACTGGAAGGTTGTCAGCAAAACGATGGCGAACCTATCGAAAACGGGACCGACGTGGGAGTTTTCGACGACAGGCACCGCGCCACCCCCTCTGACGACGGGGACGTTAGGATCCGGCGACATCCTTCTGTACGCTACGGACGGGCGGATCACCGGAACCGCGTGGCGGAGGGTATCCGATGCTACCGCCGCCGGCGGACAGCGGCTCTGGAATCCAAACCAGGACGCCGCGAAAATCATCACCGCACCGGCGAGTCCCTCGAGTTACGTCGAGCTCACGTTCAACGCCGTGGCTGGACAGCCATATCGCCTCTGGATCCGCGGCCGCGCGGAGAACGACTTCTATGCGAATGACTCAGCGTTCGTGCAGTTTTCGGGCGCCGTCAACGCATCCGGCGGCGCGATTTATCGAATCGGCACGACGTCGGCCGCGGGATACAACCTGGAGAACTGCAGTGGGTGCGGGTTGGCCGTCTGGGGATGGCAAGACACAGCGTGGGGTCTGAACATACTTCCGCCGCCGATCTACTTTGCGACTACGGGTCCGCAGACCATGAGAATCCAACAGCGCGAAGACGGCCTTTCAATCGATCAGATTCTTCTGTCGCCAAGTACGTTCCGACAAACAGCGCCGGGACCGCTCAAGAATGACACGACGATCTATCCGCGGCAGTGACTCGGTGCACGTTTCGGGGCATGGTTGCTATGAGATTCGCAGCGCCTCAACCGGGAGCGGTGGACTACTCCGCCGGCGCATACGTGCATGAACCGTGCAGCACTGTCTCCTCTGCGTACCGACGGGCCGCCTCACTCGCAACTAACGCGGCATCGGCGAGATCTGCCGCGCGATCGAAGAGGCTCTGACACATGCGAGCAAGATCCGACGTGCATCGGTACTGTTCGTAGGTTCGGAACGCGTCACGCATGGGCATGATTTGATCAGGGTTCCTGACGCCCGACGAGCGGCCACCCATTCGACGAAATGCGGAGTTGTCCGCTATGTGGTTGAACGAAACGCCTGGCGCCGCGCCGCCGCACTTCTTCACGAGCGCGGGAACAAGATCCGAACGATAGAATTCTGTGGCCTCAGTGAGCCGCAAAGTCGCTGAGACGATCTGTCGGATGTGCCCAAGCTTGCTGTCGTGTTCCAGGATGGTGCGGATCAGTCGTTCGCGCTCTCGAAAGTACTCAGGAAAATGCCGTTCGATGTCAGTTGTCAGTGTGTCATCTCGCCAGACCGCCTTTCTGGCGTCGTCGGCCACCAGGGCGAAGTATCTGCCCTCTCGCAAGGCCTGAGCCATTCCTGTCAGAGACTCTGATTCTGTCCGAAGCAAGATCTGCAGTCGTTGTAAATGTTGGCTGCGGGCTGTCCACACACGCTGATCCCTGTCGCGCCTGGCGCCCCACAACTGATTGAGGCCGACCGAAAAGACGATGCAAACGGCAATCGTCCGGGTGACTGTGACGACCTGACCGGCACCACGATGACCCGGGAACTTATTTACGAACAAGTAGAAACCACCGTATGCGAGCACGATAACCGCGACGACGGCTGCGAGTGTCAGGAACATCGGGTGCTCGAAGGACCACATCGGCCAAGAAGATAACAATCGACGGGGCTTTCCCACTCGTATTCGAGATGCGTGAGCCAGTTGGCCGCTTTGACGACGACCGCAGTTTCTGCGCGCATGCGCGATCGCCATGCGGCCCTTGTGGCAATCTCTACTCGCCCGCAGCCAGCGTCCGGTGCACGAATGCGACGGCAATCGATCCCTCGCCCACCGCTGACGCGACCCGTTTGATGTTGCCGCCCCTCACGTCGCCGACCGCGAACACGCCGGGGAGGCTGGTTTCGAGCAGATACGGCGATCGGGCGAGCGGCCATCGTGCTGTCACGAGGTCGGCGTTTGACAGATCCGGTCCGGTCTTGATGAATCCTTTCGCGTCGAGCGTGACACACCCCGCCAACCAGGCGGTATTCGGCACAGCGCCCGTCATCAGGAATACGTGCTTGATATCGTGGCTGCTGACGTCGCCGGTCTGCGTGTCACGCCAGCGTACGCGCTCCAGTCGTCCATTTCCCTCGAGCGCAACGATCTCCGTATTCGTTCTCAAGTCGATGGTTGGGATCTCCTCGATGCGCCGAACCAGGTAGCGTGACATGCTCTCGGCAAGACCGCTCGACCGGACGAGCATGTGAACGCGCCTGGTTGTTTGTGCCAGGAACACAGCGGCCTGACCAGCGGAGTTGCCGCCGCCGACCACGATCACCTCTTCCCCGCTGCACAATTGCGCCTCCATGAACGTCGCGCTGTAGTAGACGCCGGCGCCTTCGAACTGCGAGAGATTGTCGACGGACGGCTTACGGTATTGCGCGCCACTCGCGATAATCACCGTACGCGCCGGAACGCGTGCCCCCGCGTCGATTGCGATGTTATACGGCTTGCGATCGCACGTGAGCTCGCTCGCCCCCCGTGCGATGAGCGTCTCGGCGCCGAACTTCTGCGCCTGCGCGTATGCGCGGCCGGCGAGATCCTGACCAGAAATTCCGGTGGGAAATCCCAGATAGTTTTCGATTTTCGAGCTCGAGCCCGCCTGCCCTCCCGGCGAATTGGATTCGATCACCAGCACATCGAGACCCTCTGACGCGGCGTACACCGCGGCCGCCAGCCCCGCAGGTCCCGCTCCGATGATCACCACATCGCGCACGTGCGTCTGGTCGATGCAATCGTTGAAACCGAGGCAGTCGGCAATCTGTTGATTGCTGGGATTCCGCAGCACGACGTCGCCGCGGCAGAGCAGGACGGGGATCTCGCCGACCGCGACGCTGAAGCGATCGAGCAGATCCTGGACGTCCGCGTCGCGATCGAGATCGACGTATCGGAAGGGGTGTCCGTTGCGCGTGAGGAATTCTTTAATCCGAAGCGTTGCCGCTGAATGCACCGACCCAATCAGCACAACGTCGCCGATCCCGTGCGCCGCCAGCTCCAGCCGCCGATAGATGAAGGCCCTCATCACGATCTCGCTGATCTCGGCGTCCGTCTGCACGAGGCCGAGCAGCTGCTCGCGCGTCAACAGGATCACCTCGCCTGGCTCTGTCACCCGAGCGCGCATCAACGAGCGCCGCGCCAGAATCATGTTGGCTTCGCCCGTGAACTGGCCCGGTCCGTGGACGGCGACCAGTGTGTCGCCAAGGCTCGACGGCCGGATGATCTCGATCTCGCCGGCCCTGACGACGAAGAACGGCACGATCGGATCGCCCGCCTCGATGAGCACCTCTCCGCGCGCGATTGGTCGTACCACCCCATGCGTCGCGATTCGGGCGATCTGGACGGGTGTCAGGGTCGGGAACATGAGCGCCTCGTGCGAGGCGCTCACCGGCGGAGTGAAACGGACGGGCGCGGCCACGGACGTTCACTCAGGCGCGCACGACGGCTGCGTCGACGACGTGCTCCGCGATGAACCAGACCTGCAGCTCGTTGCGACGGATCACATCGCTCACGAGCAGATCGTTGGTCCCGTCGTCGCCCGCCTCGCCGGCCAGGCGGGCCATCGTGCGCGCTTCCTTGATCACGATCTCGTGTGCGTGCAGGAGGCGCGAGATCTGCACGGCCGGCTCCTCGCGGCCCTTCGGCGGCCGCGGTATCAGCGTCGTCTCGGCGACGTCGTGCGCCGTCGCGATGCTCACGCCTCCGAGCAACTGGATCCGCTCTGCAATCGAGTCGACCAGCTCGCTCTGTTCTGCCGCATGTTTGTCGAACAGCAGGTGGAGCTGATAGAAGCTCGGACCCGCCACTTGCCAATGATGCTTCTTGTAGAGGTCGCGCAAGGCCATGGTGTCAGCGAGGACCTGGTTCAGATTCTCAACCGCCTTCTTGCACGCCGTTTCCGACAGCGCGATTGGCATGCGCACAAGATGTCCGTAGGGCTGGATCTCGGGCGCGTGTTGATGCGCCGCAGGCGTCGCGCGGACCATGATTGCTTCTGCGTCGAGCGTCTTCATATGGATCTCCTTGTGACCGACATTGCTGTGGCCGGAGGATACAGCATTCGAGTAAACGACGCATCAGCCGGTGAGCGGTTCGCCTGGCTGTCCGTGAAGAACAGCGCCACCGCAAGTGTGACCAGGGAAAACTAGACTCCGCCCTGCTCTCGGCGAAAATTGTCAAAGGCGCCACGCTGAAGTTGTACCGCGGCATTGACTGTCCCTTCTGCTCCCGGTTCATTGATTCAGTCATCGCGCCCGTCTCGCCGCAGTTGACACATTGGGACCTGTCGCTGTCATTCCCCGTCGCTTACTCCCACCAGGCACACACCGCCGAACTCGCGCAGTAGCGCCGCACGGCAATGACGACGCGAAGCGGTGCTGTCATTCGGCGTGTTCCCCGATCCAGGACAACAGCACAAAGAGAGCGATCACTGTCAGCAGAAACATGATCAGCAGATTGATCGGCGTATTGCGCCGCAACGAGATCTGCCGCACCCGTCTTGCTGATCCGCGGTAGCGCCTCGGAGGCCGCGGCGCGTGCTGTCCGCACGAAGGGGCTGACATGCAGCCGTCCCGCGCGGAGGGTACGCGGCTTCGCCGCGGAGCTCACCCTCTTTCCAACGAAACGCGGATTTCAGGCAGTGAATGGCATGTACGCACCGACAAGTTGTCGGCGCCCTGCGCGCGTCCTCATAGTCGCCGCGTGGGCGGTTGAGAAAAGGCTGCTCCCACTCGTCGGTCGGCAGGAACCGTTGACGCGTCTATTTTGCCATTCGTGTGGTTCTCGTAGCCGATCTGTCCCCTCCTTGGTAGCGTCGCGGATCGACCATAACGGGGTTTCGAAAAGAGGCTTCATGAACACGGGAAAGATCAGGGTGAGCGCGTTCCTCAGGATCGCCGGGTTCTTCGCGGCTGTCATCCTGAGCGCCCTTCCCGGCGCGAGCCAGGAACTCGGGGGCGCTGGCACGCTCCAGGGAACAGTCAAGGATCCGACGGGCGGCGCAATGGTATCTGTGAGCGTCGAGCTGAGTAACCCGGTCACCGGATTGAAGCGAAGTGCGACGACGGACTCGAGTGGCAAGTTTGTCTTTCGCAACCTGCCGCCTAATCCGTATCACCTGTCCGTGACCGCGCAGGGATTTGCGCGGTTCGAGCGAGATGTCGATGTTCGCACCGGCGTACCCATTGATATCGAGGTGCCACTCGCACTGGAAGGCACGACGGCATCGGTGGAGGTCGTGGGCCATGCGGAGGATCTGCTCGAGCGCGATCCAACGGCTCACACCGATGTCGACCAGAGCCTCATCGCCAGACTCCCGATCGAATCGTCGTCGGGCCTCAATCAGGTGATCACGCTGGCTTCGCCAGGCATCGTGTCTGACTCGAACGGGTTCTTTCATCCCGTCGGCGACCATGCGCAGACGCAGTTCTCGATCGATAACCAGCCGGTGACCGATCAACAGAGCCGCGTCTATTCCAATCAGCTCTCGCCCGACGCCGTGCAGTCCATGGAAGTGATCACCGGCGTGGCTCCGGCCGAATATGGAGACAAGAGCAGCCTCGTCGTGCACATCGTGACCCGGTCCGGGCTGGACCAGCCGAAACCGACGGGAACGGTCTCAGGGATGTTCGGATCGTTCAGCAGTCCTTCGTTCGAGGCAAACGTCGGTGGCGGATCACACGCCGTCGGTAATTTCGTCTCAATCACCGCGCTCAAGACCGCCCGATTTCTCGATCCGCCGGAATTCGAGGCTATGCACGACCACGGCGCCAGCGCGACTGTCTTTGACCGGCTCGACGCGCACACCGGCGCGAACAGCACTTTTCACCTGAACGTCTTGGGCGCGCGGTCGTCATTCGATGTGCCGAACACCTTCGATCAGAACGACCTGGGTCAGGATCAGCACCAGAAGATCGACACGTTCAACGTGGCGCCCGGCTACTCACAGGTGATCGGCGCGACGACGCTCTTCACCGCCAACGGCTTTGTCCGGCAGGATCACCTGACATATACGCCGAGTGCGAGCCCGTTTGCAGACCAACCCGGCACCGTGTCTCAGGATCGGAAGCTGACGAACTTCGGCTTCAAGGCGGACGTGGCCCGCACGGTGGGCGCGCATAATCTGAAAGTGGGAGGAACGATCGGCGCGACGAAGCTTGACGAGCAGTTCACGATCGGGTTTACCGATCCGGCATTCAACTCGCCCGACAGTCCCGACTTCAACCCTGACCTGACGCCTTTCGATTTGACACGCGGCGGCTCGCCGCTCACCTACGCCCAGACCGCTACGATCAAACAGCAGGCCGCGTACGTCCAGGACGACATCAAGGCCGGCAACGCGAACTTCAAGCTTGGCGTCCGGCTCGATCGCTATGACGGGCTGACGAGTTCGACGCTGGTCCAGCCGCGCCTCGGCGTGTCGTATGCGATTCCGCAGAGCGGCACGATCGTGCGCGCTTCCTACGGCCGCACGGTCGAAACGCCATACAACGAAAACCTGCTGCTCTCGAGCGGCATCGGGCTGAACGGTGTCTTTGGTGAAGGACAGATCCTCGAGCCAGGCAAGCGGAATCAAGGCGAATTCGGGATTCAGCAGGCGTTTGGGTCATGGCTCGTCGCCGACTTCGGCTACTTCATCAAGCGCACACACAACGCCTACGATTTCGGCGTGCTGTTCGACACACCGATTGTGTTTCCAATTTCGTGGGACCACTCGAAGATCGACGGTTTTACCAGCAGGATCAATCTAGTAGAGCATCATGGATTCAGCGCATTCCTCATCATGGCTCATACCAGTGCGATCTTTTCGCCGCCGGGCAATGGCGGCATCCTCGTCGAGCCAGGAGACACGGACTTCCGCATCGATCACGATCAGAAATTCAACTCGACCGCGAACTTTCAGTACGTGTTCAACAAGCCGATCGGCGCATGGGCGGCACTGAGCTGGCGCTACGACTCAGGCCTGGTCGCCGGTGCGGTCGGCAGCATCGATGACGCGCTTGCACTCACCGGGGATCAGCAGGCCGCGATTGGGTTTTTCTGTGGCAGCACCGTTGCGACGCGGGATCAGCCGATCGCCGCGTGTGACTCGGGCGGAGGCGCAACGCGTCTGCGTATTCCGGCGGAAGGCACTGCGGATGATGTGAAAAATCCGCCCCGCATCGCGCCGCGTCATCTGCTCGATTTGGGTATTGGCGCCGACAACCTGTTCCATACCGATAAGGCGAAGGTCCGTGTCCGCTTGAGGGTGGTGAATTTGACGAACAAAGAGGCGCTGTATAACTTCCTCTCGACGTTCACGGGAACGCATTTCGTCACGCCGCGTGCTTACCAGGTCCAGGTCGGCGTGGGCTTCTGACGACCGACCTGGATGCGTATTGGGGGTTCAGGAACGTACGACCTGGGCTCCCGTCTTGCGCCGAGTGCATCCCTCTGTGTAACGCATCAGAAGCGCGCGTTCTGACGACCGACGCGACGTAGGTTTGGGTGGGCTCAGCTCGCTCGCCGATTCGTAGTGCGGGATCCTACGCTCGCCCTGAGGCGTCATTACCTTCATGACACGCTCCGAGATTGCCAGCGCCGTCCATTCGGTGCTTCGGGATGTCGATCTGCCCCTCACGCTCATCGCAATCCAGGCGCTTCCTTTTGCATGGGAGCTGCGATTCGAAGATCCTGATGGCGTGGAACGGTTCGTCACAGTGCACCAGGGCAGCGTCGCCAGCATCGAGCAAGCGATTACCGCAGCCCTTGATCCACACAGCATCTGTAGCTGACGCCCTTCAATTTCGCCTCTAGCCCGTCGGTTTGCAATAAATTCCGGCGTCTTCAGATGGGCCCCACTGACTTGCGCGTCCCAACCGCGACGTCTGCACGAAAGACGGCCGGCGTAGGAGTCCAGCCTCCCGAGCTCTATGTCCTTCCGGTTCTCGTCCGGCTCGGCGCCGCGGAACCACGATCCTTCCAGCGTTATCGCGCCGCGATTACGCTTACGACGCCGTGCGTGATGTGCGTCGCGTCCATCCGATGGTGGCCGAGAGGCACGGTGGGATTTTCGGCGGCGGATGGGCGATGCTCAGCGACAGGTGCGAGGGCTTGCCGCGAGCTCCTGTGCGATCAGCGCGCCGACGCGTTGAGCCTCGGCGGTCTCGAAACTTCTGATCGATTCGGCCGACCCGATACGAATAAAGAGAGCATACGCGTCGGCGCTGTTCCGCACCCAGCGGGCGGTCAGCACCTCACTCGCGTGCTGAAGTTCGTGACCAGTCAACGCGATGTAGGTGTCGCGTCGGTGTTGACGGGGCGGCAAGTGAATACTGAGGTACCGCGTGTGCCCCGCCTCACGGACCGCGAGCATCAGGCAGCCCATCGCGGCGCCGATCGAGCACGTTCCGCTCTCTACGTACACGATGCCATCGGTCTCGTCGATCCGCTGCACGAGGCGGTGGAACGTGACGGAACGTTCGATGCCTTCGTCCAGGAGTCCCCTGAGCGCCGGATCGAACGCCCGCACATGCCGCGTAGCGTCTGTTGTTTGCCCCACCGCCGGACCCGGACAAAGCGCGAGACAGACGCTCACAACCATAGGGGAGAGCCAGGATGTAGCTGACATCATCATTGAGCACCGCGTGTTACGACCCGTCGCTTGCGGGTTAGCCCTGCGCCGGACCGTCAATGTATAAGACGAGACAACGACCATCTGCAGATCCACGTGTGACGCACCGGTAACATCTGGGTTCAATGTGGTGACGAACCCGGATGTGCCAGGGGCGTGGTATATGCGGTGCATCGACACATCCTCGTGTACCGGAGCAGCGAGATTGAGATCGACGGGATGAACACTGCTAAAACACGAGAGGCCCGTCCCATTTCTGGCGGCGGGCCTCTCGCATCAGTCTCCGGCGATTCGCTGCTTAGAAGTTCAAGCGGAAGGCAAAAACTGGATCTGCCGGCTCGTCCCCAAACCACTGTTACCCGTGATGCAATCCTCGCGAACGCTTTTTCATCGAGGGCAACTGCCCGATCGCCTGGAACGGGCTGTCAATAATCGCGGAAGGCCCGTCATATTGGCGTCACACACACTACGAGTGTCGCAGTCGCTCGATCTCATCCAGGATCCCGCGTTGCGAACGGTATGGCGCCGACGCGGTTGGTTTGGCTATTCGCGCGCTGCGTGTTGCCGCTCTCCTCACGAAGCCGGCGGAGGCGGTGGGGGCCGCTTGATGCGCCACAGAGCGATGACAATTGCAACGATCACAACCAGTCCCAACACGGCGAGTATGTTCATGAGTGTGCTCTCTTTATCGCCGCCTCGCCGTGCCCAACGGCGCGCGGAAGCTGTCGACGCCAGGCATAAGCGTCAGTGGTGGACCGTCGCCGGCGAGCCGCCCTGTTCGAGATCAGCGGCGAACTCGTGCGGTAATCACTCTGACGAATGGCATCGGTCAACTACTTTGAGGCAACGCTTACGGATGGAAGGTCGTCGGCGGCGTTTCCCGCCGCCCTGGTCACTGCTCAAGAGATCACGAATCCCCCGCCTCGAATCATAGTGATAAACTCCTCGACCAGATCGTGCCGGCGCCATCCATGCTCTACCTGGCGTCGCAGGATCGCCCCTGCTGCGTCGGTGGGCTTGGGCTGCTGATATGAGCGTCGTGTCGTCACAGCGTCGTAGACGTCGATGATCCCGACAATCTGCGCCACGAGAGGAATGTCATCCCCTCGCAGCCCATCGGGGTAGCCGGAGCCGTCGAATCGTTCGTGGTGATGACGCACGATTGGTCTGACTGAGGACAAGGATCGCAACTTACCGCACAGCGAGTCACCGATCACCGTGTGCGATTTGACCAGCTCGTACTCTTCAGGCGAAAGCTTCCCCTCCTTCTTCAGAACAGGGTCGGGAATGGCCAGCATGCCGATGTCATGAAGAAAGCCGCCGCGTTGGAGGGCCTGCAGATCGTCCTCACTCACTCGGAGTTTTCGTCCCAGCGCGGTCGCATAATTGGCCATTCGATGACAGTGACCCTGCGTATAGCCGTCCCGCGCCTCGATCATCTCTGCCAGTGTTTCGATGATGGAAGCCGCCGAGTCAAGATCATCGGTGTAACGTTTCATGCGTAACAGAGAACCGACGCGGGCCAGCAGTTCGTGTATGTCTACCGGCTTGCTCAGGAAATCGTCGGCACCTGCCTTCAGGCCCTCGATGCGCTGCGCTCGCTCTGTGAGTCCAGTGACCAGCACAACCGGCAGCAGCCGCGTCGCGGGGTCGCGCTTCAGACGACGGCACACCTCGTAGCCATCGATGATTGGAATCATCACGTCGAGCAGTACGACATCCGGTGGGTCGTCGCGCACGGCGCTGAGGGCACTTGGCCCGTCGTGCGCCACTTGGACGGCATAGCCATGCGGACAAAGTCGGCGTATCAACAGACGGGTGATGGCCTCATCATCGTCAACGATGAGGACTTTCGAAAGTTGCGGTGAATCGCTCATAGATTTTCTCACTCTTCCGAGTGACGGCCTTTGCTGACCAGACATATAGATGGTCTTTGCACCTGGCCGGCTTCGAGATATCACTCCCCAATCAGAGGACCGCTATCATCCGGCATCACTACATCGAGGAGAGGTTTGGTACGGTTGAGGACCGGCTTCCGCGGCGGACGGATGGAATCGTGAAGTAGAACGTGGCGCCCCGCCCAACTGCGCCTTCGGCCCACACCCGGCCGCCATGCCGCTCGACTATGCGGTAGACCGTTGCGAGGCCGATGCCAGTGCCTGGAAACTCCACGTCGCTGTGCAAGCGCTGGAACGGTCCAAAAAGCTTCTCTGCGTAGGTCATGTCGAAGCCCGCGCCGTTGTCGCGAACGAAGTAGATGGGGCCGTGGCCGTTCTGATCGCGGCCGAACTCGATCCTGGCGCCGACAGTGTTCCGGGTGAACTTCCAGCTATTTCCAAGCAGGTTCTCCAGCGCAATTTGCATCAATCGGCTGTCCGCATCCGCCATGAGCTCCTCTTGAATGGCGACGTCGACTTGGCGGTCGGCCTGTTTCTGGAAGTCGTCGATCACATGTCGCGCGACATCTGAGAGGTTCACGCGAGTGCGCCGGAGCTCGGTTCGTCCAACGCGTGACAGCTCCAGCAGATCATCGATGAGTTCGCCCATTCGTTTCGCGGCCGCGCAGACCCGCTGCAGGTACTCTTGCCCTTTGGGATCGAGCGTGCCGGCGAAGTCCTGCAGCACAATCCGGCTGAATCCGTCGATGGCGCGAAGTGGCGCGCGCAGGTCGTGGGAGACGGAATAACTGAATGCTTCAAGCTCTTTGTTCTTGCGCTCGAGTTCGTCTATCAGAACCATTTTCGTGTCGGCGAGTTCGCGGGCGGCTCGCGCTTCGCCCGCTTCGAGCTCCTTCCGCAACAGCTCCTCGCGAATGCGGCGGTTCTCGTCCTCGAACTGCTTTCGCCGAATCTGCGCGCGCACGCGGGCCTTGAGCACCTGAAGCTCACTGGATTTCGAGATGTAGTCGTCGGCCCCGGCGCTGAGTCCCTGAATCATCGCCTCGCGATCTTCCAGAGCGGTCAACATGATGAGGGGAATGTCGCGCACGGTGGGGGCCGTCTTGATCCGCTCGCAGGTTTCCTGGCCGCTGAGTCCAGGCATCAGCAAGTCGAGCAGGATGCAGTCCACCGTCTGCACCGCCAGCAGCTCCAGAGCCTCCTCGCCGGATCGCGCCAGAATGACGTCATAGCCTTCGTCCTGTAACGCGTCATTGAGTCCGTGAAGATAGGTAAGGCTGTCGTCGACGGCCAGAATCTTCTTGAGACCGCGCAGACTCTTCGTTTCGTCGACTCCCTGCGGGCGCGTCGGCGATCGGCGGAGCATGGCCGCCAGCCGAGCGAGGATGACGTCGAGATCTTCCTCCTTCCGCACGAAGGCATCGGCTCCGGCTTCCAGCGCTCGAAGTTCAGCGTGTTTGCCTTCCGAAGCAGTCAGCAGGAGGCAGGGCACGTCGCGCAGCGCCGCGTCGAGGCGAAGGTGTCGGATGACGGTGGCGCCATCAATGCCCGGGAGGACACCATCCACCACGATCGCAGTGGGACGACGCGTGCCGGCCAGGCGCAAGCCCTCTTCTCCTGTCGCCGCTTCCAGCACGACATACCCGGCACTTTGGAAGGCGTCGCGGAGTACTTCGCGAAAGGTCAAGCTGTCGTCGATCACGAGGATCGTCGTTGCATCAGCCGACCGACGCGCCTGAATCAGCTCCTCCACCTTCGCGACGAGATACCGGGCATCGTACGGTTTGCCCACATACTCGTCGGCCCCGGTCCGGAGTCCCCGGATCCGGTCCTTGATATCGGCCTCAGACGAGAGCATGACGACGGAGACCGCCGAGCCGCCGGGCGCGGATCGAATCTCGTTCAAGAGATCCACACCGTTGGCATCGGGCAGCAGCACGTCGAGGATGATCACATCCACCGAACCACGGGACAGCATGTCCCGTGCTTCCGCCGCCGTCGCGCAAGGCAGCGGCCGGAAGCCCGCGGCCTTGAACGCGTCAGCGAGATCCATTCGGACTGTGAGGCTATCGTCGACGATGAGCACGGTGTGATTCATCCTTCGTCACTCCGTGCGGAATCGGCCACCGCCGCCAACGAGGATGCGATCTCCCCGAGGGGCAGCACACGCTCGACGGCGCCCAAGAGCACCGCTTCCCGCGGCATGCCGTAGACGACCGATGTCGTTTCGTCCTGAGCGATCGTCAGCCCTCCGGCCCGCCGGATATCGAGCAGCCCGGCGGCGCCGTCGCGGCCCATTCCCGTCAGCAGGCACGCGGTCGCCGAGGAACCGTACTCGGTGGCAAGTGATTCGAACAGCACATCGACTGATGGACGACACGAATGCCGCTCCGGTTCGCGCGTCAGCCGCAGACGGCCGCTCCGCACTACGAGATGCGAGTCTGGAGGTGCCATCGTCACGCGCCCGCACGTCGCGCTGACGAGCTGTCCGTCCACCGCATAGAAGACGCGGAAAGCGGTCTGGCCATCGAGCCACTCCGCGAATGCCGCGGCAAACGGCTCGTTGATATGCAGGACCAGCAGCAGCGGCAACGCAAAGTCTCGCGGCAGGGCGCGCAGAATCTCGAGGATCGCGCCGGGTCCTCCTGTGGATGCGCCAATCGCGACGACCTGGCCCTGCCTTCGTCCAGGCGAATGCATGACCGGCCAGGGCTTCGAAGCGCGGTGCGACTGGCCGAGAGCCCCCAGGCGCGCGCGCACGTGTGTCACGGTCCGGACCCGCGACACGAGCTTGACGGTCGCGGCCAACCTCCGCTCCCATTCGCCCGCCGGTTCTTCCCCGTTCGCCTTTTCGAGCACCTCGATCGCACCGGCGGCGAGCGCCTCGTATGTCTTAAACACCTCACCACGGTTCATCGAGGCCGACACAATCAGAATCGGTGTCGGGCAGTGGGCCATGATGTATTCGGTGGCGCCGAGGCCGCTCATCACTGGCAGCATCATGTCCATCGTCACCACGTCGGGCCGGACGGTCTGACAGAGATGGATCGCCTGTTTCCCATCACCAGCCTCAGCGACGACCTCGATGTCCGGATCGCTCCCCAGCACGGCGCAGAGATGGCGTCGGACCGTAACCGAATCCTCGACGACGAGCACGCGCACGCGCGTCATTGCACGAGCCTCCGGATGCACTCGAGGAGCGCCCCTTGATCGAACTCGCTCTTCACAATGTAGGCTTGGGCGCCCACTTCCCGTCCCCGCTGCCGATCTTCCGCAGCAGCCCGGGACGTCACCAGGATCGAAGGAATATCGCGCAGCGACGAATCCGCACGAATCTGTTCGATGAACGCGAATCCATCCATGCCAGGCATCTCGACGTCGACGAGAAAGAGCGCGTACCTGGCCGCGCGCGCCCTCTCCAGGCCTTCCTCCCCGGAGCTCGCGAGACTCACGACGTATCCCGCGGATTCCAGAATGCTCTGCTCCAGCATTCGCGTCGTCAGTGAATCATCGACGACCAGGATCGAGGGCCGCGATGCGATCGCGTGGAGTTGTGGCACACATGACTGGTACGCCTCTGCCACGAGACTGACGGGATCGAGCACGAGACGCGGCTGGCCGCCGGGGTCGAGCGATGCGCCGACAACGGCCGGCGCCGCCGGTGCGAGTTCCGGCAGCGGCCGCGTTACGACTGTGGCGGTTCCGAGAATTCGGTCGACCGCGAAAGCTGCTGCGCCGCCGCCCGCCTCGACGATGAATGTCGGCGACGCCCCAGCCGCGCGCGGGCGAGGTTCCGCGGGACGGACAACGCGAAGGAGCGACGAGAAGGGGATGCTTCGGCCGTCGTGAAGAATCGAGGTGGCGTCCGCGGTTTCCGTGATCTGGCCAGACGTGACACGAAGAGTGCGCCGCACGCTATCCAGTGGAACAGCTGCCGCGATGCCTGCCACCTCGACGACGAGGGCCGGCAAAGAGGCGATCGAGAACGGCACCAGGAGCTCGATGGTCGTGCCCGTGCCGGGCTCCGTCCGCATCGTGACATCGCCGCCCAGCCGCTCGGCGGCTTCGCGCACCACATCCAACCCAATCCCTCGGCCCGCTACATCGGTGACGGTGCGTGACGTGCTGATGCCGCCTTTGAGCAGCAGGCGAAGGAGCGCGTCAGCGTCCAGTGCCTGGCGCTCGGCGGGTGACAGCCCCTTCCGCTGAAGAGTTCGGCGGACAGCGTCGAGATCGATCCCGCGGCCGTCATCCGAGCAGACGAACGACACAGAGGCGCCGCGGCGTGAGACGGTAACCGTCACATGGCCGTCCGGAGGCTTGCCCGCTGCCCGTCGTTCGTTGTCGCTCGATTCAATGCCGTGAGCGACGGCATTGCGCACAACCTGCAGAAGCGCGCCCTGGACGATGGTCAGAATGCCGGAGTCCACGCGAACATCACCGCCGCGGCCCTCAAATGTGACCCGTTTCCCGAGGGTCCGGCCCACATCGCGCGCGGCCCGCTCCAGGAACCGGAAGACGGCGCTGGTAGGCACCAGCCGCAGGCGCGCGGCCGCTTCGCTGACCTGGCGCAGCTCGCGCTCAATCTGCTCGACGCCGTGAGCGACGTCCCGCTCGAGCGCGCCAAACCCCCCGCGCAGTTCCTCGATCATCGAGAGTGTTTTCTCAACGCCCGGGCGGTTGCCTGCCCGTACCGCGTCCGCTACACGGAAGCGGCCAACTTGATCGTCAATCAGATCGATCAAGTGGCGGATTCGATCTCCGCGGTCGAGTCTGAGCCGCAATGCGGCAAGCTGGGACTGCGCTTCGGCGACTCCGTCGACCAGTCCTTCCATGTCCTGCGAATCGGGGCGGTAGACATGGACCGCCTCTTCTGTCTCGAAGCGGCCAGGCAGCACGGCGTCAGCCGGGCCGCCCGCCGCCAGTGCGCCGAGTCGAACTCCAATCTGATCGAGCAGCATCAGCACGAGATCGATCTGCTCGCGCGGCGCGGACGCCGTTGAATTTCGCAGAGTCGTGAAGACATCCTCGAGCTTATGCGCATGCTCGGCGATCTCCGGCTGTTTGACGACTCTGGCGGCGCCCTTCAGGGTGTGCGCCAGCCGCAGCAGTCGGGCGATCACGTCAGAGGATGGAATCCCCTTCTCGAGATCGAGTGCACCCTGTCCCAGCTGTTCGAGGATTTCTCGCGCCTCGATCCGAAAGTACTGATAGGGATCCCCTGCCATGTCTAAGCGGCTGCCTCTGGCCGGATGACCCTCAGCAGGTCTTTCGAGAGAAACGCAAGCTGCGACGCTGTTTGCTGCGTCTGCCCGGTGCTGGCTTCTGTCTCCTTCGATGCCTGAGCAATGTTGGCGATCGCGACATTGACCTGCTCGATGGCGCTCATCTGCTGCTTGATGGACAGTTCGATCTCTCTTGCGGCTTCTGTCGTGGTCGTCACGAGTCCTACGATCCGTTTGAACGAAGCAGTCACGTACGCGAACTGTTTCGAACCCGTATCCACGGCCTTCGAGCCTGTCTCGGTGGCCATAACGGTCGTGTTCACCGCGCTCCTGATATCCTCGATGAGGCCTCTGATCTCCTTCGTCGAGCCCGCGACACGATCGGCCAGCTTGCGGATCTCATCGGCCACGACGCCAAACCGTTTTCCCGTTTCTCCGGCACCGGCCGCTTCGATCGTGGCATTGATGGCCAGGATGTTCGTTTGCTCGGCGAGCTCGGACACGATCTCGAGTACCGTCCCAATTTGCTGCGATTTCTTCCCGAGCTCGAGCATGTGACTGACCACCAGATCGACCTGCCGGCGAATAGCCGCAATCGACTCGTGCGCGTGATCAACCGTGTCGTCTCCTGACCGCGCGGCGGCGGCGGTCTCCTCCGCGATCTGAGCGACGCGCCGGGCACTTTCTGTAATCTGGCGGGAGGTGGCAAGAAGCTCGCTGATGGTGGTGGCGATCTCGCTCATGGCGGTGGCTTGCTCTTTCGCCCCAGTCGCCTGCTGGGTCGCCGCCGCCTGCAGTTCCGCGGACGAACTTTGGACCTGACCGACCGCGGTGCCGATTTGCCGACCCAGTGTCTTCGTGAGGACGACGCCTGTCGCAATCGCGCAGAGCAACACGATGGCGACAAGTACTGCCACCACCATCGTGGCAAGGGAAGCGGTTTCCGTGGATGCCTGCTTCGCGCCCTGCAGCCGCTGCTCCTCACGCGAGACAAACGTCCGAATCGCGGCGTCGAGCCGGTCTCGAGTGGGATCGATCCGGTTCTCGAAGGCACGCACGACCTCGTCGAGCGATACGTTCGTGCGGCGGAGCGCGACCACATCATCAATCGCGCGCTGGTTCGCAGTTTCCGCCTCGATGATGGCTTCAACCAGCCGCTGGCCGTCCTCGTCGCTCACGTTCCGCTTCAGCTGCGCCAGCACCATCACGACATCGGCGCGCGCCTGCTGCATCGTGCCGAGAGCCTGTTCGTCACGGGTCAGCAGGAACTCCCGCGCGCTGCTTCCCTTGCTCTCACGCAACGCGTGAAGATGCTGTGCACCGATGAGCAGCTGCGCGTCGATATCGATGACGCGGTCCTTGCTCGAGACGACGGTCCGAAGCGCCAGGAAAGCCACGAGACCCATCACGATGGCCAGCGCGACGAGCAGCGCGAAGCTGGCACCCACTTTTTGTCCGAACGTCCAATGTCGAGCCATTTGTTATCGTTTCCTCACCGATGCGCCGGGACGCACCCGGCTCGTAATTGCTTCCAGAATGGATGCTACCGAGATGATCGGCCGCATCCTCTCCCCACTTCGAAACACCTCGCAAACGTGCCGCACCTGACTGTCGCGACGAACCTGCGGCACGATTGCGTCACGAGGGATTCGCTGATGACGGTCAAACCCTTCGAATGCCAGGCCCACCGGTAGCGCGGCCGCGATCGCCAGCCAGCGCGGCTTCGTCGCCGTCGCGACCGGATACGCCAGCATGCCGGCCAGGTCGTACACCGGCAGAATGGAACCCCGGAAGCCGGTGATGCCGAGCAGTTCGGGGACGGTGGTTGGAAGCGGCGTGATCTTCCTGTCGACGAAGAGTCCCGCCACCTCGGTGATCCTGAGCGCGTACGGCGTGACACCGACTGTGATCTCGAGCAGATCTTCTAGAGACGTCACATCGGACCGTGGCGCCTCGGCAAAGGAACGGTCGAACGCGCGGCGCAACTCCGCGCCACGATCGGTCGCAAGCATGTCTGCGCCGCTCACGCCGTGCCTCCGCATCGCAGCAGTTCCGTGCGGCAAAGCGCGATGAGCGCCTCACGGCCGAAGCCGCCGCCGAACAGAAGGACACGGGAGGCGTCCTCGCGCTGTAGAAGCACGAGCGCCTGTCCCAGCTGCTCACGCGCAACCGAGTGCTCTCCGACGCCACGGGCAAGGAGGCCGAGATGGAGGCGAGGCATCGCAAAACCCGGATCCAGATAGGCCGCCACCTGGTCATGATGGGACGCGGCGGCCCGATCGCCTGCACCTTCCCGGCACAGCGCCAGCAGATAATGTGCCCCCGCGCTCAGATCATCGACGTCAAGGAGACGCGCGCACGCGTCTTCGGCCCTCGCGAGCTGACCACCATGGGTCAGGAGCACGGCACGCAATAACAGGACGTCTGGGTCACGGCCGGACGCGGGCGGGAAGGCATTCACAATCGCGAGGGCTTCGGCGAAGCGCTCTTTCCGCAGCAGTTCGAGGACGAGACCCAGCTCCCACGCAGGTGTGGCGGTAACCACGTTCGAGCCGAGGCCGGAGGGGTCCGGCCGGTGAGAGTCCGTGAGCGCAGCGACACGCTCCGAGGCGCGGCGGATCGCGTCGACCCACGAGTCGGCATCTGCTGGTACCGCCGCAATCGACGCGATTGGCGGATGCCGCACGTCAGATGGGAACGACGCCGAGGAGAGGCTTTCGGCACGCTCTTTCCGCTGGTAATAGAACGTGCCGTGTGTATGACGGAGGTGGAAGTCGTTGGAAAAACCGCGCAGGGTTTCCGCGTGTCCGAGGAAGAGGTACCCTCCGGGGCAGAGCGCGCGGGCGATTCGGTCGACGACGCGCCGCCCCTGATCGGGTGTGAAGTACATGACGACGTTCCGAAAGAAAACGACGTCATAGGTGCTGGACTGCCACAACTGAGGATCATCATCAATAAGGTTGCGCTGCTCGAATCGGACCGACGTGCGGACCGCGTCGTCAAGGATGAAGTCCGGGCCGTCAGCTCGAAACCATCGCCGCCTGTCTTCCTCCGGCGTCTCTCGCAGCGCCCACGCGGAGAACCGTCCGCGGTTGGCCTTTTCGATCATCGCCGAGTTCACGTCGACGCCGACAATTGAGACATCGCATGCGGGGTTGGCGATCATGTCGCGAACGAGAATGGCGAGTGAATATGCCTCTTCTCCTGAGGCACACCCCAGCGACAGTATCCGCAGGCGCCTCCCGACTGTCGGCGCGGCCAGACGGTCCGGAAGGACAATCTCGGCGAACGCGCGGTATTGATCGAGGTTTCGAAAGAAGTACGTTTCGGGAATCGTGACTTCTCGGGCGAGCGCGGCGACCTCATCCGGCATCCGTCGCGTTTCCAGACGGGACAGGTAAGCCTCGCTACCTTGTCCCGCCGCCTCGACGCGGCGCCCGAGCACCTCGGCGAGAAAGCCGAACTTCCCTTCATCGAAATGCAGGCCAAGACGGGCCGCGAGCGCCGCGCGGAAGCGTTCGATTTCGCGGGCACCAATCGCGGCAGTCACGCCGTTACACCGGCCTCGATCGCCGGCCAGGCCATCTCAGATACAAGTCTGGCGCTTCGAATGACCATCAACAGCTCGCTATCGAGCGTTGCGATAGCCGACACGACTTCAGCACTGGCGTGTGAGAGCAGCGGCGGTAATTCCGAAATCGACTTCGCATCGATTGTGCGCACCCCAAGAACGTCGTCCACGGCGAGCGCCACTCGGCGGTCAGCGGTCTTGATCGTCACGAACCGGGTCGACTGTGAGTCGCGCTGGCCGAGTGCCGAGGCGACATCAACGACTGGAACCGGTTTTCCACGAATCACGGCAATGCCGCAGACGAAATGCGGCGCACCTGCAACCGCGTGCACCGGCTGCGGACGCATCGTCTCGTCGACGTGCTCGAGCGGCATCGCGCATAACTGCCCTCCCGCCCGGACAAGCAGACACAGATCACCCGTTTCGACCCTCACACAGTTCCTCACAATCAATCAGACGCTGAACGTAATGCTCATTCACCAGCCGCTCGCGTGCAGTGATGAGCGCTGACATTCACGAACCGATACGCGAAACAAGCTACACCGCCAGGTATCGCCGTCGCAGCGCAGCGACAGCGCGTCTGCACGCTTCCTCATTTCTGAGTGGGGCCCTTTGAAGTTTCGGGAATCTACGAGGCCGCGTGAGTGATCTGCTCGCGTCTAAAGATTGTCGGTGGCCCGCCGATGACCAGCAGGGCCGAGGAACATGCGGCCCCGGCGTCCCTCAAACGCTGCCCGGTCAATCGCCTCAAGCCCAAGACGGCGACGGCGTGGCGACGATGCCCGGAAAGCACTTCTTCAGAGGGCATCATGCTCGAGCAAGAAGGAGTCCATCAGCTTCACGGCATCCGAAGGAAATTTCTGGAAAGAAAGGTGCGGCTTCCCAGGCCGACGCTTGCCTTCCTCGTGTGTTTTTTGTACACGATAACGTATCTGTAATCGGCCGGCCCCCAGACATTTCCGGGACCTCTTATCTAATGCGGTCCGGGCAAACGCCCTCATCGAACCAGGACTGAACCGGGCTTTCTTCTCTCCAACGAATGAGTCGGGCTTTGCGGAAGACGAATAGACCCATCAAGAACCCACGCGCCGCGACACGGTGAAGCGTCGACTTCGTGGAACAACCCCTGGCGATGGATCAACCCGAGTGCTGACGGTGGGTGCGGCTGCGTACTCGCTGACCCGCTCGATCGTCAGGATGGGGTGCAACTCGATGCAGCTTCGAGATCGGCCGACCTGAAGGTGGTTCATGTCGAAGAACCCCACGCCGGTCAGGCGCACGGTCATTCCCCGGATGTCTTTCAATTGGTGGGCACCAGACTGTCGCTCCAGTTCCTCGAACATGCTTCTGGCTGCGCCGAGTTTCATTCGGTACGGCGATGCGCTGTTACCGCGGAAGTTGGGGTCATCCGATTCCGCGACTAAATGCTCGTGAGGGTCTTCTGGATCCTGGAGAACGAGATGAATATCGTGATCCCGCTCGCGCTTCACGCGAATGATTCGGCCGATCACCTCATAGACCTGGAATTCCTCGCGACGCACACGGTGATCCGATGTAGGACCGCAATGAGCCGGGATCGCGTTGAGCGCCTTGACCGTCGTGCGGATCGGGACATCAAATTGAATTGCGCGGGCCTCCGGATCGCGAAGACTCTTCACGTGCGGACGGTTGACGGCACAACCCGCCACCACGCCGGCAAGTGCAACTGATACTGCGAGTCGATGTGGCCTCACGGCTGACAGCAAACTACGTCACCGAACGTACATCACCATCGCTCCACCCGGAATGTACGTGACGGCGACAGGAAACGGGTGCGCTTCACGACTCGTCACGGTCCGCCCTGCGATGATTCCAACAGATGCGCCGAACACGGCATCGCTGAGCCAATGACGATTCGCGGGCAGCCGCGAAAGTGCCACGTACGACGAAAGCACGTACGCAGGCACCGAGTACCGCCATCCGAGATGGCGCTCGAGCGCGGTGGCGAATGCAAACGTATCCGCGGCATGGCCGGACGGGAACGAATTGCGGCTGCTGTGGTCTGGCCGCTCCCGCCTCGTGGTGTATTTCAACGTCTGCGTCAGGCCCTCGGAGATGGCGAGCGATTGGATCAGGTCCATGCCCACATGGGACACCCTTGGTTTGTCTTTCAAGCGGCCGAACGCATATATACCCGAAGCGCTGCCCAACAGCGTGCCGAGCTCTCCGAGAATTTCTCCGGCCTTGAAAATATTCCGGGCAGTATTGTTGCCGACCAGCTTGTGGTTCACGTCATCATCCAGCGGATGCACAGCGAGCGCCACTCCGCCACCAACGCCTGCCCACAAGAGGTTCTCGCGTGAGGGAAGATGCTCGACGTCGGTGACGAGACCTTTCACCATCGCTTTGATACCGGTGTGACGGGGCGTCGGCGGCGGACCGGTCGGTTGCTGTATCACTTGCGTCAGATCGAACGGCTCGGCGGTGTCGGCCTCACTGCCCGAGTGCTGATTCAGCGGCGCAACCGCATTGACAGCTGCTGGAATCTCCGAAGCCGTTTGGGCTCTCAGCGGCGCTGCAGCCGCACAGAGCAACAACGCGACGCCAATGACACGTGGATCGACGACACCTCGCATGCGATTCCTCCTCTGGTTAGAACTCGAGGTCGATGGAAAATTGCAGTTGGCGCGCCTGGCTCGCCGCGATTGGTCGTCCAAACGAACCAAGGGGCGTCAGAAAGGGACCGTAGACCATGTTCACTCCGGTCACGTTCGTTCGGTTGAGCACGTTGAAGGCCTCGACGACGACATCGAGCTTGCCACGGGGCTTGATGTTGAAGTACTTGAGGATCCGGACATCGAGCGTCGCCGATGTGGGCA
>Ga0066677_10000159_pt1 | contig 22603 bp, 25 predicted proteins | sample GraSoiAngelo_126_FD_62299 | JGI IMG/M metagenome (GOLD analysis project Ga0066677, IMG submission 62299) | Grasslands soil microbial communities from the Angelo Coastal Reserve, California, USA - 14_0927_09_20cm | ecosystem: Environmental > Terrestrial > Soil > Grasslands | place: USA... | reverse complement strand
GTCATCGAAGCGCGCGGCCGGCGGGTTGCCTGGCGGAGGAGGCGGCAGCCGCATGGGGGTCCACCCTTCCGTCTCAACGGCGAACAGCCCGCTGATTGCCGTGCGGTTCACCACCGGCAGATCTGTCCAGTTCTCGATGTACTGAGCAAGGTCGTCCATGTTGATCGCTCTTGCATTCAGTGGGTGGCCTCTGCCCATGATGAAGTTATGGCAACTTTCCGGGGTGCCTGTGTCAAAAATGCAGTCCCTCTCCGCGATGGTCGACTTGCGGAGATTCGGACCTCCCCTTGCGACGGTGAGAGCGTAGACCGGCATCGTTTTATGCTCCACCCGCATCACAAGCTTGAAACGATCCGCGAGCAACCCGCGAATCATTCCCTGCATTCGTCCTCGCTTTTGGCTTTCTGAAAGACCGAAGGGAACGGCGTTGGCGGGCGCCTTCGCCTCGATATCGTACCTCTCGCGCCAGCCAGGAAGATCGGAAAGACGCGGCGAGGGGTTGACTGGCACGTCGTACGCGTACTGCAAGAGCAAGAGCACAGGCACCGCGGTCGCATTGAGGTCACCGTTTGGCAGCACTCGCATGCGCATGTTGGGCGGGTCGGCTGAGCGAGCGGGCTTTATTGAGATCACTTCAAACGCCGGCGACTGAGCGACGGCAGGCAACGCTACGGTCTCCTCGACGGGCGTCCTCGCCGCCTCGAAAGCTTCGGCCCTCGAGACCTTCACGTCGGGCTCTAGGCCGATGACTTCCCAACCTTTCACGGGATAGGGATTGTCTGGCGGCACCGCTTCCTGAATTCCCATGCCCACGTGATCATTGATGCGGTGAAACGCGCCCGAGTGCTGGTGGCCCGCCGTCGTCTCTCCGACGACCGTCGCCCGCTTCAACATCTTCAAGTTGTAGACGAAATACTCGGCCGCAGACTGTGTTCTTGACGACGTCAGGACATACACCGGTTTGTCGGCGAGCTTGTTGCCAGAAATCGGCGACGCGGTTCTGGCGGGAACTGGCGAGTCGGGACGGGGATCGTACATGAATGTCGGATGATCGAAGAGATATCCGGCGATTTGCAGCGCGGTCTCGCCAAACCCGCCGCCGTCATCCTGCAAATCGACGATGAGCGCAGCGGCATCGTTCAGCGATGCCATCGCCCGTGCAGTCGTCTCCTGACATGCGGTGGCATCCGCAAAGCCAGTCAGCTTCATGTAGCCGACATTGCGCGGCAGCGTCTCGATCCTCTCGAACAGGCAGTTCTGCTGAAGCAGCATCGCCCGATCACGCTCACGCATTTGTTCCGTCATCGGTGGCGGCGGGCCCGCCGGCAGCGGTCGCGCGCTGTAGACCACGTCAGCAACAAACACGCCGCGGGGAATTCCGAGAGCGCGACTGGTGGTCTGAATGTCCCTGTTGATGCGAGCCGCGAAATTCGTCCCCATGTCGAGCGATTCATATTCACCCTTCTTGTCGCGTGCCAGTAATGCGTCTGCCAACTGTTGGCCGATAGCGCGATCGACATAGCGCTGCTTCAGGTTCGCGGCGATGGCGGCAATGAGCTTGTGACGCGCCTCGGGATTGGCTGCGGTGACCTGCCGCGCGGAGCGGTTCGAGCCGGCGCCTGGCATTGCAAAACCAGATCGTTTGCCGAGGTGCGCGGGCGCATTCGGGAGCGCCTCCAGCTGAAGCAGCAGCGTGAAGGCCGCGAACATGAGAATCGTCGTTAACATGCCTACGGCGAGCGCCGCCGGGCGTGGACGATGCATGTGGATGACGTCGAAACGAGGTGGGCCGTCGATGTGCGCGAGCAACGGCTTGCTGGATTGAAAGCCGTGAAGCGAGGTCACGCCGAGATCGATCGCCAGGTCCAGCAGCAAACGAATACGGACGAAGAATCCTCGCTCGTGGCGTGCGCGGTCTCTCATGAGCTGCACGGCCTCGCGGCCGTACGCGCGTTGAAACCCGGCAGGGTAGAGCCGCAGCAGAAGGACGCAGAAAGTCTCAAACATGGTCCCCCCTCAAGATCTTCTTCGCGCGCGCGACTCGCAGCACATCGGCCAGTCTCTCGGCCTCATCGCGCGCGGCCTTGCGTCCCGCCGCGGTGAGGCGATAGTAGCGGCGTCGCGCATCGTTCAGGCCTTCCTCACCGCGTGACGCTACTTCGGCGATGAATCCCGCGTCGAGCAACGCCTGAATCGAGCTGTAAAGCGTGCCGGGGCCCATGCGCGTGCGTCCGTCAGTTTGTTCCTCGACACGCCGCATGATTTCGTAGCCGTGCAGATCGTCATCGGTCAGCGACATCAGTATTCGGACCTTCAGAGCACACATTTCATGATCGACGTCGGGCATTTCAAAACGAAACGTTCGATCTCAGAGTGAAACAGCGTCAGATGTCCGGTCGTCCCAAATTCCCGGGAATGCCGCGGGATCGCATGTTGCTCTAAGAAATAGCGTCACGCTGCGACGCCACGCGCGAGCCACTTAACAGGCCAGCGAAGTGGACGCACCACCATAACCATGCTTGCCGCCTCTACCCCTTCGTTCGGTGCCCTCCTTCATCACGGCGGTGCCGGAGGCGTGAACAGAAAGGGCCGACGCCTCTGGCGTCCCCTCCTGTTCGCGTCGATGCCTCCCGGCACCGACACCGCCGGTCCCGCGGCTCGTTCATCCCGAAACAGCACCTGCTGCGCAGGCCGCTCTGGGCGAGGCGCAGGTGCGGTTCGATCGCGCTGCCGACCGATTGCGGCTCGATCCCGGAACCCACGATCTGTTGCGATCGCCGATGCGCGACCACTGGGTCGCGGTCCCCGTTCGCATGGATGACGACTGGAGCGCCGACGAGGTGCTTCAGAAGCTGGACGCGTGGATGACGGAGGGCTTCAGGGCCGTGCACCAGAGGACTGAACGCGAGCAGGTATCGCTGCGAGATGCGGCCTAATTGATCGCGATCGATCGCGTCGCGCGCGCGTGCCGCGAGAGGGTGTGGGTCTGACATGAATCCGTACGCACTGCTGGGATCGCGCATCGGTACATCTGAAGCGGTGTCATTGTCCGATCGTCTGGCGACATGGCACGACTCGATGGTGGCACACGAGCGGCGCCTTCGCGCCGTGCGAAGTGACGACGCATGTGACGACAAGTGCCCTCACATGGAAGCTCGCACGCTGTGGGCTGAGGCGGCGACGATGTTTGGCCATCGAGCAAGCGAACTGAGTTTCCTGCGCTCCCGCGCAACGACGGTTCAGGCGCCCGAGGCAAATATCGTCGACCTGGTGAGTCGACAGTCTGACGGCGCCGGACGCTCAGAGTCGATCGAACGGGAGGAGACGCACGTCAATCGCAGACTCCGGTCGTTCGCTGACGACATCGTCGGCGCCATTGCAGAGCAGGACCGTGGAGATCTGAGCGATGACATTACGGCAAACACTCGAACCAGAGGCGCCGCGTGTTCACGAGCAGGTGGATGCAATGCTGGAGAGCGAAGACAGCATCATCATCCTCGTGGAGAACGGCATGGATGGTGGCGCTGGCCAGCGTCACGCTAGTCCTGCTCGGAGGCGCTGCGGCCGTATGGCTGACGAGCAATCTGCGAGCGGTCAAAATCGTGATCATGGGAGTGGGAGCCATGGCTTCAGGGCTGGTCGCGTACTTCGAATGGCGAACGAATTTGCGGCACCGGATGCTGGCTGAGACCCAGCACCATCGGCCGGCTGCGTGAGGAGAAATGATGTTTGACACGAGAACGGCAATCGTTAGTCGGGACGGCACTCTGGCGGCCACATTGCCGCCGATCGTGGCGGCGTACGCGCAAGTCGCAGATGCTGACACTCGATCGAACCGATTGGCAGCGGAGCGTGCGATGGACGAGGTTCTCGCCGAGTCGTTTCCCGCGAGCGATCCGCCGTCGTGGACCCCGGGGATCGTCCGTCTCAATCCCGGTGGTCCGATGAACAACGGAACCCGTGCCGAGACGCCCGCAGACACGCGGCAATCAGCGAGGTCGCAGATCAGCGTGCTCGACGTCTCGCGATCGACTGACGGCGAACGGACGTTGGTCGACGCGATCATATCTACGGCCGGCGCGTGCGGCATCGTGCTGCTCGTGCCGTTCGCGATTCTCCTCGTCGGGCTGCCGATCGCGCTCGCTGTTCGAGGCCTGGTCGCGGCGATCGCCTGGCTCGTCGCGCGGTGAAGCGACAGAAACTCATATCGATGTCTTCAAATCGCGGAGCAGCAACATGAATCAGATTTTTCGCATCCTTTGCGCGGTCGACTGTTCGGAACCGGCGCACGCCGCATTCGAACAGGCGCTCGCGCTGAGCCGCGCGCGCAACGCTGAACTCACGGTCGTGCATGCCGTGCCAAAGGATCAGCCGTTCCGGTGGCACGCGCGGGAGCGGATCGCGATGATCGCGGCGCTTCGGCAGGCGGCGAACGATGCCGAAGTGCGCTTCAAGGTCAGCGTGCAGCATGGCGACCCCGCTGGCGTGATTCTGCTCCATGCCCGCGCCCGACGGCCGCACGTTCTCGTCATTGGCACCCACCGGCGGACAGGCCTGGCGCGACTCCGCGCCGGTTCAGTCGCGGAGACCGTGACCCTGCGCGCCGCCTGCCCTGTGTTGATCGTGCCGGGAAGGCCGAAGGGTACCGTTGCGCCGGCTTCGATTTCTTTCGGCGGCATCCTGTGCGCCTTCGACTTCAGCCCGGCATCGAACGCCGCCCTCGCGCAGGCCGTGTCGCTGGCTAAGGAGAACAACGGCCGTATGACGCTCGTACATGTGGCGAAAGGCATGTCGATAGGGGATCTGTTCAGACCGTCGCCTGCCGTGGACGCTCAATGATGCTGTTGAAGCCGTACGCAGGCGCCTCGACGCGCACTTCCGCGAGACGTGCCAGCGTGAACGCCGCAAGAGACATGACGACATCTCGAACCGCCACGTCGTAGAATCCGGCAGCCACGAGGTTCGCGGCGACTCCCAAGAGCCAGGCACTCGCAACGTACGCGCCGACTCTCGTGCAGCCAGCCAGAATGGTCACGCCAACTGCGAACTCGATTACGCCGACGAACCCCATGAACGTGCCGGTCGATACCGGCAGGAGCTGCGCGGCCAGGGGGCTGACGTACGAGGTCCAGTCCGCCAGCAGATTGAAGAATTTGTCGATACCCGCGAGCGTGGCGGTCAAGCCGATCCCATATCGCAATGCGATCCATGGGGTATTGAGTCGATTGTCCATTGAAATGCCTCCTGCCCATTGGAGGGCAGGACCCTGAGGAAGGTGACATGTCGTGTTCTGTCACCTTCTTGCGGCTGCCAACTCTTTATATTGGAGGGATGACTATGAATGCCACGATCTCTGCCTTCGCGAACCGGAGTGCTGAACAGCCGGACGAAGACGTTATCCGGCAGGTGCTCGACGGGAACACCGCGATGTTCGAACTGTTGATGCGCCGCTACAACGAGCGCGTCTACAGAGCGGCGCGAGCGATCGTGCGCGACGAGCAGGAAGCGGAAGATGTCATGCAGCAGGCGTATGTCAACGCGTTTACGCACCTGCGCCAGTTCAATGGCGCAGCACGGTTCTCGACGTGGCTAACAAGGATCGCTGTTAACGAATCTCTGGCGCGCGTACGTCGGCGCGGCCGGTACGAGACGTTCGACGACGAACTCTCGAATGTGGAGCCTTTCATGTCCCCCAACAGCCCAGAGAATCCGGAGCGGCAGGCATTCACCGGTGAGCTGCGCGGCCTGCTCGAGTGGGCCATCGATACGCTGCCGGACGGCATGCGCGAGGTCTTCGTCCTGCGGGAAGTCGAGGGACTGAGCACATCGGAAACGGCGGAGTCTCTGGACGTATCGGAGGACGTCGTCAAGACCCGTCTGTCACGAGGGCGCGCGGCGTTGCGACGCGTTCTGCTGGAGCGCACTGGCGCGACCGCACCCGAAGCCTTTCGGTTCTACCGTCCGCGTTGTGATCGGGTCGTCGCGCAGGTTCTTGCGCGAATTTCAGGGCAGTGTGCGTGACGCCGCTGGCACACATTCACCGTGTGAGAATCGTCACACGCGCGCGCGCTCCTGCTTCCTCCGGACTCAAAATGTGCCGGCCCTTGGTGTCAGTCGGGGGCGGCGGTGGGATGCTGCTCGCCGAAACTCGCGGCGTACAGCCTCGTTGAGGCGCTCGGCGGCGCGTGTCACCGAGGCAAACGGCCACGCCGTCGTCGCGTCCACGAAGATGCGCCGCCCGTCCACGAGATCCACTGTAATCGAGCTGCGCGAATCGACGCCTCGTCTGGGTCCATTCAGATCGACGAGACGCACCTTCACATGCCGAACGCGGTGCTCGAATCTGCGGAGCGCAAACGCCAGCCTGCGGGCCGCGTATTCACGCACTGTTTCAGCCGTGTCCGGCCGCGCCGCGCGAATGATTGCCAGTCAACCTCGCGCGCCTCGATCGCTTCGGCGCCGACCTCACTTCGTTTCCCCCTGGCACTCTGGGCACTGACTCTGCAAGTACGTGACCCACTCGAAGAGTTCAGCGGGCGGCGGCAGGTCGGCCACATCTGATCCGGCAACCACGTGGACGATCTCGCCCCAGCGATCGGCGACGACGACTCCGGGACACGCTATTCCTGCCACGTTGTCTCGCGTGATGACGTACTCGGTCTCGTGGCCACTTAGCGCCGGCATTTCAGAAGCGAGTTGGGAGAGGTACGCCCTGGATGATTCGGAGTCGGACGTCGGGAGGGTGATCAGTACGAGGTTTCGACGTTGCCAGATCGTCGAGTACTGGACAGTCAGGCCCTGGAGAGTCCCTACGCTAAAGTGGGGAACCAGATCGCCTCGCTGGAGCATCGTCCCTCCTGTCAGAAGGACAGCAAAGTACGGTCCCGCATGCGCCGCGGCGGATCCGGCGGTGGCCGAGAACCCATCGCGACGGCAATGCAAAATGAAATAACCATGCTGGATCGACGTCGCCAGCGTCACTAGAATGGATCGAAGGCCTGCGTGAAGCGAAACCCGTCGCCGCATCCCGACCCTATTGAGGTAGAGCCCCACCACCTCGCGGAGTTCGTTGATTTCCGATCCGATCAGGGCATCATCCGGCTCCACGAGCAGCGCGTCGTCCTCCTCAGCGCGGCGGCCATGGGCCTCCTGCGCAAGGAACTCATCGACACGTTGGGCATCGAGACGGCGAGGCGATTGTTCCTGCGTTTTGGGTACGCAGACGGGTACCACGACGCGGTGAGCTTGCGCGACCGATCGAAATGGTCAAGTCCTCTCGAGGGTTTGCGGGCTGGCATCGTGTTGCATCGGCTCGAGGGGATCGTGCGGGCCGAGATCCTCGAGGTGGATCATGATGGGAAGACCGGCCGCTTTCACGAGGAAGTCCTGTGGCACGACTCCTATGTGGCCGAACAGCACGTGCACCATTATGGCAAGACCAGCGCGCCCGTCTGCTGGTCCCTGGTGGGATACGCGAGCGGATATGCGAGCGCGTGTCTCGGACACGAGATCTATTTCCGTGAACGCGAGTGCCTGGCGCAAGGCGCGACGAAATGCACAGTCGTCGGAAAAGACGCCGACAGCTGGGGTGACGAACTCGAGGCACTCCGCGCAGACTTCCAGGGCGGAAGCCTGGGCCGCGAGGTCGAGCGCCTTCGCGAGGCCGTGCACCGGCGCCTCCAGGAAGTGGATCGCCGGGAGCGACTGGTCGCGAAACGCGAACGGGAACTGAACCTGTTGCGCGAGCGCGTCGCTCGCCATGCAGCCTCCAAGCAGTTCATCGCCGGCAGTGCCGTCATGCAGGATGTACTCGAACTTGCGGCACGCGTTGCCCCGCTGGACACAACCGTCCTGGTCTATGGCGAAAGCGGCACCGGCAAAGAGTTCATCGTCCGGATGATTCACGACCAGAGTCCGCGCGCCGGCGGGCCGTTCGTGTCGATCAATTGCGCGGCCCTCACCGAGACGCTGCTCGAATCCGAACTCTTCGGGCACGTGCGGGGTGCCTTTACCGGTGCGGTGCGGGACAAGGCAGGCCTCTTTGAAGTGGCGGGGAGCGGGACGCTCTTCCTCGACGAGATAGGCGAAGTCGCGCCAACTGTTCAGGCAAAGCTCCTACGCGCACTCCAGGAACGTGAGATTCGTCGCGTGGGGGCGGAGCGTACCATCAAGGTGAACGCACGAGTCGTGGCCGCCACCAATCGGGACCTGCGCGCGGCCGTAGACGCTGGCACCTTCCGCGAGGATCTCTATTTCCGTCTCGGGGCATTCGTCATCACTGTTCCGCCGCTGCGCGACCGCCGCGAAGACATCCCGCCGCTTGTCCACGACTTCGTCCGTCGCGCGGCCACGCGCGTCAAGAAGGATGTGGAGAACGTATCGCCGGACGCGATGACGGCTTTGATGAACTACGGCTGGCCGGGCAATGTCCGCGAGCTCGAGCATGCGATCGAGCGCGCCGTGATCGTCGCTCGCGGCACCAGCATACGGCTGCGCGAACTGCCGCCGGAGGTTTCACAGAAGTCTCGGCAGCGTGGTCCGGGCGACAGCCTCGACCTGCAGGCGTTGGAGCGAGCCGCGATCGAGCGTGCGCTCGAACGATTCCGAGGCAATCGACGCGAGGCAGCCGAAGCCCTGAAGATCAGCACGGTCACGCTCTGGCGCAAGATGAAGCAGTACGGCCTCGTCGCGTAGCGCTTACCACATCACCTTTCGCACGCTTCACGCGGGTGTCAGTCCCCGACATGTGTGGCGTGGACCTTGCCTGACCATGACGTGATATGGCCATGCGCATCGAGGTTATCGACACAGACGACTCGACGACGCCGCAAGCTCGTGCCTATGCTGAATACCGGTTATTCGCAACGCTGGCGCGACACACTCGCTTGATTCGCAGCGTCCGCGTCGTGCTCGCGCACGCTGAACGAAACGGCAGCGCCGACTGCGTGACGTGCGCAGTGAACCTGATGCTGGAATCCGGCTCCGCGCGTGCGCGCGCTCGGGGGCCGCACGCGCACGGGGCGATCGACCGCGCGGCCGAACGCATCGGCGATCTCATGGCTCGGAGAGCGCTCCAGAGCCTTTCATCCTGATAGTTCGTCGATCGCTCCGCGATTCCGATACGCCTGCGTCTCACTCTCGTCCTCGCGGTAGGTCGCGACGCGGGCGTAATGCGTATGATCGTAACGCGCGACGATCGTCCGAGCTTCCGCCGGAACGATACTGATCGCATGGATGTCGGCACGAGCGGTGCGGCCGGAGGCGAGCACATCGCCGGCTCGCGGCGTCGGGCGTCCGCGCGACTCGCCCAGGCGGTCCTCTTCTGTTTGTTGTCGTTGCGGGCAATGCGAAGGCCGTGCGGGCTCATGCTCGATGTTCCTCGTTGATTCGGATCACGTCTCTGCGTTCATAGACCTTGCGCAAGGAGCGAGCCAGCCGACTCAAAACGAAAGACTCATGTGCTCGAGGATTCGCGATCCAGCGTGGTCTCTCAGCGATTCAGTTTGAATGCAAAGAGTTTCATTCTGAATGACGCACGCGACGACGCTTCTCGCCCGGTTCCCGCACCACCATAAAAACCACCGAAATCGGCCTCTTGTCGACATTCCGTCACCGCACGTACTGGCGCTCGGCTTGCCTCCTCTACTGATCGGTGGCACACACCGAGAGCCTGTCACGTTCTTCGTCGCGGGTGCTCTAATCGATGTGGCCGCAGGGCGTCATACGCACGCGCGCAGGTTGGCGGACGTGATGTCCTCGCAACGATCTGAAGGAGCAATCAATGATGACAACACGATCTGTGACCGTCGCCAGGACGGCTGATATCAAGGCGGGAGAGCTCGCCGCGTTCGAGGTGGAAGGCGTCCGCATCGCTGTCGCCAACGCGAACGGGCGCTTCTTCGCCATCGACGACACGTGCACACACGAGCAGTGCTCGCTGACCGAAGAAGGGACGCTCGACGGAACGGTCGTGACGTGCGGGTGCCATGGCGCGCAATTCGACGTGACGACCGGCCAGGTGCTGGCGCCGCCAGCGTTCGAGCCGGTAAAGGCGTATCCGCTGCGGGTCGAGCAGGGCGCCGTCGTGATCGAGATCTGAATGCCCCCCGGGTTCGTCATCATCGGCGCGAGCCTGGCCGGCGGAGTGGCGGCAGCCACGCTGCGGCAGGACGGCTTCGATGGCGACGTCGTGCTGATCGGTGCGGAGGCGCAGCCACCATACGAGCGGCCGCCATTGTCCAAGCAGTATCTGCGTGGAGAGGCGCCGTTCGAGAAGGCGTTGGTACGACCCGCCGGCTTTTACGAGCAGAACCGGATCGAGACGCGCTTCAACACTCGCGCCACCCGGGTCGATCCGATTCGACGCACCGTGGCGCTCGATACCGGATCACCCGTCCACTATGACAAGCTCCTGATCGCGAGCGGCGTACGGAACCGTCGGCCGCCGATCCCCGGCCTGGATCTTCCGGGTGTGTTCGACCTTCGCTCCGTGAGCGACGCGGATGCGCTGCGGAGCCGGATCGTGTCAGGCCGGAAGGCGGCGGTGGTCGGCATGGGATTCATCGGCTGCGAAGTGGCCGCGTCGCTGCGCCAGAAAGGCGTCGAGGTCGTGAGCGTTGATCCGTCGCCGACACCCCTCTTTCGGGTCCTCGGCGCCGACGTCGGACGGGTGATGGCCGCAGTTCACCAGGACCACGGCGTCCAGGCCGTGTTCGGGGATGTGGTGACGCGCTTCGAGGGAGGCGCAGGCGTCGAACGGGTGATCACCAGGAGCGGCCGGCGCTTCGACTGCGATTTCGCAGTTGTGGGCGTCGGGGTCGAGCCCGTCATCGACTTCGTCGCCGGAAGCGGGATCGACACGGCGCACGGCGTCCCCGTCGATGAGTATTGCCGCACGGCATTCGAAGACGTTTATGCGGCGGGCGACGTGGCCAATCACTACCACCCGATCTTCCGGAAACGGATGCGCGTGGAGCACTGGCAGAACGCGATGCAGCAGGGTGCTGCAGCCGCCCGCAGCATGCTCGGAAAGAGACAGCCCTACGACGCCATCCATTGGTTCTGGTCGGATCAGTATGACGTCAACCTGCAGTACGCCGGGTTTCACCACGAGTGGGATCAGATGGTCGTCCGCGGCCGGCTCGATGACCGCAGGTTCCTGGCGTTCTATCTGAATCAGGGCCGCGTCGACGCGGTCGTCGGGCTGAATCGAGGAAAGGATATTCGTCGTGCCATGGCCCTGATCAAATCGCGCGACGTTGTGGATCCCCGTCAGCTGGCGGACGAAGACATAGACTTGCGCAGCCTTGCGCAGACCCAGATCACGGGAGATCAGAAATGACTCATTCCAACCTAGATGCGATCGTGCCGCTGGCGGCACCGCACGACGAAGGCGCGAGCGAAGGGGAGAACCCGATCAGGGGGCTGCAACGGTTCGGTCAGTCGGTCTGGCTGGACGACCTCCGGCGGAGCCTGTTCACGTCCGGCGAGTTCAGCCGGCTGATCGCGGAAGACGGGCTTCGCGGCGCCACCTCGAACCCGTCGATCTTTGAAAAAGCGATCGCCGGCAGCACCGATTACCTCAATGTGCTGCAGGGCATCGAGCGGAAGCACGATGCCGAACCGATGGCACTCTACGAGGCGCTCGCGATCCGGGACATCTGGGGCGCGGCAGACCTGCTTCGTTCCGTCTACGACGCCACAGGACGCGCCGACGGGTACGTCAGCCTCGAAGTCTCGCCGTATCTCGCGCACGACTCCCAGGCAACTATCGAAGAAGCGCGGCGCCTCTGGAAGGCCGTCAACCGCGACAACGTGATGATCAAGGTGCCGGCTTCCTTGGAAGGGCTGCCGGCCATTCGGCAACTGACCAGCGAAGGCGTCAACGTCAATATCACGTTGCTCTTTGGCATTGAACGCTACGAGGAGGTAGCGCACGCGTACATGGACGGTCTCTCCACCTTCGTTCAGAACGGCGGTGATCCGGCGCGCGTGAGCAGCGTCGCGAGTTTTTTCGTGAGCCGCATCGACACCATGGTGGACGGCCTGATTACGAAGCGACTGGCGGCGGTCACCGATGCCAATGCCCGCGCATCGCTGACAGGCCTTCTCGGAACGGTGGCCATTGCCAACGCGAAGCTCGCGTACCAGCGCTACCTGGAAGTCTGCCGCACAACGACGTGGCAACGGCTGGCCGCCAGCGGAGCACACCCACAACGGCTGCTGTGGGCGAGCACCAGTACCAAGAATCCTCAGTACCGCGACGTGCGGTACGTCGAGGAGCTCATCGGGCCGGAGACCATCAACACCATTACGCCCGCAACGCTGGAGGCCTTCCGTGATCACGGACGCCTTCGAGCCAGCCTCGGAGAACATGTCACCGATGCGCGTCGGGTGATCGAGACGCTGGAGAGCACGGGCATTTCGCTGCGCGACGTCACCGACACGCTGCTCGAGGATGGGGTCACCGCATTCATCCAGGCGTTGGACACGCTGCTCGCGGCTATCGCGAACGGACGACGAAGCGCTTCGGTCCGCACTCCTCAGGGCCGTCCGGGAGTGAGATGAACGTCACCACCTCGGCGCGTGACGTGCGTCTGGTGATTGCCGATGTCGACGGCACACTCCTCACGCCGGACAAGCTCCTGACGCCGCGGGCTCGTGCCGCTGTTGAAGCCGTGACAAAGGCGGGCATTGCGTTCACGATCACGAGTGGCCGGCCTCCACGCGGCATGAAGATGCTGATCGACGACCTTCACCTTCAGAGCCCGATCACCGCATTCAACGGCGGACTGTTGCTGCAACCGGATCTCTCGGTGATTCAGGAACAGGCGATCCCCAGCGAAGCGATCCCGCAGGTGGTCGACATCCTCACCAGGCACGCGCTCGACGTCTGGAGCTACACCGATACGGAGTGGCGTGTCCCCTCGCGACATGGGCCGCACGTGGATCGGGAGGAATGGACGGTGAAGTTCGCGCCCACCGTCGCACCGATATTTCCGGGTGCCGCGGAGCGAGTGATCAAGATCGTCGGCGTCACGGATGACCGGCGCGCCATGGCGCGTGCGATCGAAAACGTGCGACGCGCCTGCGGTGAGCATGTGTCAGCGGCATTGTCGCAGCCCTATTACCTCGATGTCACGCATCCGAGCGCCAACAAGGGCGAGGTGGTGCACGTCCTGTCGAGACTGCTGGGCGTACCGACCGCACAGATCGCGACGATTGGGGATATGCCGAACGACGTGCTCATGTTCGAGCGCAGCGGCGTGAGCATCGCCATGGCCAACGCCACTGCGGACGTTCAACGCGCGGCGAAATTCGTGACCTCGTCCAACACGGAGGAGGGGTTCGCGCTGGCAATGGAACGCTTCGTTCTTTCCACCTGGAGCGCGACATGAAACCAGATGTGAGGGTGTCCTCCGACGCCCATGAGTTGAGTGTTCGAGCGGCCGAGGCGACCGTCGGCGTGATCAACGAGGCAGTGCGAGCCACGGGGAGATGCTCGCTCGTGTTGTCGGGCGGACATACGCCGAAGACGCTCTACGGCCTGCTGGCGTCGCAGTTTCGGGAACGACTGCCCTGGGAACACGTGCACGTGTTCTGGGGAGATGAGCGCTACGTTCCGGCTGGCGATCCGCAGAGCAACTACCGAATGGCAAAGGAAGCACTGCTGGATCATGTGCCGTGCCCCGTGACGAACATTCACCCGATGCCGACGCACTTCACGAGTGCGGATCTCGCGGCCCGTGATTATGAAGCGACATTGCGGAACCATTTCCTCACGGATTGGCCTCGATTCGATCTGGTGCTGCTTGGGTTGGGCGACGACGGCCACACAGCATCCCTCTTTCCGGGCTCACCGGCGCTGGCGGAGAGGACGCGTTGGGTTGTCGCCGTGCAGCAGCCCGCGGTCAAGCCGCCGCTGCGGCTGACGCTGACCTTGCCAGCCATCACCCGTGCCGCAACGGTGTTCTTCCTCGTCGCGGGTTCGACCAAGACATCAGCGCTCCATCACATTCTGGCCGGGACATCTGACTGGCACGTCTACCCGGCCGCCGGAGTGCGGCCGGAGCAGGGCCAGGTGATCTGGTGGGTGGATTCCGACGCCGCGGCTCCGCACACGACAGGCGCGACGCATGACGAGATGCGTTCTCGCGATTGATTCAGTGAGGTCCTCCTATATGCGTAAGCATTCATCGTATGTATTCCAGCTGACACGGCACCGCGCCGCGTTCAGGCTTCGTCAACTGCTGGACGAAATTCAGATGCTGATGGGATCCTTTCCCGACCTTCGCGATGCGTTCGATGCTGACGAACTGCCGGTCGCGTTCATTCTGAAGAGAGACTCCCGCCGCTCAGAACGGGCGTTCGGGGGACCCAAACGCATGGCGGCGTCCGTCGATTCCTCGCACGAGCGAAGAATGAAGACCAATGGCGCAGGGTCTCGCGCAAGACGTCGCAAGCAGCCCTCGGATGATTGAGAGTGTCCGCACCAGTAATCGGCGGACGCAGGTGATTTCACAATGCCTCCTCGACTTTCACTTTGAAAGCATGTCCACCGCAGACAATTTCACGTGCGGTGTACTGACAGCCGCCAACTCCTTCCGATAGCACTAGTTCGCACCATTCTCCGATTCGCGTGGGGACTGGCGCATCACTTGCCTCAATACCAAGGTTGTGTCTCCAGAGCCATCGCACATTCATCAATGAGGAGTTGCCAATGAAGACTGCAGCCGTCACCGTCGCCGTCGCGGGTGTGTTCCTGCTTCCTGTTGCCGGCCCGTCCGCGCAGGGTGTCAACGACGCGCAAATCGCGTCAACCGTCGTCACGGCCAACCAGGTGGACATCGACGCCGGCAGACTCGCCGCGTCGCGGTCGACGAACGGGGAGGTCAAGACGTTTGCGCGGCTCATGGTCACCGATCACACCGGTGTCAACAAATCAGCGACAGACCTCGCGGCGAAGCTCAAGGTCACGCCGCAGGACAATCCCACCAGCCAGAGCCTGAAGGCGGATGGCGACAAGAACCTCGCTCATCTGAAGACGCTGAAAGGTACGGCATTCGACAAGGCGTACATCGATCACGAGGTGGCGTATCACCAGCAGGTCATCGACGCCCTCGACAGGACGCTGATTCCGGGTGCCACGAATGAGGAGCTGAAGGCCCTGCTGGTGAAGGTCCGTCCCGCCTTCGTCGCACATCTCGAGCACGCGAAGCGCCTGCAGGCGTCCGCGGCGCCGAAAGGCTGACCGTGCGTATTGCCACGCTCGCTGCCGCGGTTGCCGTGATCGTATGCGCCATGGGTCTCGTCGCCGTCGAACGGCCCAAGCCAAAGACGCATACGGTCATCATCGAGGGCATGCGTTTTCAGCCCGAGAGCCTGACGGTCGCACGCGGTGACACGATCGTGTGGGTCAACAAGGACATGTTTCCTCACACGGCCACGTCGGAGGGCGGCCGCTTTGATTCACAGAGCATCCAGGCGGAGAAGTCCTGGACGTTCACGGCCGGGAAGAAGGGGGAGTTCGCCTACACGTGCACGTTCCATCCGACGATGAAGGCGGTGCTGTACGTCAAGTAGCTCATCGCGGCCCGCAGCCGTGCTGCGGGCTGCCCTGTCACCTTTTTCTCCATGCACGCTCTGATCAGTGATGGCCATGGTGATCACAGACTCGACTCTTGTCGGCGCGGTCGCGCTCGGAGCGGTACGGGCCGAAACACTTGCCCCCGGCTGGCCGGGCGTTCCCGCGCGCTGGACGTCGAGCGCGAAAAGCGGCATCGGCACGGCGATCAGTCGCGACAGCCGCGTCTGGTTCACGCTGAGCCACGGCATTCTCAACGAGATCTACTACCCGCGCGTCGATCACGCGTGTACCCGCGACTTCGGCTTCATCGTCACCGACGGGCAGACGTACTTCTCGGAGGAGAAGCGGAATGCACGCTCCGAGACCTCCCAAGTGGCGCCCGGCGTTCCGTCGTATCGACTCCAGAACACCGCGACTGACGGCCGCTATCGGATCGAGAAGGAGATCCTCACCGACCCGTGGCGCGACGTCGTGCTGCAGCGCGTGCGCTTCGTGCCGCTTCAGGGCACGCTGGCGGATTTCCACCTGTACGCGCTGCTCGCATCGCACCTCGCGAACGCGGGCGCCGGCAACACCGCGTGGGTCGGCGACTACAAGGGGTCACCGATGCTGTTCGCGGAGCGGGAGCACCATGCCCTGGCGCTCGCGTCCTCGACGCCGTGGCTCGCTCGATCCGTCGGGTTCGTCGGCGTTTCCGACGGATGGCAGGAGCTCCACGCCCACAAACGCCTGAACCACACCTACGCGCGCGCCGAGAACGGAAACGTCGCGGTCACCGGCGAAATCGATCTCGTCGCGTGCGACGGAACGCTCGTGATGGCGCTCGGATTCGGGCCGACCGCGATGGAGGCGGGCCAGTACGCCCTCATCACGCTGCTCGAGGACTTCGACGAGACGCAGACTGAGTACGTCAGGGCGTGGCGAGCCTGGCACGCGCGGCTCGTGGACGGTGTCCCTCCAAAGCAGCGAACGCGTCTCTATCAGATCAGCGCCGCCGTGCTGCGGACACACGAATCGAAGCGCGTCGAAGGCGGAATCATCGCGAGCCTCTCGATTTCGTGGGGATTCTCGAAGCCGGACGACGACCTCGGCGGCTATCACCTGGTATGGCCCCGGGACCTCGTGGAGATCGCGGGTGGCTTCATCGCGATCGGCGCGCACGAGCACGTCCGGCGCGTGCTGCGGTACCTGCAGGTGACGCAGGAACCGGATGGCCACTGGTCGCAGAACATGTGGCTCGACGGCCGGCCCTACTGGCAGGGCGTGCAGATGGATGAAACGGCCCTGCCGATTCTCCTGGTCGATCTGGCGGCGCGCCAAGGCGTGATCGACACGGCAGGACGGGACGCGCTGTGGCCGATGGTGCGCCGGGCGGCGGTCTTTCTCGTACGCAACGGCCCCGTCAGTCCGCAGGATCGCTGGGAGGAACAACCCGGATACGCGCCCTTCACCATTGCGACCGAGATCGCGGCGCTCCTCGTCGCCGCCGACCTCGCAGACGCGGCGTCGAACACCATTGCGGCCGACTACCTGCGGGAGACTGCCGACGCGTGGAATGCCAGCATCGAGCGATGGCTGTACGTGGAAGGAACCGAACTCGCGCAGCTCCACGGCGTGGACGGCTATTACGCCCGCGTCGCGCAGCCCGATCACGCCGACGCCGCATCGCCGTGTCAGGGCTTCGTCCCGATCAAGAACCGGCCGCCGGATCAGGCGACCGGTCCGGCGGCGCTGATGGTCAGCCTCGACGCACTCGCGTTCGTTCGCTTCGGACTTCGCGCGCCCAACGATCCGCGCATGTTGAACACCGTCTCCATCATCGATGCCACGCTGAAGGTCGAAACGCCGCGCGGTCCGACCTGGCATCGATATCAGGGTGACGGATACGGTGAGCACCCTGACGGAAGCCCGTACGATGGGACAGGCGTCGGACGCGCCTGGCCGCTCCTGACGGGCGAGCGCGCCCACTACGAGCTCGCCGCCGGGCGGTTGCCCGTCGCCGAGCATCTCGCGCAGGCGATGGAGATGATCGCCGGTGACGCCGGCCTTCTTCCCGAACAGGTCTGGGACAGCGCCGACATTCCTGACCGCGAGCTGTTCCTCGGCCATGCCTCCGGATCAGCGATGCCCCTCGTCTGGGCGCATGCCGAATATCTCAAGCTATGCCGGTCGTTGCACGACGGCGAGATTTTCGATCAGCCGCCTCAGACGGTCGAGCGGTATGTCGTACAGCAGACGACGTCAGATCGCATCGTCTGGCGCTTCAACAACAAGGTCCGCGCGATGCCGGCGAACAGGACGCTCCGTGTCGAGACATTGGCGCCCGCCGTCGTGCATTGGAGCGCGGACGGCTGGCATTCGGTGCACGACACCGCAACACGGGATACCACGCTTGGCGTGCACGTGGTCGACCTCGGGACCAGGCATCTGTGCGCCGGCGATCGCGTGCAGCTCACGTTCTACTGGCCGGAAGCGCCGCGATGGGAAGAGATCGACTTCGTGGTGTGCGTCGAATGACCGGATCCGACGCAGGCTCGTTGGTTGCCTGGCGCGACCGACTGGAGCGTTTTTACGCGTTGTCCCGTCGAGGACAAGAAGGAGTAGTCAACCCATGAGACTCATAGGTGCGGCCTCGATCGTATTCGTCCTCGCGATGGCACACGCCATTTCGGGGTTCGCTCCTGCAATGCAGACAGAGCTGAAGGGCAGTTCGTCGGGACACGATGGCGAGCAGACATTGCGGGACGGGCGAGCCATCTTCCGCTTCGACACCTTCGGCGATGAGCAATTGTGGACGGATGTCCTGCGGATGCACGAAGCCGTGGCCACGGTGAATCCGGCAACGGCGTTGGCCGTCGGTCTGAAGGTCGATGTGGACGCCTTGCCGACGCCGGTCATCGCGGCGCTTCAAGCCGGACAAGTGGATCTCACGAACCCCGCGGTGACGGTCGAACTGCTGCGCCTGAATGCCGTTGTCGGCGTGAAGGGGACCGTCAGCGACACCGGTCAGCTCACGAAGGTTGGCATCACGTGTGCGCTGTGCCACTCGTCGGTTGACGACTCGTTCGCGCCGGGCATCGGCAAGCGCCTCGATGGATGGGCCAACACCGACCTGAACGTCGGTGCGATCGTGGCGCTGTCGCCGGCGCTGGACGAGGCGACGAAGGCGGAGTTCAGGACGTGGGGACCGGGAAAATATGATCCACGGCATCACGCGTTCGACGGGACGAACATCGTTCCGCTGAACAACCCGTCGCTGCCGATTGTCATCCCCTCGATTTACGGATTGAAGGGGGTGGGGTTCGAGACGTTCACTGCCGATGGACCCATTTCGTACTGGAACAGCTACGTCGGCGTCGGACAGATGGGAGGCCACGGCAATTTCAGCGATCCGCGCATCGGGCTCCACATAGCGCAGACGCCGGATCTGGTGACCCCCAAGCTGCCGGCGCTGCTGGCATATCAACTCAGCCTGCGCGCGCCGAAGGCGCCGAAAGGCAGCTTCGACCAGGCCGCCGCCAGTCGGGGCAAGCGCCTGTTCCGCAACGAAGCCGGATGCGCCACCTGTCATCAGTCGCCGAACTACACGGACGTGTTGAGCGGTCCGAATGCGACGGTGCCATTCCTGCACGATCCCGCCGAAGTGGGCATGGACCCGGGATATGCCGCGCGGACGGCGACCGGGAAATACCGCACGACGCCGTTGCGAGGACTTCTGCAGCATCCGCCGTACTTCCACGACGGAAGCGCGCCGGATCTGCTCGCCGTGGTCAATCATTACGACAAGCACTTCGGACTGAATCTCACCGCGGCGCAGAAGGCCGATCTCGTTGAGTTCCTGAAGTCGCTCTAAGCGCCGCCGGTGCTTCGACGTTCGTCAGGCCGACAGCGGCATCGGCAAACTTGAACACAGTCTGATACGCAGGGGCGGCGGCTGGGCCACGCCGCCGCCCGGGCCGATACACAAAGGCATGAAATACGTGTCATGATCGAAGAGACGACACGCGCGACCGTCTTCAATCGAACCCTCGACGAGTTCGCGACCTTTCAATGTATCGCCACGACGTTTCACTCTGAACTCACCGCGTGGTGAGAGAGCATATCGCCTGCGGGACTTCGACGAAATTCCTCCTAGATCGCCCGCCGCGAGCGCACGAGGCTGGTGGACCGGCACTTGCCTTTGGTTATCTGTGACAAGCGCGCGCGCCCATGGCTTTCTGAGACGTGAACTTCCGGCACATTCTGTGTCCCATGGACTTTTCACCCTCGGCGCTGCAGGCGCTTGGCGTTGCGCTGGATCTTGCGCGACAATCCGACGGGATCGTCACGGTGGTGCACGCACTCGAGTGGCTCGCCGAAGAGGAACCACGTGAATACACCCACTTCAACGTGCCTGAGTATCGGCAATATCTCATCGACGACGCCCGGCATCGCGTGCAGGCACTCGTCGCCGACATGTCGCAGACGTGGAGCGCGATTGACGCCCGTGTCGTCCTCGGCCGGGCCTACCGCGAGATCCTGCGTGTGGCGGCGGACTCTGGGACCGACCTGATCGTCATGGGCGCTCAGGGACGCGGCGCCCTTGGGCTGCCCCTGTTCGGGTCAACCACGCAACAGGTCGTGCGTGCAGCGACGTGTCCGGTCTTAATAGTTCGGAGTGCAGGAAGTAGTGCACAGGGAGAGCGCCGGGGTGCGTCTGTCAGCTGGATTGTCGATATGAAGGTGATGCTGTTATCGCGTCTACACGAACTGGATTTTGCGATCACCGGATGGATGGCGCGCTTCGGTCCCATGCTGCTGCGCGTCAGTCTTGGAATCGTTTTCTTGTGGTTTGGCTTGCTGAAGTTCTTTCCGAATCTCAGCCCAGGAGTTGGCGACCCGGACGATCAGCATTTTGACCGGCGACCTGATCAGCCCCGCGGTGTCCTTGCCGCTCCTGGCTGGCTGGGAATGTCTGATTGGACTCGGACTGTTGCTCGGTCGCGGACTGCGTGGGATCCTACTGCTCCTCTACGTACAGATGCTCGGCACGCTGACGCCGCTCGTCCTGTTTCCGCATGAGGTTTTTGCCCGGTTCCCTTATGCACCGACGCTCGAAGGGCAGTACATCATCAAGAATCTGGTGATGATCAGCGCCGGTATCGTGGTGGGCGCCACCGTTCGTGGAGGGCGGATGGTGCCCGAGTCTCCAGACGACGGATGGGATCAGCATCGGTGGAGTGGCGAACGGCGATGAGGGCCGTGCCGAGTCGCTCCACAGTGCGTGGCGTCACGCGCGTTGCCGAAAGCAATCACAGGCCACACGCTCCTCAGCGGCGACTGTCCTCGCCTCAACTCTTGTCAGATGGAACCAGGGCGTCCGGGATGTAGTCCACGATCAGGTTCGCGTGCGGATCCCACAGGATCAAGTCTCGATCCATATGTCATTGAACACCTTCCTGCGATTGACTTCCTGAACGAGCAAGTTGCAAGCCGATGCGGACCTGGTGATCCAGACCCGTTCACGCCTCGGGCGGGTTCGTAACCGAATCGAGCGACCGCCACCTTCGAGTTCAGACTGAAATGGAAAGGTTTCAGTACGAAAGAAGTTCCGGCGGGATCGGTCAAATGGCGAGCATCACATGTGGCGCATCGCTTGCCTTGAGTGAAGCAGCAGGCCGGGGGGCCGTAAACGTCAAAAGGCGGTGACCGTCGTGTTCAGGGTTGCCATCAACGGACTGGGTCGAATCGGACGAGCGACGCTGAAAATCGTCATGGACACGCCAGACCTCGAGCTGGTCTTGGTAAACGAGCTCGCGTCCTCGGATGAGATCGTGTATTTACTCAAATACGACAGTGTCTATGGCCGCTACGACAAGCGGATCACGGCGGATAATGGATCGCTGCTCATAGGCGCAGCGAATTTCGTGCCGACATCGACCGGCGCAGCCGCGGCAACGACGAAAGCGCTGCCACAATTTCACGGCCTATTCAACGGGGTCGCTGTCCGCGCGCCTGTCCTGGTCGGATCTCTCGCTGATGTCGTCGTGGTCACGACGCGGCCGACCACCGTCGAGGAAGTCAACGGTGTGTTTGCCGGCGAGTCCCGCACCGATCGGTATCGCGATGTCGTCGGCGTGACGGATGATCCATTCGTGTCCGCCGACATCCTCAGGGATTCGCGCGCATCGGTAATTGGCCTTGGCTTGACGCAGGTCATCGACGGTGACCTGGTGAAGGTGATGAGCTGGTACGACAACGAGTGGGGATACTCGAGCCAGATGGTGCGCGAAGCGCAGCGGATCTCAACGGGCGCTGCGGGGCACCCTCGTGTTCAATCGCATTGATGGGCGCACAATGTTGTGAGACGCTTCCGGCAGAATGTGGCGTTTCTCGATGCCGCTGCTCTATCGCGATCTGAGGTCCTTGACGCCGGCTCCAATTCGCGGGCGCGATTCGCCCAGCATGCATTGACAGTCAGTTTCAGGTGTTCTACTTCTGAAGTTTCGCGGGACGACAGCCTGAAAGTCGAGACAGACCGTCATGAAGTACGATTTTCTGATCGAAAGCTATGAAACCGAGCGGGTTAAGGTCCTGAGCGTCTGGAGCGAGTTCAAGAACGAGGACCTACCGGTGCGGCCACTGCGGAGCGATCCGCGTGGACGCAGCGTCCACGAACAGATGGTGCACCAATGTGTGAGCGAGGACGCGTGGTTCCGGACCATGCTCGGAATCGACGTCGGCGCTCCTCCGCTTCCTCAGGAAGAAACGCGCACGGGTTTCATACGACGCTACGCGGAAGACAGCGGAAAGCGGCTTGCGATCCTCCGAGAGAAGGACGAACGCTGGTGGGAGGAACCAACGCGGTTTTTCGATGTGGAACGCTCCAGAGCATGGGTGATGACCCGCCGCCTGACGCACACCTCGCATCACCGTGGGCAGCAGATGGCCATGCTGCGGATGTTGGGACGTGAGGTGCACAGCAACTACGGCCCGACCGCGGACACCGGAGGCCTGATGCAGAACCACGCGCCAACG
>Ga0066677_10000157_pt1 | contig 22674 bp, 14 predicted proteins | sample GraSoiAngelo_126_FD_62299 | JGI IMG/M metagenome (GOLD analysis project Ga0066677, IMG submission 62299) | Grasslands soil microbial communities from the Angelo Coastal Reserve, California, USA - 14_0927_09_20cm | ecosystem: Environmental > Terrestrial > Soil > Grasslands | place: USA... | reverse complement strand
GCTGGCGGCTGGCGGCCGGTGTCTAACCTCCTGAGCATCATCGCCGAGACTCCCATGAGACACCGCCTTGTGTTTGCTGCAGCTGTCTTCCTTTTCTCAGTCTCCATTGCCGCTGCGCAGCCGCCCGGACCCACGTCGTCGCCCCTGCGCGTCGTCAGCGCCGGGCCGCAGGGGGAAGTGCCCTCGATCGAAGAAGCCAACGAGATCCGCGTCGTCTTCTCCGAGGCGATGGTGACGCTCGGGCGGATCCCCGACCGGCTGCGCCCGCCCTTTTTCAAAATCAGTCCCGGGGTCAACGGCACGTTCCGCTGGTCTGGCACGACCATCCTGATCTTTACGCCCGCGAAGCGACTGCCGCTCGCGACGAAGTACGACATGACGGTCGACGCGACCGTCGCGGCCGTCAGCGGCCGACGGCTCGCGCAGCCTTACACCTTCACGTTCACGACTCCGACCGTGCGTCTGCTGCAGACGAACTGGTATCGGCCGGGTCGTCGCTACGACGCGCTGCCGATCATCGCGCTGAGATTCAATCAACCGGTTCGTGCGGAAGATGTCGCGCCGCACGTGGCCGCGCACTTTCAGGAGCATCCGTTCAGTGCGCCATCGATATCGACGGACGCGCTGCAGCGTATGCGTGCCGTCGATCCGGCATCCGCCGCCGCCTTTGCCGCGAAAGCCCGCAGCGCGACGAATGCGGCATCCGCGACTGGCCGCGTTGCGCTGACGCTGGCGAAGACGTGGGACAAGAAGGCTTTTCCGCCCTCGCCCGATCTCCTCGTACTGCAGGCGGACGACCAGGTGCCGCCGGAGAGCTGGGTGAAGCTGGAGCTAGATGGGCGGCTTCCATCCATGGCGGGCGATGCCGTTTCTCAAAAGCCGCAGGACTACACCATCCAGGTTGAATCCACGTTCTTCGTAAACGGCTTCTCCTGCAAGACGGCGTGCGATCCGAACAGGAACAACGGAATCGAGTTCCGCGTCCCGGTGAAGGCGGACGCATTTGCCGCGGCGCTCCGTGCATGGGACGTCACGAATCCCGCAAGCGAGCGTTCGCTGACGAAAGCGACGCCAAAAAGACGGGCGACCTGGCAGCTCGACGAAGGCACCGCCCTCACGCTTGAAGATGCTGGGTTCAGCGCACAACCTCCAGCGTCAATGTGGGCGGCGGTGCTTCCCTCCGATCTGAAGTCAGCCGACGGTCAGACGCTCGGCTACACGTGGGCCGGCACGGTCGAGAACTGGCATCAGCCCGCGTTCACGAGCTTCGGTGACGGGCACGGCGTGTGGGAGACCGGCGGCGGCACGTCGCTGCCGTTCTACGCTCGGAATTTCCAGAACGTGAAGCAATGGGCCGCGGCGATCGATCCGCCGCAGCTGATGCCGACGCTACGCGATCTCCAGGAGAGCCACTTCTCGATTGCGCCACCGGCGTCATCGGTTGACCGGCGCCTGGGCGGCGCGCCCGATCGCGTGCTGTCACACGGTCTCGATCTCTCGAAAGCGCTCGAGCCGTCGGGCACGGGTCTCGTGTGGGCTGCCGTGGAAGAGGGGCAGCCGATTGCGCACGCGCGCACGTCGCGCGAGGACGAAAGCGCGGAGCCGCGCACGAAAGCAACGCTCGTGCAGGTCACGAATCTCGGCATCAGCGTCAAAGACAGCCCGCAGAACACATTGATTTTCGTCACGCGTCTCGACACTGCCGCTCCGGTTGCCGGCGCGCGCGTGTCGATCCTGACGCCTGATGGATCGACCGCGTGGGCGGGCACGACTGGTGCGGACGGCATCGCGATGGCGCCCGGGACACGGCTGCGCGATCCACGCCGGTGGTGGCAGTTCGCGTTTCTCGTGATGGCGGAAAAGGACGGCGATGTCGCATATGTCGGCAGCGACTGGAACGAGGGCGTGCAGCCGTGGGACTTTGGCGTGCACCTCGATCTCGACGAAGCCGGCGCGCTGCTTCGCGGCACGGTGTTCACCGATCGCGGCGTCTACCGGCTCGGCGAAGAGGTGCACCTCAAAGCAATCTTCCGGCACAACACCCCGGCAGCTGTGAAGTTGCTCGAGGTCAACACGGCCGTCGTGATCACGGTCAAAGACAGCCGGAACAAGATCGTGGACCAGCGGACTGTGAAGGTGAACGCATGGAGCAGCGCCGAATGGACGTTCTCGCTGCCAGCCCAGGGCGCGCTCGGCGACTATTCGGTGCGCGCGCTGCTCGAGCGCGATGTTGCGATGGACAAGCCCACGACGATCGAGCACGAACCGGGTGACGAGGACATCGAGGAAGAGGACGGCCCGGGTTGGAAGAAGAGCGTCCATGGATCGTTCCTGGTCGCGGCATATCGGCGTCCCGACTTCCGTGTCGACGTGACGCTGACGGGGCAGACGCGCATCGCCGGCGACGCGCTCAATGGCGTCGTGACCGCGCGTTACCTGTTCGGCGCGCCGATGACGAAACGTCCGACACGGTGGACGTTCACGCGCGCGCCCGTGTTCAACGCGCCTCAAAGCGTCACGACGAAATTCCCGGTCGATCGCTGGACCTTCGTCGGCTGGCAGGACAGCGTCCAGCCACGACGGCCTGACGTCTCCGCCGACCAGGGACAACTCGCGGCGAATGGCCAGCTGCCGCTGTCGCTCAAGACCGACGCAAAGGCCGGGATTCCGTACTCGTACACGCTCGAGGGGGACGTCGAGGACGTGTCGCGGCAGCACATTGCCAACCGCGCGAGCCTGCTGGTGCATCCCGCGCCCTGGTACATCGGCGTCAAGCGCCTGCCGTATTTCATTGACGAGAAGACGGGCCTCTCGACTGAGCTTATCGCCGTTGGCCTCGATGGCGCCGCCGTGCCGGATATTCCGATCGACATCACGCTGACCCAGATGCAATGGCAGAGCGTGCGGCGCGCGGAAGGCAACGGCTTTTACACATGGGAGACCGAGCGCAAGGAGGTTCCGGCGGGCACCTGGCACGTGACGAGCGCGGCGGAACCAGTCGCGCTCAACGTGCCGCTCGCCAATGGCGGGTTCTACATCCTCGAGGCGCGCGCGAACGGTGACGATGGCCGTTACACGACCACGCGGACGTCGTTCTATGCGCTGGGCGCCGGGTACACCGCATGGCAGCGCTACGATCACAACCGCATCGATCTCGTCGCGGAGCGCAGCACGTATCGGCCGGGCGAAACGGCGCGCATCATGATCCAATCGCCGTGGGAGCAGGCGACCGCGCTTGTGACGACCGAGCGCGAGGGCATCCGCACGCATCGCACCTTTCCGCTGACGTCGACCGAGCAGTCCATCGATGTGCCGGTTGCTGAAGACGATATTCCGAATTTCTACGTCTCCGTCCTGCTCGTGAAAGGGCGCAGCAGCGGTCAGCCATCGGCTGGAGATGACCGCGCGCAGCGGCCTGCCCGCCGCAGCTCGCGAGAAGTCAACGAGCGAAGGCGGGAGGTGGGAAATGTGAAAGGGGCCCCACCGAGCGAAGTAAGCGAAGACGATCCGAGCGATCCGGGTAAACCTTCGTTCAGGCTTGGCTACGTGCAGCTGAAGGTCGAGGACGCGTCGAAACGACTGAGCGTCGCGGTCGCCGCTAACAAAGAGGAGTACCGGCCCGCGACCACGGCAAAGATCAGCGTCGACGTCAAGGATCGCCAGGGTAAGGGCACGGCAAGCGAGGTGACGCTGTGGGCGGTTGATTACGGCGTGTTGTCGCTGACGGCCTATCACACGCCGGACGTTCTCGGATCTGTGTATATCGACAAGGCGCTCCAGGTCCTCAACGAAGACAATCGCCAGCGCATCGTGTCGCGCCGCGTTCTCACGCCGAAGGGGGAGACGGATGGCGGCGGAGGTGGACAGGACACTGGCGCGGGAACGATCCGGCGCGACTTCCGGGTGCTCGCTTTCTGGCTCGGGTCCACTACGACGGATGCAGGGGGCCACGCGTCGGCGGACGTGAAGCTGCCGGAGTCGCTGACGACCTATCGAATCATGGCGGTCGCTGCCGACCGCGCGTCGCGTTTCGGCTCGGCGGATGCGGAGATCCGCATCAACAAGCCGGTCACGCTCAAGGCGGCGTTCCCGCGCTTCCTCGCGGTCGGTGACAAGGCAACCTTTGGCGCGGTCGTGACGAATCAGCTCACGCGCGGCGGCACGGCCACGGTCACGATTGCGAGTCTCGATCCTGACGTCATGCAGTTTTCAGATGGCGCGCCCCGGACGATCGATGTTGCGGCGGGCGGATCGACGGAAGTGCGGTTCGATGCGGCCGGCCGGCGGATCGGGACAGCGCGTGTGCGGGTGACCGTGTCGCTCGAGAACGAGACCGACGCGTTCGAAGACGTCATTCCTGTCGAAGTTCTGGTCTCGCCTGAAACGGTGTCCGCGATTGGTGAGGCGACCGAGACCAAGCCGTCTATCCCCGAGCGTCTTGCGCTCCCGAACGAGGTCGTGCCGGGCTTCGGCGGTCTCCACATCGAGATGGCATCGACGGCGATGGTCGGTCTCAGCGAAGGCGCGCGATATCTCGTCGAGTACCCGTACGGGTGCGCGGAGCAGCGCGGCTCGCGCGCGCTCGCGCTGCTCCTCGCGGCGGATCTCGGCGAGGCGTTCAAGCTTGCAGGAATCGACGCCGCCGGCTTGCGTCCGACCGTCCAGGCCGCTCTGCGCGATCTGGAACGGTACCAGTGCGCGAGCGGGGGATTCGCGTACTGGCCGGGCCAGTGTCGCAGCGTGTCACCGTACCTGACTGCGTATCTGCTGCACGTTTTCAAGGTTGCATCCGATCTGAAATACGACGTTGATGCCGGCATGCGGCAGCGCGCATACACCTACCTGCAGACCCAGCTGGCACAGGCGCCGCCGCAGAACGAGAGCTGGTGGGCGTCGTACACGGCGTGGCAGGCGTTCGCCGTGAAGGTTCTCACTGAAGGCGGACGAAATCAGGACTCGAACCTGACACGTCTCTATGGCTATCGCGAGCGGATGCCGGTGTTCGCGCTTGCGTATCTTCACGATGCGCTGCTCGCGAAAGGGGAGCGCACCGGCCCGCGCGTGACGGATCTTCAGCGCCGCATGTCGAATGCGATCCTGCCCGAGGCGGCGACGGCGCACGTCGAAGAGCTGAGCGATCCATACCTGCTCTGGTTCTGGAACTCGAACGTGCGTTCGACCGCCATCGTCCTCAACTCGCTCGTGAGAGCCAATCAGACTGACACGCCATTTGGGCCGCTCGTGCGCTGGATGATGCAGGCGCGCGAGAAGGGACGGTGGGGCAATACGCAGGAGAATGCGATGGCGCTCGAGGCGCTCGTCAGCTACTACCGGCGATTCGAGTCCACGGTCCCGGACTTCACCGCGACGGTGAGGCTCGGAGACACCGTTCTTGCGAACGAGCGATTCAGCGGGCGCTCGACGATCGCGAAGACGGCAGACGTTCCGATCGCGAAGCTGCTCGCCGCCGGGCAACCTGTCGAGCAGCCGCTCACCTTCAGCAGGAACGGCTCGGGATCCCTGTTCTACAGCGCGCGCTTGCGGTACGCCGAGGATCGCCTGTTCCAACAGGGGCTCGACCGGGGCATTCGGATCGAGCGCACATATGCACCGTATGTCGAGACGGGCATGCGTCCGCCAGCCACGACGTACAAGGCGGGTGACCTGGTGCGGGTGACGCTGACGCTGCAGCTGACCAAGGAACGGCGTTTCGTGGCCCTCACGGATCCGCTTCCTGCGGGCTTCGAACCGGTGGAATCCTGGTTCGCCACATCGGCCGCGGGATTGTCGAACGCGCAGGACGAACAGCCCGAGGTCAACGAAGACTGGTTCGCGTGGTGGCAGCGCGGCGGCTTCGATCACGTCGAGCGGCACGACGATCGCGTGGAGCTGTTCGCCACGCGTCTCAGCGAAGGCCGCCATGAGTTCTCGTACATCGTCCGGGCTACGACTGCCGGCACGTTCAGGACGGCGCCGGCACACGCGGAGGAAATGTACGAGCCGGAGGTGTTCGGCCGGACGGCGACGACAATGGTCGATGTAAAGCGATGAACAGGAGCCCCGCGTATCTCTTCCGCGTGACCAGCCTCCGCCAAGGCTACCGCGGTCCGCCGACCCGCCTCGGCGTAAATCTACGGCGCGTCCGCCGAAGCCTTCGGCGAAGGCGGAAGCGCTTCACGCGAAGGCGAAAGGCGGAAGCTACGCGTTTCTGCAATCTCGTGGCTTCCACCTTTAGGTGGAAGAACGAGTGTCTGCTCGCCGGACTCGCTCTGACGGGCGCGCTCGGGTGGCTGCGCTGCGGGCCGATCCCGGCGGCGCTGCTCGAAGGCGCTGACACACCGTCGACGATCGTGGTCGATCGTCACGGGGACGTGTTGTACGAAGCGCTATCCGCTGACGGCGCGCGGCTGGAGCCGATCGATCCATCGCGGCTCCCGCCCTCGCTCGTTGCGGCGACCCTTGCCGCGGAGGACCGCCGGTTCTACGCGCACATCGGCGTCGATCCAGTCGCGCTGGCGCGCGCGGCCCGCCGCGATCTCGCGGACCGCCGCATCGTCGAAGGTGGATCGACCATCAGCCAGCAGGTCGCCAAGCTGCTCATCCAGCGGAGAGAAGGCAGCAGGTCCCGCGGCATGCGCGCCAAGCTGCGCGAGACGATCCTTGCGCTCAGGATCGAACATCGATTCACGAAGCAGGAAATTCTCGCCCGCTATCTGACGCTCGCGTCGTACGGCAACCAGACGTCTGGCGCGGCGCGCGCGAGCCGGCTGTATTTCGGCGTCCGCCCCTCGATGCTGACGCCGGCACAGGCGGCGTTCCTGGCTGGTCTTCCGCAGCGCCCGGCCCGGTTCAATCCATGGCGCAGCGTCGACGCTGCCCGTGCCCGGCAGCACACGATCCTCCGTCGAATGGCGGCGGCGGGCGCGCTCACTCAGGACCAGCTGCGGGAGGCGCTCGGCGAACGGCTTGCGCTCGACGATCGGCATGCGCCGTTCCTGGCGCCGCATTTCGTCGAGATGGCACTCGCGGCCGGCGATGCACGACCGTCGCGGCTCGAGACGACGCTCGATCTTCCGCTGCAGCGCGACGTGGAAGGGATCATCGAGAGCAACCGCGAATCGCTGCGCGCGCACGGCGCCGCGAACGTCGCCGTGGTCGTGCTCGATAACGTGCGCGGCGAATGGCTTGCCTGGGAAGGCTCCGGGAATTACTTCGATGCCGATCGCGGCGGAGCGATCAACGGTCCGCTCGTTCCGCGGCAGCCTGGCTCCGCGCTGAAGCCCTTTACTTACGCGCTCGCTTTCGAGGAAGGCCGCGGGCCATCCACGGTGCTGCCCGACGTGCCGTCACACTTTCCGACCGCGGAACCGGGCGTGCTCTACAGTCCGCACAACTACGATGGTCTCTACCGCGGGCCGCTGATCGCACGCCGCGCGCTCGCCGGTTCAGAGAACGTCCCGGCGGTTGCACTCGCATCGGATGTTGGCGTCAGCTCGCTGATGCGTTTCCTCTCGCGTGCGGGCTTCGATACCCTCGATCGCAATGCTTCCTACTACGGCCTTGGTCTGACCCTTGGGAATGCGGAGGTCCGTCTCGATCAACTGGCAGCCGCTTACGCCGCGTTCGCGCGGGGCGGCGAGTGGCGCCACCCCGTGTTCATCCGCGGCGCGCGCGCCGACGAGCGCGCGCTGGTGAGTCCGCGCACCGCCTTCTGGATCACTGACATCCTCAGCGATCCCGCGGCGCGCTCGTTCATTTTCGGACGGGGCGGCTATCTCGAGTTTCCATTTCCCGTGGCCGTGAAAACAGGTACGTCGCAGGCGTACCACGATAATTGGACCGTGGGATACACGCGCGAGGTGACGGTGGGCGTCTGGGTCGGCAATTTCGATCGCACGCCGCTGCGCGACTCCTCCGGTGTCACGGGCGCCGGGCCAATCTTTCATGCCGTGATGCTCGCGGCGCAGCACCGCGTCGCCGGATCGATCGATCCGCCGACGAACGCGATCGTGCCCAGGCCGGACACCGTGGCGGAGGTTACGATATGCGCGCTCTCGGGCATGCGGGCAAACGCGTGGTGCCCGTCACGCGCGAAGGAGTGGGTGCGCGTCGACGAGGAGGCGCTGCCGTGCTCGTGGCACCACCAGTCGAACGAAGGACTGCTCACCATTTATCCGCCCGAATATCGCACATGGGCGGCGAGTCAGAGCGAGACGCCGCGCCTGACGCCACTTGCGGATCACGGCTCGCGGCTCGCGACAAACGACTCGGCACTCGCGACTCGCGACTCGGGGCTGCGGATCGTGAACCCGCCAGCCGGTGCCATCTACAGCATTGATCCGACGCTGCGGCGCGAGTTCCAGTCGCTGCCGCTGCGCGCCGTCACCGCGCACTCGGCCTCTCTCACCTGGAAGATTAACGGCCAGCCAGTCGGCACCACATCCCCCGACATGAGCCTGGCCTGGCCACTCGCGGTCGGCACACACGCGATCGAGGTGCAGGACGGCGCCGGCAGGCGCGCGGCGACGACGATCGTGGTTAAATGACTTGGCGATTTCTTGATTTGGTGATCTGGTGATTGTGCTTCGCGACGGGCAACCGCGCGTGCTGTTTGAAAAGTCCAGATCACCACGTTACCAAGTCGCCAGATCATCAAATCTCGTACAATTCACGAATCGATGATCACCGTCGATGAAATCGCGTCGCCCGTCGGGCCGCTGACGATCGCGGAGCGCTCCGGCCGGGTCTGCCTCCTGCACTTTGGCACGGATGGGGCTGACGTCGACGCGTGCCTCGAACGCTGGTACCGGGGAGACACCCGCGTTCGCGCGCCGATCGATTCGATCCGGCTCGTTCTTCAGAAATATTTCGCGGGTGACTGCCGCGCGCTCGCAGACGTGGCCGTCGAACTGAACGGAACGCCGTTTCAGCGCAGGGTTTGGGAAGCGCTGCGGGACATCCCCGCAGGGTCCACGCTGTCGTACGCGGATCTTGCGTGCCGAATCGGCGAGCCTCGCGCCGTGCGTGCCGTCGGCGCCGCAAACGGCGCAAATCCGGTCGCCGTTATCGTGCCGTGCCATCGTGTCATCGGCAGTGATGGGACGCTCACCGGCTATGGCGGCGGCCTCGAGCGCAAGCAGTGGCTGCTCGCGCACGAAGGCGTGCTGCCGCGACTGCCGCTCTGAACGCGGGGTGCGGGATCCGGGGTGCGGGGTGCGGGATCCGGGTGCGGGGTGCGGGGTGCGGGATCCGGGTGCGGGGTGCCGGGTGCGGGGTGCGGAATGTAGCAGGTCCTCCGTTCGCCGTGACGATCTCAGCGTTCCGTGCACCGCCGTCTTACTTGCACTCGCGCCGAGCAGCGCCGCACCCCCGTCGCGGCCCCGCACCCCGCATCCCGGTACCCCCACCCCGCACTCCGCATCCCGCACCCCCGATTCCTGTAACAGTTCCGCTTGCGCACGAGATGGGAGTAGCGCATACTCAGCCGCGGCCCTGTGATTCGTGCGAGGTGCACTCCGGAACTAAATGGCCGACGCGACAACCCTCGGAGCCTGGCTTCGCCGCGAACGTGAACGGCGTGGCATCACGCTTTCCCAAATCTCAGAACAAACCAAGCTGTCGGTCGCCATCCTCGGAGGGCTCGAAGCAGACGATCTCTCGCGGTGGCCCGGCGGTATCTTCCGACGCGCGTATTCGCGCGCGTACGCGACGGCTGTGGGCCTCGACCCGGACCTGATCGTCCGGAGAGTCGAAGAAGCCCATCCCGTGGCAGACGGCGACGCCACGGAAGTCCCGACCGCGACCTCCGGTGCCCAGCCGATCCAGCGCGGAACGGCGGTCACGACACCGGGGCGCTCGCCTTCGCAGCCGACGCGCGTGCTCGCCGTCTCGCTCGATCTTCTCGTCGCAGGCGCGCTGGGCTTCGGCTTCGCCGCTGCAGGGTCGCGCCTGCTCTGGCCGGTGCTGGCGATTGCGGCATATCACGCGCTCGGCCTGCTGCTGGCGGGACGGAGCCCGATGCTCGCGCTGCTGACCGATACGGATACAGCACCTGTATTCCTGCCTGCGCCAGCGCCCGAGCCGTCGGCAGCTCCTCGCATCGAGCGCGCGCAGGTCCCGGCGGGCCGGCCGAACGCACGCGGGCATCGCCAGGTCGCGCGGCGCGCGGCAAGGTCAGCGCGACGGGCGTAGCTAGATGGTTGACGGTTGTCGGTTGTCGGTGGATTGACGGTCTGTCGGTTATCGGTTGAGGGTTGCACTTGCGCGTCGTGAGACGCTACGCTCATCAGTAGTTCCGACTTCCGACCCCGGTCTCTCGGGCAACCAACAACCGACCTTCCGGCGTCCGGCAACCGACCTCCGACCGCCGATAATGCCCCCCCACAATTAGTGCCTGAGCTGCCGTTGGTTAGCAGCTTGCAGAAGGGGCCTCTCGGGGAACGAGGAGGCAACTGATGGGCATTCTGTCTTGGATAGTGTTTGGTCTCGTCGTGGGCATCATTGCCAAGCTGCTGATGCCCGGTCGCGATCCCGGCGGATTCATCGTCACGATACTGCTGGGGATCGCCGGTGCGTTGCTGGGCGGCTTCATCGGCCGCGCCATGGGGTTTTACGGCCCGAGCCAGGGAGCCGGCTGGTTGATGTCGATTGTCGGCGCGATAGTGCTGCTCTTGCTATACCGGCTCGTCGCGCGCCGCCGCGTCTGAGGCATTCCCGACGAAGACGGAAGACACCACCGTTCGTCTTCCGTCTTCCACTTCCTTCCCCATTCTTCTTTCTTCCGCTTTCCTTCTTTCGTGCTCAATCGCGCTAAGATCCTTCTCATGCGTTACCGTGCTCGATCGCTCAGCATGATCATCTTTCTGATCTCAGCTGCCGCTGCTACCGGACATGCGCAGACCGTCGACGAGATTGTTGCGAAGAATCTTGAATCGCGCGGCGGCATCGAGAAATGGAAGAGCATTCAATCGATGAAAGTGACGGGGACAATTGATTCGGGCGGCCGGACGATCGATCTGACCGCATGGTCCAAGCGGCCGAACCTGTCACGGCAGGAGATGTCGTTTCAAGGACAGAAGATGGTGCAGGCCTTCGACGGGACGCACGTCTGGGTCCTCTCTCCCGGCGCGGCCGGCGACAAGGCACAGGAGGTCAAGGGGGCCCAGGCTGACCTCGCGCGCGCGCAGGCCGAGTTCGACAGCGTGCTGCTCGATTACAAAGAGAAGGGACACAGAGTGGAGCTCGTTGGAAAGGAGACCGACGAGGGACACGCCGTCTATCATCTGCGCGTGACCCGCAAGGGCGGCGAGGTGCAGCAGTACTTCCTCGATGCCGACACCGGCATCGAACGGAAGATCACATCCACGCTGAAGGGGCCAGCCGGGGAAACGGCGACGGCCACGATCGAGTTCGGCGATTTTCGTGAGGTCAACGGGCTGATGGCGCCGTTCACGATCAAGAACATTCTCGACGGCCGACTGATCTCGCAGGTCACCGTCTCAAAGGTCGAGTTCAACGTGCCGGTGGACGACACTCTGTTCCAGATGCCGAGTAAGTAGCGCCTGTGGCCAGGGTCTCAGACCGGGCTCCGTGCGCTGGACCTGGAGGTCCGCCCTACATTCGATCTACTGCTGTTCCGTGATGGAGAGAGCGCACGCAGTTTCGATTGCCGAGAGCAGATCGTCTGCGGTGAATGGCCGGACGACGGTTGCATCGCCGCCCCGTGCCGTCGGGCGATCGGACATGCAGACGACGCGGAGATTGCGGCTGTAGCGTTTCAGGCGGCGCGCCACGTCCCCCGCAGGCCCATCCGCGCCGTTCTCGTTGATGATAAGGACGCTCGTCGTCGGGCGCTGAATGCACTCGATGAGGGCATGCCCGGCATGAGGCACCGCGGTGACGTGGTGCCCGGCGTTGTTCAGTACCCGGGTGGCGACGGCGCGGTAGTCCGCGTCACTGCTGACGATGAGCACCTGGGGCATTGGGATTGCCGGGGTGAAGGGCAATCGCAATGCCAGCTGAGCTTGAACAGAATCAGGAGAATCAGGCGGAAAATCGGCTGAATCGCAGCAATCGTCGAGCCTTCGATGTCGGTGGTGTGACGATCCTGCGCGCCGATTACAAATCGGGTCTCCAACCTCGGGATCTTCCGGCTGAAGCCGGAAGCCACGAGATCGCAGAAGCAGCCGTCCTCCGACAACCCGCCTCCACCGCGCCGCGGCTACGGCGGGCAAGCCGCCCCCGATTTACACCTTCAACTTGTCCTGCAGCTTTTCCCGATAACCGCGGCTGAGGGTCAGGCGGACGCCGGTGCGCAGCACCACGGAGTACTCGCCGTTCAGCCACGGCTGCATCTCCTGGATCCGTTCGACGTTCACGATGCGGCAGCGGTGGATGCGGAAGAACCGCTCCGGATCGAGCCGTGCCTCGATCGCGTTCATCGTCTCGCGCAGCAGATGCGACTGGTTGCCGACGTGCAGGCGCACGTAGTTGCCTGCCGCCTCGATCCAGTCGATCTCGTCTGCGCGCAGAAAGAACAGGCGCCCGCCGGACTTCACGACGAGGCGATCCGTCTTTGGCGCGTCGCGCCGCAGGTCCTTCATCAGCGCGAGCAGCCGCTTGCCGAGATCGCCGTTGGTCTGGCTCTCTATCTGCGTGCGCGCGCGCTGCAGCGCGTCGCTGAAGCGATCGCGATCGAACGGCTTCAACAGGTAATCGAGCGCGCGGACCTGGAACGCCTTGATTGCGTGCTGGTCGTACGCGGTCACGAAAATCACCATCGGCATGCGCTCGGGGCCGATGGTGTCGATCACTTCGAAGCCGTCCATGCGCGGCATCTCCACGTCGAGCAGCACCAGATCCGGGTGCCGCTCGTGAATCGCGCTCACGGCTTCTTCTCCATCGCGGCACTGGCCCAGCACCTCGATGTCGTTCTCGGTGGACAGCAGGGCGAGCAATCGCTCGCGCGCGAGCGGCTCGTCGTCGACGATCAGCGTGGTGAGTTTTCGCGTAGACATAGTTGTCTGTTAGACGGAGGTACGAGGCATTTCGTCTTTATTGAATTTGAGTGTCCGGCCTGTTGGATTTCGCACGGTGTGCGTTCGCGAACACTGTGTGATCGCCGAAGAGTCCCTCCGCTCTTCGTCACCTCGCGCGCACGCCCCGCCACCCGCCCGTCGCCGTTCGTCACACGCAGTCGTACGCGTGGGATCGCTCGCAGAAATGAGGCGGTTGCGGGCGCCTGGCTTGCTCAATGCCAGCCCCGGCGGGGGGCCATGCTGACGGCGCCCGTACCTGCATTGGAGGCTGGCGATGAGCAGACATCAACGGCTGGCGTGTGGCGCTCGCGTGGGCGCTCGCGGCGTTCGTGTGGACAGCGAACTCCGCATCGGCCCAGGTGTTCACCGGCCGCATCGACGTGACCGTGCAGGATGGCACAGGTGCCGTATTGCCGGCGTGACAGTCGACGTGACTGGGCCCGCAGAACCAGAGCACGGTGACCGACACGAAGGGCGAAGCGCACTTTCTGAACCTGCCGCCCGGATCGTACCAAGTGAAGGCGTCGCTTTCAGGTTTCGCCGACTTTCTCAATCGCGCGGTCGCGGTGACAGCCGCAGGCGCCGTGCCCTTGCGCGTCATGATGGGCGTGCAGGGCGTCGCCGAACAGGTGCGAACAAGGATCTCCAGCAGCAACACTCCGTCGGACCTCGTGGAGACACTCGGCGGCATCAGCGGCAACGGCAGCCGCCTGACGAAGTACGCGGACTACGGCGTCGAGCTCGGCGAACCACTCGTGAAGGACAAGTGGTGGGGCTGATTCTCCGCCGCGAAGACGGACGTGAACGTCCAGACGCTGGACGGCTTCCCCGACAAGACCACGCTGGAGGACATCGGAACCGTCGTCGGCACCCCGGGAAGTACCGGCCGCCGAACGTGAAGGCGCTCGACGCGCGTGCAGAGAAGGAAGTGACGTTCGGCCGCGCGCGCGTAGCGTTCGACGTGGACGTCTTCAACCTCCTGAACAGCGGCACCGTGCTCGGGCGGAAGTACGACGTCGAGGCCGACACCTTCAACCAGATCACCGAGATCATGAACCCGCGGATCGTGCGCTTCGGGCTGCGACTGCAATTCTGACCAGCGGGCAATGGCGGAATCGGGCAATCGGGTAATCGGGTAATTTCAATCTCTCAACTACCCGATTGCCAAATTTCCAAATCTTGAAGGCTTCATCCAGAAAAAAGGTGTGTATCATGAACGCGTGAGTGCCCCTACGGCTCGAGCGCACCGGACCTGGCAGGCGGGAGAGATCTTCACCGTCAACGATGCCACCGAACTCTACGAGGTCGATCGGTGGGGCAAAGGGTATTTCTCGATTTCGAAGGACGGCCACGTCCTCGTTCACCCGACGAAGGATCCGTCGCGCGCGATTGACCTGAAGCAGCTCACCGATCATCTGATGCTCCGCGGCATCGGGCTGCCCGTGCTCATCCGGTTTCGCGACATCCTGCGGCACCGCGTCGGCGATATACACAACGCCTTTCACAGCGCGATCAACCAGCACAATTACGAAGGCCGTTACGTCTGCGTCTACCCGATCAAGGTGAACCAGCAGCGCCAGGTCGTAGAGGAGGTCCTTGACTTCGGCCGCGAGTATGGATTCGGTCTCGAAGCGGGCTCCAAGCCGGAGCTGCTGGCGGTGATGGCGCAGGCCTACAACGACACGCCGATTATCTGCAACGGCTTCAAGGACGCCGAGTTCATCGAGATGGCGATGCTCGCCCAGAAACTGGGTCGGATCGTCATCCCGGTCGTCGAGAAGTACACGGAGCTCGGCCTCATTCTCAAATATGCCGAGAAGGTCGGCGTCCGGCCGCAGATCGGCATGCGGGTGAAGCTGGCCGCCCGTGGCGGCGGCCGCTGGCAGGGTTCAGGCGGCTACCGCTCGAAGTTCGGTCTGACGGTCGCTGAGGTCCTCCGGGGGCTCGATGAGCTGAAAACTCTCGGCATGCAGGACTGCTTCAAGCTGCTGCACTTCCATCTGGGCAGCCAGATTCCGAACATCCGCATCGTGAAGGGGGCGCTGAACGAGTCGGCGCGCGTCTACGCCGAGCTCGTGAAGGCGGGTGCAGGACTTCAGTACCTCGACGTCGGCGGCGGGCTTGGGGTCGATTACGACGGGTCCCAGACCAACTTCGAGTCCAGCGTCAACTACACGCTCGAGGAGTACGCCAACGACGTCGTCTACCACATTCAGACGGTGTGCGATGATGCCGGCGTCAAGCACCCGACAATCGTCTCGGAGAGCGGCCGGGCGATCGTCGCCTACCATTCCGTGCTGATCTTCAACGTACTGGGCGTGTCGGCGTTCGGTGAGGAGAAGATCCCGGACGCGATCTCGCCGGATGAAGCGGAGCAGCCTGTCATCGATCTGCTCGAGACATATCAGAACCTGTCCATCAGGAATGCTCTCGAGAGCTACCACGATGCGCAGCAGGCGCTCGACATGGCGCTGAACCTGTTCACGGGCGGGTACCTGCCGCTCGACCAGCGGTGCCAGGCGGAGAACCTCTATTGGGCGATTCTGGTCAAGCTGCGGAAGCTCGTCAGCCAGATGGAGGACGTCCCCGAAGACCTCCAGGGGCTCGACGATGCGATGGCGGACACGTATTTCTGTAATTTCTCGCTGTTCCAGTCGATCCCCGACAGCTGGGCGATCAAGCAGCTCTTCCCGGTGATGCCGATCCATCACCTGAACCGGGCGCCAAGTCACCACGCCGTCCTCGGCGACATCACCTGCGATTCCGACGGCAAGATCGACTCCTTCATCGATCGGCGCGACGTGAAGCGCACGCTGCCGCTGCACACGGTCAACGGCGACCCGTACTATCTGGGCGTGTTCCTCGTGGGGGCTTACCAGGAGATCCTGGGGGACCTGCACAACCTGTTCGGCGATACCCACGCCGTCCACGTCAGCCTCGACGAGGGTGGCAATGTGGTGCTCGACGCGGTGATCAAGGGAGATACGGTCCGCGAGGTTCTGGACTACGTCGAGTTCGATGCGGAGACGCTCGTCAGGAAGCTGCGGCAGGACGTCGAGCTCGCGGTGCGAGAAGGCCGGATGTCGTACGAAGAGTCCGGCCGTCTCCTCGAATTCTACGAAGAAGGGCTCCACGGGTACACGTACCTCGAGGAGCCCAGAGAACGATAGAGCCGGTCTAAAAAAAGTAAGGCGGGTCTGAAGACCCGCCCTACCGATCCATCGTTGCGGCCCTACCGATCAATCGTCGTGGCTTCCGCCTTCCGGCTTCGCCGAAGGCTTCGGCGGAAGATCCTATCGCCGCGCGAGCAGCTTCAGCAGTTCCTTCCACTCACGCTTGGCGAGCGTGAACTGATCCCGCTTGTGACCGGGGGTCGTGCTCGACGCATCGCCTTCCCTGGCCACGCGGACGTCCACGGACTTTTCGGTCTTGTTGCCCGCGCTATCCGCGCACGTGACGTGCAGCGTGTAGATGCGCGTGGAGTGGTCGTTGTCCTTGGCCGCGCGCACCTGGGCTGTGAAGTTGCCCGTGATCACGGCGTCCGCGGGTGCGAGGTCCGACGAGGCAATTGACGTAATCGAGCACGCCGGCATCGAGTCGACGTCATCGGTCGCGGTGACCGAGACAGAGACCGCAACCATCTTTCCGTTTGCCGGCCAGATGAAGTATGGAGACGCGCTCAAGCTGCTGATCACGGGCGCTGTCGTATCAGCGGGCACGTACACCGCCGTCGCCGCCCAGCTCGAATTGCCCGAACTGTCTGTGCAGACCGCGTTCAACGCGTATGTGCGGCCACCCACGGCGCGAACCGATGCGGTGTTCACTCCTGTCGCTGCGAAGTCGCCGTCAGGTGCACTGTTGCTGCTCGTGATGGACCCGAGGCGGCACGACGGTGGGTCGCCGGAGTCGTCGGTCGCCGCGACCGAGATCGTGACGGTGACCATCTGGTTCAGCGGAGGCCAGATTGTCGCGGGCGTCGCGCTCAGGTTCGTGAAGACGGGGCCGGTCGTGTCGGGCGGGACCACGACATTCGCGGATGCCTGCGCCGCGTTGCCGGCGGCGTCCACGCACGTCACGAAGAAGGAATAGGTCGCGCCGCCGACCGCTCGCACATATCCGGAAAGCGGACCGGACACCGAGAAGTTACCGGCAGGGGCGCCGTGCCCGTCGACGCTCGTGACCGAGCAGGTGGGCGCCAGATCGCGATCGTCGACCGCGTTGACCGCCACGTTCACCGGAACCATCGCCTTGTTGGGCGGCACGATCGACGCGGGCGTGACCGTGACGCTGTTGATCGTCGGCGCCGTCTTGTCCGGCGGCACCGCAAGCGTCAGCAGGAACGCACGCGGCTGGTCGTTGAACATGCCCGAGCCGATAATCTGCCCGGCGGAGTTGACCGCCTTCGCCTGCTGCAGCACCCAGCCCGCATCAGCGGGGATGCGCGTGTTCAGATCGAATGAGCCGTCCGCCGCGGTGTGCGCGAAGGCGCGCAGCTCGAATGTCGTCGGCGACGTGTACCAGCCGACGGTCGTGCCGTTGGACGTCCCCTCGGCGCCGCTCGACGCCGCATCGAACGTGTCGAGATCGACGAGTCCACCGGCGTAGCGGAATGCGCGGAAGCTCCCATTTCGCAGTGCGCGTCCCGACACGCGCCCGGCGCCGTCGATCCCGACCGCGACGCTCGTCGTGCCGTCCGGGAAGGCCCCGATGTCCGTCAGCGTGCCGTCCACTTCCGCGCGGAATGCGTGCTGCGACCCGTCGGGCAGCGACGCCGTTCCCGCGATCTGTCCGGCGTCGTTGACGCCCGACGCCGTTCCGAACGCGCCGCCATCGAACGTGGGCACCGCAACGGCGGGCAGCCCTCGAGCCGCGCGCCACGCGCGATTGCCGTCCGGCGTATCGCCCGATCCGACGACCTCGCCGTTGTTGTTGATCGCCATGCCGAACGAGAAGTTTCCCCCGGGCAGCGGCTCGATCACCTCGACGCCCGTGCCGTCGACGTAGCGGAACGCCCGCCACATCCAGTTGTCGTTCAGCAGATAGCCGACGACATCGCCATGGTCGTTGATGCCGAGGGCGAGGCTCATCGTGTTCTCGAGTCCCGGTACGTACGACCACGCGCCGTCGCGGAAGCGGGCTGCGCGCGGCCCACCGTCGCCGCTGAAGAATCCGGATATCTCTCCTGAGGCGTTGATAGCGGTCACGTTCGGCGGATGGCCGTCAAGCGTGCCGAGATCCTGGACCGAGTAGAGCGGCGCTTCCGCGCCGACCCGGTTCATCGAGGGGAGAATGAAGATAACGAGCGCCGCAGTGAACCCCGCCAGGATCGTGCGCCTCATCACGAAAACCTCCGCGCCAACCTTCAGCAACGGAGGTGCCCCTGAGGGGGCGGTACCGAACCCACGCGGAGTCAGATGATTAGAGAGTGCGACAAAAAAGGTCAGTGTACGGGAGATCACAATTTGGGGCGCGATCTCCAATTTCTGCAGTGTGCAGGCAACGCGCACAGTGGCTGGAGTTCCCTCCAATGACGCGGGATATGACGCGATGGTCGTTCAGCGTCACTGGCGCGATTACGATTTCAGCCTTCGAGCGCACGGAGGCACTCTCGCCGAAGCGGCGAACAGCCGCGAAGGCGGACCGTGCACGGTCCAACCGTCCCCCGTCCACCTACTTCCGCATCGCGTCGCGCTTCGCCTTGAACTCGTTACCTGGCTTCCACTCGGGCAGCTTGTCCGCGTTGGCTACGCGATAGCCGACGGCGAAGAGCAGCTGCGCGTCTTCGGCCGCGCCGCTCAGATCCCAGTCCGGCTTCACTTCGTCGGACGGTGCGTGATAGTCGTGTTCGGTATACTCGTCGCGTTTCTTCTTGCCCCAGTCCGCAGGTTTTCCGACGAAGTCGACGCCCGAATCCGGATCGAGGGCCGGCACGCCCTGCTTCGCGAAGTTGAAATGATCGGACCGGTAGTAAAAACCCTTCTCCGCCTCGGGATCCGCCGTCAGCGTGCGGTTCTGTTCCTGCGCGGCCTGCCGCAGGTAATCGTCCAGATCGGAGGCTCCGAGTCCGATGACGGTGATGTCCTTCGTTTTTCCCCACTGGTTGATGCCATCGATGTTGATGTTCGCGGCGGTCTTCGCGAGCGGATACAACGGCGTGACCGAGTAGTACTGTGAGCCGAGCAGGCCCTGCTCTTCGGCCGTCACCATCAGGAAGAGGATCGATCGCTTCGGCTGCGGTTTCACCTCGGTGAACGCCCGCGCGATTTCGAGCACGGTTCCGACGCCAGACGCGTTGTCGAGCGCGCCGTTGTAGATCGAGTCTCCCTTTACCGGCGCCCCAACGCCGAGATGATCCCAGTGGGCCGAATACGCGACGTACTCGTCCTTGAGCGCTGGGTCGCTCCCTTCGAGCTTTGCCACGACGTTCCTTGATTCGATGGTCCGCAGCTTGTTCGCGATACTCATGGTCGCCTGCACGCTGAGGGGCACGGGCGTGAAATCGCGGCTGACGGCTTTCTTCTTGAGCGCGTCGTAATCCTGTCCGCCGAGCGCGAACAGTTTCCGAGCGGCCTCTGTGGTGATCCAACCTTCGATGTTCACGCGCCCCATGTTCTTGTCGGGCGTCACGATGTCGAATTTCTCATTCAGGTTGCCCTGGACGACGGAAAAGGGGTAGCCCGCACGCTCGGCCTCGTGAACGATCAGCACGGCTGCCGCCCCTTTACGCGCGCCTTCCTCGAACTTGTACGTCCAGCGACCGTAGTAGGTCATCGCCTTGCCACCGAAGGTCCTGGGATCGAGCTTCGCGGCGTCAGCCGGATCGGGAACCGGGGGATCGTTGACGAGCACGACAATCGTCTTGCCTTTCACCTCGACGTCCTTGAAGTCGTTCCAGTTGAATTCGGGCGCTTCGACGCCGTAGCCTGCGAAGATGACGTCCGATTTCGCGATCGACGCGCTGTCGGCCACGTGCTTCGTCCACGCGACGACATCGTCTTTCCATTTGAGACCGAGCGCCTGCGATCCCTTCACAAACGTCAGCGGGCGCGTGTTCGTCGCCGTGATGCCGACGAGCGGCACCTTTTGAACGAATGTCCCGTCGGGATTTCCGGGCTTCAGCTTGAGGTCCTGGAACTGCGTCTCGATGTACGCGACGCTCAGCTCTTCGCCGTTCGTGCCGGGCGCGCGCCCCTCGAACTTGTTCGATGACATCACCTTGATGTGCTGAAGCACACGCTGCGGATCGATTTTCGGCAGCGAGGCAAGCGGCACGGCCGGCGCAGGCAGCGCCGTGGACGGCTGCGCGGCACTGGCCGGCGCTGGTGCGGGCGAAGCGGCCGGTTGTGCGGCGGTGGAGGCCGGCTGCGAGGCCGAGGCCGCGGGCTCCTCCTTGCGGCTGCAGGCGAATGAGGCGAGCACGAATGCAGCGAGGGAGGCGGCAACTAAGGCTCGAATAGTGTGCATACGGAAATACTCCATATCGTTGGCTTCGCCGTGCCGAGCCAGACGACCTTCGAATTGGATGGCGCCACGGCAACTGCGCCGGTGGAGACGAACGGTTCCTTCTCTGTCAGTGACGAGAACGATCGCGCCACTATCGGTGGTCTTCATCAACCCGCCATGACCGGTCGCGACATAGAACGTCCGCGGATTCTCGGGTCGAACGCGATCTCCGAGATGCGCCCGCCCATCACAGCGGGTCCAATCGCGCGCGCCGACAGCGCCTTCAACATCGGCGCCGTGAGCGTCACGCCGGCTTTCTGCGCCGCCTTCGGCGCCTGCGTAGAAGACACGACTCCGCACGACATCAGTGCCGCAAAGGTGATGCAAGTCCTGCGAAACATCCCCCAATTCTATTCACGCTTTCCGCTTGCCACGTACGACTTCACGCCGAGGTCGCAGAGCGTTTCTGGTTCTACGTACGCAACTTGGAGTTCTCTGCGGCCTCCGCGCTCCGCGTGAGCCACGTCCGTGATTCGCCGCGCGCGCCGTTATCACCTAGCCGATTTCTATCAATCTCGGACATTCTTGAAGCGTGCGCTGCAAGCGGGGATATGTTGCCCTCGAGCGGGCGCTCTCGAAGCTGGGCGCCGCATCCCGGACCGACGCGCGGCGGCTGGTGCGCGACGGGGCGGTCACGGTGAATGGCATCGCGGCGCGCGATCCGCTGACGCCGGTATCGCCAGAGCGCGACGACATCCGGGTTCGAGGGACGCGCGCGGCGCGGAAGACCTGGCGGACGATCGCATTTCACAAGCCGCGCAGCACCGTGACCACCCGGCGGGATCCCGAGGGGCGCGCGACGGTGTTCGATGTGCTTGGTGACGCCGCCAAGGGACTGATTGCCATCGGCCGGCTGGACTTCGCGACGAGGGGCCTCCTCCTGCTGACGAACGACACGCAGCTCGCCGAGCGACTCACCAATCCGGCGAACGACGTGCGGCGCTCGTACGTTGTTACCGTGCGAGGCGAGGTAACGGATGAAAGCTGCGCGCGGCTCGAAGAGGGCGTGGCGGGTTCGAAGGGTCGAAGGATCCCTGCCAAAAAGTAAAAGCCCCGTTCGAATCTTCGAGTCTCCTCGACTCCTTCGATTGAAAGGCTTCCTCACACGGTTTTCGTGATCGGCCTATCCAGACTTCCGGCACGGAACCAGCGATAGCCATAGGCGTCCAGCTCGATGGCGTGGCGGCCGCTCTCGTCCGCGTCGCTGCGCTCCTGGCGAAGCAGATTGGTGAGCACGTTACCTTGCGGACTATCAACGCGCAGCCGCACCGCGCACGGCTTGTCGCCGAGGTTGTGGACGAACACGCTCGTGCGGTCGTCCCAGTCGTAGCGTATGGCAAGCACCTGGTCGGTGCCGGCCGGCAGGATCTTCCAGTCGCCCCACCCGATTTCGGGGCACTCCTTCCGCATGCGGATCGTGCGTTCCGTCCAGTTCAGGAACGAGTCGGGATCGCGCCGCTGATCTGCGACGTTCACGCGACGGTAGCCGTAGATGGGATCGTTGACGAGGCGGCGGATCGGCCGGCGCGCCGTCGTGAAGCCGCCGTGACGATCCGGTGACCACTGCATCGGCGTCCGCGCCGCGTAGCGTTCGGGCAGCCCGAGGTCGTCACCCATGCCGATCTCGTCGCCATACCGGATGACCGGGGTTCCGGGCAGCGTGAACATCAGGCTGTACGCGAGTTCGAGTCGCCGCCGATCGTTGTTCATCATGGGCGCGAGTCGCCGACGGATCCCGCGGTTGTAAAGCTGCATGTGCTTCTTGGGGCCGAACGCCTCGAACACCCTGTCTCGCTGCGTCGGCGTCAGCCTGCCGAGATCGAGCTCGTCGTGCGTGCGCAGGAAGATGCCCCACTGCGCCGACGCGGGCCGATCGTGAGTCGCTTCGAGCGCGTCCTTGAGCGGGCCTGCGTCTCCGGTCGCAAGCGTGTAGAACATCCGCTGGTTGACCCAGAAGTTCAGCATCATCTGCAGGCGGTCGCCGCCGTCGCCGAAGTACTCCATGCTTTCGCCCGGCGGGACGTTCGCCTCCGCCAGCAGAATCGCATCGCGAACGCGCCACTGCAGGAAGTCGCGTATCTCGTGCAGCAGCTCGTAGTCGCGCGAGGGACGCACCTTGGCGCCCTTGCGTTCG
>Ga0066677_10000149_pt1 | contig 23047 bp, 13 predicted proteins | sample GraSoiAngelo_126_FD_62299 | JGI IMG/M metagenome (GOLD analysis project Ga0066677, IMG submission 62299) | Grasslands soil microbial communities from the Angelo Coastal Reserve, California, USA - 14_0927_09_20cm | ecosystem: Environmental > Terrestrial > Soil > Grasslands | place: USA... | reverse complement strand
AAGGTCATCCGCGCAACGTGCACGTCGACGACAACAACTCCTCCTTCAACTTCTTCGCAGTGAAGACTGCAACGCGCATTCAGACACTCGGGCACGAAGGGGCCGACCGAGGCCGGTCCCTCCGTAATTACCGCCGCGTGGACCCGGCCGAGCGCGTCCGTGTGGCCCTTGCCGGCTTCACCTCTTCGCCCGAGTCTTCGGCTTCGTCCTGGGGCGCTTCGCTTCAACCTTTCCGGCCAGCGCGTCAGACAGTTCGTATGCCTCCCGAAGCCAGTCGGTGATGGGCGCCTCCACCTCGTCGCGGTGCGTGATTCGAATGACGTTCACGACCTTCGACTTCGACGCGCGATCGACGCGCCTCACCTGAGAAGCCTTGAGAGGACGATCGAGAAAGACGCAGACCTCGAGGAAGCGTCTCTTCGGGCGCACGAAAAAGTAACAGGACCTGCGCGCGAACATGATCGATTTGTGCGACGCGTAGATCCGCTGATCGCCGAACGAGACGGCCGTCTCGCGCAGCCGTTGCCACGCGTCCTGCAGATCCTCCGGGAGATCCCGCGTCAGGGCCGCTTCGGTCGTCGTCCAGCAGTCGTGCGCCTCGTCTTCTCCGATCCATTGTTTGCAGTGGTAGCATTCCCGGCCGGGCATACGCGATCCGCTCCTTCGCTCGAGTCATGACGTCTCATAGTATGTGCCCGCGCGTTCCGTACCCGTCACACGTCGATCCTCAGGAGACGTTCCGATGTCTCTTGTGACACCCGTTGCATCCGCGGCCAGTCCCGATGCGCTCAATATCGCCGACTACCTCGTCGCGCGCCACGTGCGCGAGGGGCGCGGCACGCGCACCGCACTGATCACGTCAGACGGGTCGATTACGTATAGCGCGCTCGACGGGCTCGTCAACAGGGCCGGCAACGTGCTGCGCAGCCTGGGCGTCGCTCCTGAGCAGCGGGTCGTCCTGCTCCTTCATGATGGGCCCGCTTTCTACGCGGGATTTCTCGGCGCGATCAAGATCGGCGCTGTGCCGATCCCGCTCAACACGCTGCTGCGGCAGGGCGACTATCAGTTCATGCTCAGTGACTCGCGCGCGGTTGCCGCGATCGTGAGCCAGCCGCTCGTCGGCGAGGTGCTTCCGATCGCGCATCTGCTGCCCTGCCTCAAGGACGTCATCGTGTCCGGCGGCCTGCCTCACGGACTCCCGTCATTTGAAACGCTGATCGACGGGGCAAGCGCGACTCTCGAGCCCGCGGACACGCACAAGGACGATGCTGCCTTCTGGCTTTATAGCTCCGGGAGCACCGGTACTCCCAAAGGCGCGGTTCACCTGCAGCACGACATCATCTGCACAATCGAAGGGTATGCGCGCGGCGTGCTCGACATGGCCGAGCACGATCGCTGCCTGTCGGCCGCCAAACTATTCTTCGCCTACGGTCTCGGCAACAGTCTCTCGTTTCCGCTGGGCCTCGGCGGTCAGGCGATCGTCGTTGCCGGCCGTCCGGCACCGGAAGCAATGTTTGATGCGATCGATCGCTTTCAGCCGACGATCTTCTTTGCCGTCCCGACGCTTTATGGCGCGATGCTGCAAGTCGAGAACGCAGCCACGCGTTTCAATCTGTCGTCGTTGCGGTTTTGCGTATCGGCGGGGGAAGCGCTCCCGCCCGAGATCTTCCGCCGGTGGCACGAGCGATTCGGCCTCGAGATCGTCGACGGTATCGGTTCCACGGAAATGCTTCACATGTTTCTGTCGAACCGTCCGGGTGCGTGCCGCGCCGGCACTTCCGGCATCGAAGTGCCGGGCTATGCGGCGAAGATCGTCGGCGATGATGGAGTCCCGCTGCCGGCGGATCACATCGGGACGCTGATGGTCTCGGGCGACAGCGCCGCGGCCGGCTATTGGAAACAGCACGAGAAGACGAAGGCGACCTTTGAAGGGCATTGGGTGAACACAGGCGACAAGTACTTTCGTGACGCGGAAGGGTATTACCACTACTGCGGCAGAACCGACGACATGCTCAAGGTGGGCGGAATCTGGGTGGCGCCCGTGGAAGTCGAAAACACAGTACTCGCGCATGGCGCCGTGCTGGAGTGCGCCGTCGTTGGCGCCACAGACACCGATGGCCTTACGAAGCCCAAGGCCTTCATCGTCTTGCGGCCCGGTGTGTCGCAGACACCCGAGACCGCACGTGACATCCAGGCATTCGTGAAGTCGCGTATCGCGCCGTACAAATATCCGCGGTGGATCGAATTCGTTCCGGAGCTCCCGAAGACCGCAACCGGCAAGATTCAGCGATTTCGGCTGCGATGACCAAGGTCCGTTGCCGAGCCTGATCGTCGCCGTTAACACCCAGGCCGGAGCCGCGTCCTCATTGCGATGAACGACCTGCGATACAGCGTGCGGACCCTGTCGCGGATGCGCGGCATCGCCGCCGTTGCGATCGCGACGCTCGCGGTCGGTATCGCGGCGACCACGACCATGTTCAGCGCAGCCTACGCAGCGCTGCTGCGGCCGTTGCCGTTTGCCGATCCCGATCGGCTGGTTCTGCTGTTTACCACGCACACGACACCCGGTGAAGGGCTCGTGCTCTCGCGGTGGTCCCGTCCGCTCATCGACACGCTCGTGGCGTCGATCACGTCATACGAATCGATCGCGTCTTTTACGCCTTCGCTCGTCAGCCTCAGCGGCGGAAACGGAGATCCCGAACAGATCGATGGCGAGGTCGTTTCACCCGAATATTTCGCGACGCTGCGCGTGGCAGCCGTCATTGGACGGACGTTCCTGTCTGCGGAAGACGGCGCCACAGGCGACGCTCCTGTCGCGGTGCTGAGCGATCGATTATGGCGCCGGCGATATGGCGCCGATCCGGCTCTCGTCGGCCGCACGGTTCGCATCAATGACGTATCGCTGACGGTTGTGGGAATCATGCCGGAAGGTTTCTCCGGATTGAGCGACAAATCCGAGATCTGGATTCCCCGCGCGATGGCACCGCGTCTCGTCTACGCCGAGTACCTCACCACGCCCCAGCGCTTTATTGCCATCGTCGCGCGATTGAAGCGTGGCGTGACGCTGGAACAGGCGAATGCGGAACTCGCGACGGCGAGCGCAGCATTTCCCGTTCCCGAAGGCGCCGTCGAGACGCGATGGGGCGCCGTCGCGCAACGGATCGGAGAGGCCCGAGTAGATCCAACGCTCCGCCGTTCTGTCCTGCTTCTCCTCGCCGCGGCGGCGTGCGTCCTGTTGATCACGTGCGCGAACGTCGCGGGTCTGCTGCTCGCGCGCGGACGCATGCGACGGCGGGAGCTCGCGGTCCGGATGGCCATCGGCTCGGGGCGTGCACGGATCGTTCGGCAGTTGCTGATCGAGAGCCTGGTGCTCGCGGCCGCTGCCGGCGCGTGCGGGACGGCGCTCGCCATCCGGGGCGTCGAGGTGTTCGCGCGGTATGCCCCGGCGGTGCTCTGGACGGGGCGCGTCACGATCTCGCCATTCTCGGCACCGACGCTTGACGCGCGTGCGCTCTTCTTCGCGCTCGCCGTGACGTTCGCCACAAGTGTGCTGTGCGGATTGGCCCCCGCGCTCGATACCGCACGCACCCAATTGACGCACGCGCTGAAGGAAGACGCACGGACCGGCGGCGCACGGCGGCGTGTCTTCCGAGCGCTGGTCGTGACTGAGATCGCGCTCGCAGTACTCCTGCTCGCCGCGGCCGGCCTGCTGCTGGACAGCTTCGCGGGCATGCAGCGGCTCCGCCAGGGATTTCGGAGCGATGGCGTGCTGACGTTCTGGGTCCGGCCGCCGACGTCGAAGTACCGCGTCACCGAAGGCCCCGCAATCCTCGAACGTCTGCTGACCAGCGTCGAACAGGTACAAGGGGTCGAGTCGGCGGCGGTGAACCGATGCACGCCGTTCACGGGCTGCTCGCGGACGATACTGTCCTTTACCGATCGGCCCAACGATCCTCGCAGCGCACCGGTCGTCGGCCGCCACTATGTCTCCGCGGATTACTTCAAGACCCTTGGTATCCCGCTTCTCGCGGGCCGCACATTGACGTCACGCGATCGCCCCGGCCGTCCTCCGGTAACGGTGGTGAGCGAGAGCGCGGCGCGCCGCTTCTGGCCGGGCGAAAGTCCGCTCGGCAAACGCGTGTGGTTTGGCAGCACGACCGGACCGTTCGCAGATCCGGCACAGGCGGTCGAGATCGTCGGAGTGGTGGGCGACGTCAAGTACGAAGCGGTGGACTGGCCGAACAGCACGGGCCGACCGGAGTTCTACACGTCGTACCTGCAGTTCTCCTTCCCCGACACGATGATGATCGTGAAGACGCGCGGCGCCGCGGCGTCGCTCGTGCCTGCAATGCGGCGTGCCGTGGCCTCGGTCGATCCCGCGCTGCCGATCTATGACGTGCTCACGCTCGACGACCGGATTGCCGGCGCGCTCTCGCGTCCGCGCTTCAACGCGGCGCTCGTCGCCGGATTTGCCGCGGCCGCCCTGCTCATCGCGGCGCTTGGCGTCTACGGCATGCTGTCGTACTCGGTGTCGTCCCGCCTGCGAGAGATCGGTGTGCGACTGGCGCTCGGCGCCGCGCCGCAGCGCATCGTGCGGTTCGTCGTTGCCGAAGGACTGCGCCTCGCGGTCATCGGTGTGGCGATCGGACTCTTCGCCGCGCTCGCAGCCGGACGTGTGACGCGCAGCCTCGTCGTCGACGTCAGCCCATCGGATCCGCGGATCCTTGCCGCAGTCACGACGGTGATGCTGGTCGTGGCATGTCTCGCCGCGTGGCTTCCGGCACGGCGCGCCAGTGCGGTCGATCCGATGGTTGTGCTCCGGCAGGAGTGAGCCGCGAGGAGCGGCGCCGTTATGGCACGGCCTCACTCGTAGGGCAGCGCCACCACCGGATGCACCATTAGATCGAAGAGCGAATTGGAACCGCCTGTGCGCGCCTGGTGATGACGGCTTACAGCCAGCGTGCGATCCATGCCCATGCCTCTGCCTGCATCGCGACGTTGAACTGGTGAGGTGCATCGTAGAGACGGCATCGCTGGCGATCCGGCACGCCTGCCTTGCGGAAGCACTGTTCGATTTTCTTGAACGCCGCGTCGACACCCTCCCTTGGGAACAACTGATCTCTGGATCCGTTGATGACGAGCACCGAACGCGGCGCAATCAACGCGGCGAGATCGGGCAGATCCAGATAACGGTAGAGTCCGATGATCTGGAATGTGAGACCGATCGAATTGACGATGTGGCGCCTGATATGCGAGCCGAGGGATGACATCCAGCCCACATTCACCGCAACTTTGATCCGCTGGTCGAGAGCCGCGAGCAGGAAGCTGCGGTACCCTCCCACAGACAGTCCTACGCATGCGAGGCGGCGAGCGTCCACCTCGGGACGAGCAGCCAGATAATCAACGGTCCGGAGGTCATCCCACAGCATCACTCCGGGCCAGGTAATTCCCGCCGTGAACAGGCTCCGCGCCAGCAACTGCTCTGATTGTTGGGACCTCCGGTTGAAACCCGCGACGTCATCCTTCGTCATTCTCCCGCGATCGCGATATGCCGGCGGGTCGTCGTCGAGCAGCATCCGGCGCTCTCCCCAATACAGCATGTCGATCGTGATGACGACACGGCCCTGGCGAACCAGCTCAGTCGCGATGCTCTTGCCGTCATAAAGGTCCTTCTTGTACTCACTCAGCGCCGCAGGCTCATTGTCGACCTCCACCAGCTTTTCCTTGCCCCAGACATAGAAGCCACCATGACAGTGCAGCACCACTATTCCGGGCGCCGGAAGTTTCGTCTGTTTTGGTATGAGCACGTATGCCGGAACGCGAAGGTCGGGCGTGGTCTGAAACGTGAGGTACTCCTCGACGTAATCGCCTCGGTCCGTGCGACGGATCAGATCAGCGGCCGGCGAAACCGGTGGGGGCGCGTAAAACAAGTGTTCGAGTACGATGGCCCTCGCCTTCTTCTGCCAACTCTCCAGATCCCGAAACTCGGGTCGCAGGAAGGAAAGTTCCAGTGGGGAGCGATCAGCCTGCTTTTGGACGAAAGGATAAAGACTCCCGATATGCGATCCGGTCTGTGCGGCTGCTGTCGGGCCTTCGGTGAAGACGTGCGGATCGACATGTGCAAACGGGAGTGAACGTCTGGCGAGGCCGCTCCCCGCGAACCATTGGCAAAACTGGCGACGTGAAACGGACATCGTCTACCGCTGCGGTGACCCTTCGTCGATCGTCAACTTGATCAGCCGATCGATCGGTTGACGCCGCCACTGCCAGGTGTGTCCACCTGGCATGCGGACCTCCACGTCCACCAGGCCGGTGTACGAACCAAGTCCGTAGTGCGCGCGCAAATCGCTCTGAGACAGGTAGCTGCCACCAGACCGAATCTCCCGCACCTGTCGCGTGCCGCCGGCGTCGATGGTGACGCGCGCGCCAATGCAGAAGCGATTGCGGCCTCCCTTCTCGACCTGGACGGCCACCCAGTGGTGCCCCGTGGTCTGACGGTTGTTCAGCACCGTTGGCACATCATCCATATTGCTGATCACCAGATCGAGGTCGCCATCATTGTCGAGATCTCCGATGGCAAGTCCACGGCTCGCGCTGAGAACCTGCAGCCCGGCGCCCGCACTCTCCGACACATCGAAGAACCGTCCTTGGCGATTGAGAAAGAACTGATTCTTCTGACGGAAGCTTTCGTGGAGCGCCGGATACTCATCGACGTTCGGGTAGATATGCCCGTTGGCGAAGAACAGGTCGAGATGGCCGTCCAGATCCGCGTCGAAAAACGCCGTGCCCCATCCCATGCGTACGAAGGTCGGGCCCGCCAGACCAACTGCGGTCGTTACGTCCTCGAACGAGGTCCCATTGCGATTGTGATAGAGCGTGTTGCTGTCCTGCGCGAAGTTGGTGACGATCAGATCGAGGCGGCCATCGCCGTCGTAGTCCCCTGAGTCGACCCCCATTCCAGCTTGTGCGCGCCCTTCCGCGTTGAGCGCCACGCCGCTCAGGAGGCCGACACTCTCGAAGCGGCCATCACCCAGGTTGTGATAAAGAAAATTAGGATTCGTGTCGTTGGCCACGAAGAGATCGGTCCACCCATCACCGTCGTAATCCGTCGCGACGACGCCGAAGCCGTAGGCCTTCGAGGCATCGACGAGACCATGCGCGGCGGTGGCTTCCGCGAAGGTTCCATCGCCGCGGTTCTCGAAGAAGAGATCGGCCTCGCCGGTCATGCCTGTCGGTCCGACCATCGTCTTTGGACCGCCACGCCAGATGAGAGTGCGCTCCGCTCGGACGACATCACTCCAGCTCGCGGTCACGTATCGCGCCACATAAAGATCGAGATCGCCGTCACCATCGGCGTCGAAGAACGCGCAGCCGGTGCTCCATCCCGGCGCCTGCACGCCGGCCTTGGCCGAGGTGTCCGTGAACGTCCCGTTACCATTGTTGTGGAACAGAAAGTTGGCGCCGAAATTCGTGACGTAGAGATCGAGCTTGCCATCGTCGTCATAATCGCCGGCGCAGACGCCGTTGCCCCACGCCGCAACATCAACGCCCGACCCGGCCGAGACGTCCTTGAATTTCCACCCCCCTAGATTTTTGAACAGCGCGTTGCGATGAGGGATTTTCTCGCGTTCATCCGAGAGCTCGAATGCGTTGACGACATACACATCCAGCAAGCCGTCACCGTCGTAGTCGAACAAGGCGACGCCACTCCCGCCGGACTCCACGATGTGGTCCTTCGTGCGACCCCCGCAGAACGTCTTAACCGGAATACAGGGCACTTCCTCGAACTGTATCGGCGAAGTGATGCTCGAAGCCGTGCCGCCGGACGCAGGAAGATCCGGCGGCGGACCCATCGCGCTGCCATGGCCGCCATAGACAGGTTCGGCCACCTTCGTCTGGCTGTAGCTTCCCTGAAAGGCGAGATCGAGAGAAGCATCGAGCCGCGCCGCGACGCGGCCCAGCAACGCGAGAAATGGCTCGATCGATGACGGCGCCTTTCGAAGCGCCGCGGCGGCCTGTCGCAGCTCGTCACGAAGATCGTCAGGCAGCAACGCAGGGGGGGACGACACGTCGGAGGCGAGCGATTCAATCTGCCTCGCTGCGTCACTGAGCAGCTTCGTCCTGTCGCCGCTGTCGGACGGCGACGCGGCCGCACGCTTCAGCAGCGCGGTCGCATTCCGCTGGATCTCTCGGACCTTGTCCTGACGCGCCACGCGTTCGGCGCGCGCGGGATCCGAGGAAGGTGATGACGCTGGATTCTGGCGTGTTGAAGCGTCGGTCGCGATTTGAGGCGGGAGGAGCAGAAGAAGCGTCACGAGCAGCAGCGCCGCAGATACCCACCCTGGGGTCAGACCCCGGACGGCACGGCGACTGGGGTCAGACCCCGGACGCTCCTTTACACACTGACTGGGGTCAGACCCCGGAAGTTGGTTTACACACTGGCTGGAACGGAGAGCGGGTAAGCCTGGGAGCATGGCGCATTACCGCCCGGATTGCAGCTGCTTCAACAACTGGAGGCCTTGCGGGTGCGTCGGATTCCGCTGCAGCAGCCGCTCGAGCACCTGGACGGCTTGTCGTGGTTGTCCAGACGCAACGTACAGGCGGCACAGCGTGACGTATGCCGGTTCGAACGCCGGATCAGCCGTCAGTAACTTCTCCAGCAAGGCAATCGCTGATGCGCCGTCGCCTCGCGCGTTCACGACGAGCGCCAGGTTGTTGGCGGCCTCGCCATAGTCAGGTCGCTTCTCGACGGCCTGTCTGAAGTACATCTCGGCATGCTCGAGATCGCGCTGCTGACCGAAGAAGATGCCGACGTTGTTGAGCGCCTCGGGGAAGTCCGGCCGAAGCTGAAGCGCCCGCTGGTACAGCTCGTACGCCTGCTGCGCCTGACCCGTCTGGAACAGCGTGTACCCGAGGTTGTTCAGCGCGTCCGCGAAATCGGGCTTCGTGTTCAGCGCACTCCGGAAGTGCGCCACCGCGGCGGCGATGTCACCATTCTGCGCGAGCAGCGCACCGAGCGTGTTGTTGGCGTCCGCGTATTCGGGGTTCAACGCGAGAGCCCGCTCGAGCGCCGTTTTTGCGGCCGCGGGCTGCCCGAGCTTCATATAAAGCGTCCCCAGGTTGTAGAACGTGATGGCGCTCGGGTCCGCCTTTGCCACACGCTCGAACGCATCCAATGCGGGCCTGTCGAAACCTTGTTCGGAGAGCTCGAGACCGTACTGGAAGTAGCTGCGGTCTCCCGGCGGAGACGTGAACGTGCCCGCGAATGGAACGGCGCGCGCCAGGCACTCGTCGGGCGAGGCATTGATGCTCTGTACGTCCTGGACGATCCTTCCGGCGGCAATCGGGTCACTGTAGAACTTGACGATCTCGCCTTGCGCGCTCACCAGGAACGCACTCGGCAACGGCAGTTCCTCGCGTCGATCGAACAGATACCGATGGAGGATGTTGTAAGTGCCCGCCGTTTCTGCCGTGGCGATCATCACCGGTAAACCGAGTCCCTGCCCGGCCGATCGGACCTTCGCGGCATCCTCGATCGGGTCAACTGAAAGTGCGAGAATCGAAGCGCCGGCAGCGGTCAGCTTCTGGCGCTCGCGGGCGATTGCTTCGAGCGCTGCACGCGACGGCGGAGCCCACGTCGCCCAGAAGTACACCAGCACCGGGTGACCGGCCAGACCGGACAGCGAACGCTCCTGACCGTCGAGATCGCGAAGCGTGAAACCGGGCGCAGGAAACGGACGATAGAGCCAGGTCCCCGCAGATGGCAAGTCGCGAGCAGGGCTTTTCGCGGTCACAACAGCCGCCGCCGGGGCGGGCTTCGCGGTTCGGAAGGGCTCAGTGCGAAGTGCCTCGCTGCCCTCCTCGATCCAGACTCGATGATTCAACGGGAGATCGGAGAAGGTCTGCACGGTGCCGCTCGGCCACGCGATTGTGACCTTCACGATCCGCTGACTCTTCCCCAGACCAAACAGCAAGTCCTTCGAGCGCTGGGACAGGAAACCGGATCCCACCATCACGATCCGCGTCGCGCGAATCTGATCGGTCTCGACGGTCACGCGCGCACCAACCGCATCACGATTGCTCTTCGTGCCGGTGAGGTGGATAGTGAGCGCGGCATTGGCCGGGTGGGCCGGGTCTTTAGACCCGGCGTAGTCATTCCGGAACAGCCGAAGCTGCGGCGACGATCGAGGCGCCATCAGGATCACGTCGGCGTCGCCGTCCTGGTCGTAGTCGAACACCGCGAACGACCGTCCGTCCTGATCGACGTCGAGTCCCGCGGTGCCCGAGACCTCGTCGAACCCTCCGTGGCCATTGTTGCGCAGCAGCACGTTCCGCTCGTGCTGCGCCTGCGCGCCGTTGCTGACGAGAAGACGGTTGGTCGCGCGCCACCCATCGTCGTACGCCGTCCCCGGCTTCCTCGTCAGCGGCGACTTGGCGACGACCTGCCGCCAGAAGAAGCTGTCCACGTCCACGCCAGGTTCGTCCTCGTCCCGCGTGAACATGCCGTTGACGATGTAGAGATCTTCCCAGCCGTCGTTATCGAAGTCGAATGCATCCGAGGACCATGCCCAGCGGCCGAACTCGGCCCCGGCCTGGAGCGTCACATCCGCGAACGAGCCGTTGCCCTGGTTCTTGAAGAGCGAGTTGCCGCGCGTGTGCCGGCGGTAGATCTCGCGAGTCTCTTCCGGCGCCTCGCGCTTGAACGCCGGCTCCGACGTCACGCGCTGGCCCGCCGCCGTCCACATGTTCCCGGTGTAGATGTCCAGGTGCCCATCGTTGTCGTAGTCCAGGAACGTCGCGCTCATGCCCGCGCCGTAATCCTCGACACCTGCCGGCGCCGCCACATCTTTGAAATGCGGGTGTCCATTCACCAGGCCTTCGTTGTGATAGAGGTTCTTGCGGCCGAAGTCGTTCGCGACGAGAAGATCGGGCCAGCCGTCCTCATCGTAATCGCCCCACACCGGCGCAAAACTGAAGCGATCGTTATTCTGGTCGAGACCGACTTGATCGGTGACCTCTACGAACCGGCCGTGGCCGTCATTTCGAAGGAGCACGTTGGGCGATCCGTTCAGCGCATCATGGTAAGGAGATGGCGGACCGGCTTTGTCCTCGCTCACGCCGATGTAATAGCCGTACGCGCACAGATACAGATCCAGGAAGCCGTCACGGTCGTAGTCGGCCATCGCCGCCGACGTCAACGATCCCTGCAGCGGCTGCTTGAAATGGAAGGCGTCGGCATCGCGAGTGAAGCGCCCCTTGCCGTCATTCAAGAACAGCAGGGGACCGCTTCGCGTCAGCAGGATCAGATCCTGGTCACCATCGTTGTCCACGTCAGCGAAGAGCGATTCCGACGTACGGTCGAGGATCGCGAGTCCCGCGGCTTCGGTTACGTCTTCAAACGTGCCGTCTCCCTTGTTGCGAAAGAGCCGGTTGGGCAGCCCCTCCGGTTGAGAGACGTACAGGTCGTCGAGACCATCGCCGTCGAAATCGCCAACCGACACGCCGTGATGCCCCATGCCGCGCGGCATGAACACGGCATCGAGATGCGAAGCCCAGTAATCGAGGCCTGGCACGAGCTGGCGACGAAATGAAGGATTCTGGCCGAGCGCCGCGTCGGTGACCTCAGTGAAGATCGGCGACGGCGCGCGACTGCGCAGGTGGTCGAGCGTTGTCCATTCAGTCACGCGCCAGCCGTCAGAGGCGTATTGCCAGCGCATCTGCCAGTGCCCGAGCCGCTCCGCGCGCCATCCTCCCTCGGCCGCGCCGCTCAGATCGAACCTCACAGTTGTACGGACTCGTGGAGCGCTCCCGCGGTCGACCTCGATTCGTGTGATGAGGAACTCGGTGGTCTGAAGGGAATTGAAGGCGGCCAGCAGCGCGCCGAGCTCCTTGCGGAACGCGACGCGATCGAGGCTCAGATCCGGCGCGATGGTCTTCGCGCGGAAGATCTCGAGCTGCGGGCTGTTGCCGCTGGCGACTTCATCGGTCGGCAGCAGATGGCCCCCTTTGAACTCGGGCGCGAGCAGCCAGTCTGCGGCATCCGCCGCACGATTCGGATGCTCGCGTAAACGCGCGCTCAGCTCGCTGAGCCTGCGCGCCAGTTCCTCCGCTTCTTTCTCGTCAGGAAATTCATCGCTGCCAGGCGCGAGCTGTTTGAAGAGGGATTCAAGCGAGGGGGGGACGCGATTCGTCGGGCGGTAGCGGTATCCGCCTCCGCCCGCGTTCGGCTGTGAGTTGGCGCCCGAAGTGCCTTGCGCCACGAGCACGTCCCGCGTGAGCGCGACGTGCAGCAGGAGCAGCAGAGCAAATGCTAAACGCCCAATGTCGAATGCGAAGGGGAGGGAGATCTGACACTTCGCATCTGACATTGGGCACCGAGGCTCGGGTTCTTCAACAGCCCCTAGTAAGTGAACTTCAGTACCAGCTCCACGATTCTAGGTGCTGAGAACGTGTTCTGTATTCGCCCGAACGTTGTCGGGCTCGACATGTCTGCGGATCCGGCCTGGATCGCGAAATTGGGATGGTTCAGAACGTTGAACGCCTCGACCCTGAACGTCACGTACTTCCGGTCGTCGATGACGTAGAAGTTCTTGCTCAGGCCGAGATCCAGGTTCCAATAGCCCGGACCAGTCAGGATGCCGACGCCGGAATCGCCGAACTGCCCGGCGGGCGCGTGCTGGAAGCAGCTGATGTCGATCCACGGGTCATTGACACCCGCTCCAGAAATGGCGCCGTTACATACGCGGTTCGGCCGCTCGAGTGAGCGTGTCGCCTGCAGCGACTGCCCGGCACCATCGTAGACGGTGATTGGCAGGCCGCTGTGCGCCTGGAAAATGCTGTTCAGGGTCCAGCCACCCAGGACAGCGTTCTTCGCACCCATCGCGTTGCCGCCGCGCACTCTTCCGAATGGCAGCTCGTAGATCGTCGCGAGGCTGAAGTTCTGGCGCATGTCGTAAGGGGACGGTCCGTAGTCCTTCAGCGGATTCGAGCCGTCGAGATAGTAGTAGCCCTGGCCCGCCGTCTGACTCCAGCCGACGCCGTAATATCCGACATTGTCGCTGAGCGCCTTGCTGTAGGTGTACGACGCGAGAAATTCCAGGCCCTCGGTCGGACGCTGGCGCAGGCTCGCCTGGAGGGCGTCGTAGGCGCCGACGCCGATCGAGTTCGTGCCGCTCGTGACACCGATGTTCGGGTTGAGCGCGAAGAGCGGTCGTCGCTGATCCAACGGCCTCCACGTGGAGACAGGGCCGGGATCAGGTTCAGGCTGGTTGAAGTCGAACGGCACGACCATGTGGCTGGCGCGACTGCCCACGTAACCAACGTTGGCGGAGAGCGCGTTCGTCAGCTTGCGTTCGACGAAGACGTTCCACTGCTTCGTGAGCTGAGGGCGCAGGTCCGGAGCGAAGATTCGGTAGAGGGTTCCCGCGCCGCCGTTCACGTTGGGGATGATGTCGTTGAACCCCGTGGATGCGGTGCCGGCCCCGGTCGTCGCGTCGAAGACCTTTCGACCTTCGAAGTTGAACGGCGGGTTCTGTGTAAGTCTCAGGTTCTTGCCGGTCCCTTCCATGTATTGCACGATCCCGAACGCGCCGCGCACGACCCACTTGTCTGTCGGGGTCCAGGCGGCGCCGACACGCGGCTCGAAGCCGCCATAGAACGGATTGAAGAGCGCCCGGCTATTGCCGTTCTGGCCCGCCAGGAGCAGTTGCCCCGTCGTGAGGTCGATGTTGGATTGCCGGTTGTCCTTCTCGACCCATGGCGAGGTGTACTCCCACGTCATGCCGAGATTCAGCGTGAGGTCGTCCCGGACCCTGAAATCGTCCTGACCAAAGACGGCAATGCGGTGTCCGAGCTGCGTGAACGGGGCGACCAGGCCGCCGCGGCCCTTCGCGGACACTTGATCCAGGAGGAAGTCTGCGAAATTGAACCCGGTGAAGGCGCCGCTGTACTCGAAGTGACCGAGGATCCCCTCGTTACCCGAGTAGGAGAAGCCCTGTCGCTGGTAGAGCCACCGGCCGCCGAACTTGAACTGATGGCGCCCCTTGAACCACGAGTATTTTTCACTCAGCTGATAGCTCTTGATGTTGTTGAATTCCGAGCCGCCAGCATCGCCGAACCCGAAGTCGCCGATGTTGAAGGCGCTCAATCCATTGATTGTCTGGTCACCCGCGATGCCGATGCTCGCGTTGGCCTTGCCGATCCCCGCCCAGTCCACCGGAATGGTCTGGAACTTCACGTGGGTGAAGCCAACCAGCAGTTCGTTGATGGCGGTTGGCGACAGCGTGCGGTTCCAGTTGAAGGCAAGGCCGGTAAACGGCGAATCGTTCGTCGCAATCAGGTTGCTGGCGATCGGCGCGCGATCCGGCTCCGATTTGTAATGCTGGTACGACACGCGGCCGAAGAAACGATCGTGGTCCGACACGTTCAGGTCGACTTTGAAGTCCCCCTGATGAACTCTCTGCTTGTCAGAGGAAGGCGCGACGAGGTTGTTCGTGTCCCCGGTCCGGTTTGGAAGTGGATACAGCGTCTGGTTGGCGAGAACCGCTCGCGCAATCGGGCTGAAACGTCCGACGGGAATCTGGTTGCCCGGGAACGGCTGACCGGTGACGGGATCCCGAATCGTGACGGCAACACTGGAGAAGTCGCCTTGCCGAAACGACGCTGGCGCTACGGTTCTGACCAACTCGCCTGGCCGATCGCGAAGGAAGCCCTGGTAATCGCCGAAGAAGAAGACCTTGTTCCTGGCGACTGGGCCGCCGATGGTGGCGCCGAAAATGTGCTGCGACAGCTCCGCCTTCTTCGCGGCGGGGGTCACACGGTTATTGTCCCATGTGTTCGCGGCCATGCTGCTGTCGCGCCAGTACTCGAAGCCGTTTCCGTGGAAGTCGTTGGTGCCCGACTTGATCGTACTGCCAATCAGCGCGCCGGCAACGTTGCCGAACTCCGCGGAGTAGTTGTTGGTCTCGACCCGGACCTCCGCCAATGCATCGGGGCTCGGTTGGTAGGGAAGCAGGTTGTCGATCGGCTCGTTCATGTCGACGCCGTCGAGCGTGTAGTTATTCTCCTGCTCCCGCTGCCCGTTGACGAACGGCCGTCCGGAGCCGAAGTTCTTCGGTTGGGTGAAGCTGTCTGGTTCCGTGGTCGCAACGCCGGGCATCAGCAGCGAGAGCTGGGAGAAGTTGCGCCCGTTAAGGGGCATGCCTCTGATGGTGGTCTCCGAAACCACCTGACCGACGACGGCGTTCTGAGTCTGAAGGATCGGACTGACGCCTGTGACCTCGACGGTCTCCTGCAAGCCGGTCTGCATCGTGATATCGACACGAGCGTTCTGCCCCGACTCGAGCGTGATCTCGTTCGTTTCGTTGATCTGAAAGCCTTGCGCCTGCGCGCGAATCTTGTACGCGCCGATCGGCAGTGCTGAGATGGTGTAGAGGCCCTTGTCGTTGCTTCGGGCCGTGTAGGTCACCTGGGTCGCGACATTCGTGGCGACTACCTCGACGTCCGGAACAGGCTTACCGTCATTGCCGCTGATGGTGCCGGTAAAGCTGGCAAAGTGAGTCTGCGCGCCAAGCGAGACTCCGCCTGCCAGCACCAGCAACGACAGCGCCGCCCCCACCCGCAACATTTTCATGAATCGCCTCCCGAGGAAGAATTTACGGGACAGCCGTTGCGTCTCGACGAGTCTGGTGCTCTTCCGTACTAGCTACAGATTCTTTACAAAGTCAAGGTTTTTGACATAACGAATCGACGGCAGCTCGACTGCTGCACCGTTCAGTCGCAGTCATGTCATGGCTGCGCCACATCCTCGCAAACATTTGCCCGTCTATCACCAATGAAGTCGGCGCCCTGCGAGGAAATGAGGTCGGTATGACAGGACATCTGAGTCTGAGGGGGTGGATGGCGATGGCATTGACAATGATCGGCGTCGCGACGGCGAGTCCAGCGCGCGCCGATGAACGGCTGACGGCGAGAGTCCCGTTCGATTTCGTTGTCGGCGACCTGCGGCTCCCCGCAGGCAGCTACGTCGTCAGCCAGACATCTACGCCTGGCGTTCTGGCAATCAGGAGCGCGGACAGCCGGCGTCACGTCTTCGTCCTGACGAACAGTGATTCGGGCAAGGCGCCCGCACAGCCGGAACTGGTGTTCAAACGCTTCGAAGGGCAGAACTTCCTCTTCCGAATCACTGACGGATATGCCATCGAGCGTGAAATCCCGCTCACGGCGGCGAGAATGGAGCGGGAACGTCAGGTCGCCGTGGCGATCGTGAAAGTTCCGCTGACGGCGCAGTGATTCAGCCGAACTCCGGCCCGCAGATCGCGAAGCTGAGCGACGGATCTCCCCGGGCGGTCAATTGGCCGCGGTACATCCGTACGAAGGGACGCTCCACGGTAAAGCCCGCCAGCGACAGGGCGTCCCTCCATGCCGCGTGATCGTCTACCGGGGTCAGATCTCGATTTTTCGACAATGATGAAAAATCGAGATCTGGCCCCAACGCGGGTACGTCGATAAAGACGGCGCGATCGGGCTGGGAGGCGAGGCACGACTCGAGGAGCAGGCGGGCGCTTTCGTGGCTGTCCGCAACCAGCGGCCCGAGGTGCTCACGCACATGCCCGTGACGGCCGAACAGGAATCCGCGCAGGCCACCCCTGTTGCCTTCGAGCACCCAGGCGTACTGCGGCGCCTCCTCGGCGAGGCGCTCCAGCAGGCCTACGCGCGATGCTCCGAATGCGCGCAAATCCAGGGCGCGAACAGCCGGCCAGTCGGATCGCTCGAATCGGCGCGCTCCGGACGCATGCACCAGACGTGACGCGCTGGCGTCAAGAAACCACCGCGCGAGGCCGTACTCGGCCACGAACCCGAGCTGCCGATACAGCGCCTCGCCCGCCGGCGTTGCATCGAGCCGCGCCGCCGCACCTTTTGGTACGAGCGCCACTCCCCGGTGGAGCAGCAACGTCCCGACTCCTCTGCCTCGGGCCTTCGGATCGACGAGCACCATCGCGATCCACGCGAACGGACCATAAGGCAGCGTCGCCACCGTGCCGATCACGATCCCGTTCTCCTCTGCTACCAGAGCGCCGTCGGGAGCGGCCGTCAGAAAGTACTGCCAGTCGCGTTCGGTCTGATTCCATCCGCTCGCGCGGCAGAGCAGGAGTCCGGCAGGAATGTCGCCTGCTGTCATCGCCCGGATGGAAATCATTGTTCTCGCGAGCGGCCTGTTGCAGCCCTTTGCCGGTACTTTGCGGCACCCCGCTCATCTGCGGTCGCATGATAATAGTGACGGAATGGAGGTTCCCACGAAGATCCGCGACGTCGCGCATCTCGAGGAGCTGCTGAGTGAGCCCACTCCCGCCGCAATCGAGGCGATCGGCCGAGCGGACGGCGATCTGGTTGTGCTGGGCGTTGCGGGCAAGATGGGCCCGACGCTCGCCCGCATGGCGCGGCGCGCGATGGACGCCGCCGGCCTGTCGCATCGCGTGATTGGCGTATCGCGCTTCTCGTCGCCGGATCAGCAGCACGCGCTCGAGGCGCACGGAATCGAGACGATTCGCTGCGATCTGCTCGACGAAGCCGCGCTCGCGCGCCTGCCCGAGGCGCCGAATGTCATATTCATGGCCGGGCGGAAGTTTGGCTCCATGGGCGACGAGCCGCTGACCTGGGCGATGAACGCGCATCTCCCGGCCATGGTCTGCGATCGGTATCGGAGAAGCGGGATCGTCGCCTTCTCGACGGGTAACGTGTACGGCCTTACGCCGCACGGCCGCGGCGGATCACGCGAAGAAGATTCGCCTGCGCCGATTGGCGAGTATGCGATGAGCTGTCTCGGCCGCGAACGGATGTTTCAGTACTTCAGCCGCGCGTACGAAATTCCGGTCGCCATTCTTCGCCTGAACTACGCCGTCGAAATGCGGTATGGCGTGCTGGCCGATCTCGCCGGGCGCGTGTCGAGGCGCGAGCCGATCGACCTGACGATGGGATACTTCAACGTCATCTGGCAGGCCGATGCCAACGCGATGGCGCTCGCCGCGCTGGAACACACGTCGACGCCGCCGCTGATGGTGAATATTGCGGGTCCCGAAGAACTGAGCGTGCGCGCGGTCTCCGCCGAGCTCGCGCGGCGACAGGATCTCGACGTATCGTTCATCAATCGCGAAGCGGAAGACGCGCTCCTGAGCAACGGCACGCGCGGGTGGTCGCTGTTCGGCAAGCCGCGTGTCGACGCTGAGCAGCTGCTCGCATGGACGGCCGACTGGGTCCGGCGGGGCGGCGAGACTCTCGACAAGCCTACGCATTTCGAGTCACGCGCCGGGCAGTTCTGATGCACGAGATGCACAGTAGCGTTCGACGAGCGCTGCAGGACGGCAGGGTCATTCCCGCGCATCCGCTCGCCCTCGATGGCAACGGCGCGTTCGACGAGCGGCGGCAGCGGGCGCTGACGCGTTACTATGCCGCGGCGGGCGCCGGCGGACTCGCCGTCGGCGTGCACACGACGCAGTTCGCCATCCGCGATCCCAGTGTGGGACTCTTCGAGCCTGTCCTGGCGATCGCAGCCGAGGAAATGGATCGCGCCGATGCGCGCGGGCGCGAGCCGCTGATCCGCATTGGCGGTATCGCGGGTCGGACCGATCAGGCGCTTCGTGAGGCAGACCTGCTCGCGCGGCTCGGCTACCATGCGGGGCTGCTCAGTCTTGCGGCGCTCGTCGACGCCGATGCCGCGGCGCTCATCGCGCACTCGCAGGCGGTGGGCGAGCGGATTCCACTCGTCGGGTTCTATCTCCAGCCATCGGTCGGCGGCCGCCCGCTGTCGTACGAATTCTGGAGGCGGTTTGCCGAGATTCCCTCCGTCATCGCCATCAAGATCGCCCCGTTCAATCGTTATCAAACGCTTGATGTCGTCCGCGCGGTCGTCGACGCGCATCGCGATGACATCGCGCTCTACACGGGCAACGACGACTCGATCGTCAGCGATCTCGTGACGCCATTCCAATTTCACGCGAACGGTGCAACCACAGAGCGCCGGATCGTCGGCGGCCTGCTCGGCCACTGGGCCGTGTGGACCCGACCGGCCGTGACGCTGCTCGCGGATTGTCATTCCGCGGTTCGCGCGGAACACGTCCCCGCGACGCTGTTGCAGCGCGGTACGCAGATCACCGATGCGAACGCGGCGTTTTTCGATGCCGCGAATGGCTTTGCCGGATGTATTGCCGGCATTCAGGAAGTATTGCGACGCCAGGGACTCCTCGCAAGCGCCCGGTGTCTGAATCCGCGCGAGACGCTCAGCCGCGGCCAGGCCGCCGAGATCGATCGCGTCCGCTGCGCGTACCCGCACCTGGCCGACGATGAGTTCGTTGCGGCACATCTCGAGGAGTGGATGCGATGTTGAGACGCGTAGCTCTCGTCCTGTTGCTCGCGCCGTTCGGCACAGGCATAGGCAGGCAGGCTCCGCCGCCGGCCGACCTCGTGTTGCGCGACGCAAAAATTCTGACGGTCGACGAGCGGTTCAGCGAGGCGCGTGCGCTCGCCGTTCGCGATGGGCGGTTCGTGGCGGTGGGAACGAACGAGGAGATGCGTGCTTACGTCGGGAGCACGACGCGCGTCCTGCAGGGACACGGACGAACCGTGATCCCCGGGCTGATCGACACGCACGTCCATGCGCTCGGCGTCGCCGCGACGGAGGCAGAGCAGCCGTTCCGCAATCTGCGGTCGATCGCGGAGTTGCAGGAGTGGATACGCACCGACGCGAGCCGCCGGCCGCCGGAGAGCTGGATCTGGACGCCGCGTGTGTATCCGACCCGGTTGCGCGAGCGCCGCTTCCCCACCCGTAAGGAACTGGACGCCGCGGCGCCACAGCACCCGGTGGCCGTCGACGGCGCCTACGCGCTGTCGCTCAACACGGCCGCGCTCCGCGCTGCCGGCATCACGCGCGACTCGACCGATCCGCCGGGCGGAGCCATCGTCAAAGATGGTGCCGGCGAGCCGACCGGACTGTTGAGGAATGTCGGCGCGCTGCTCGCGCGCTTCCACACGGAAGCTTCCGCGGTCCCTCCACTCGACATACTCCAGCGCGTGCACGAGCAGTACGTTGCCACTGGCATCACCAGCGTGATCGAGCGCGCCGCGACGGTTGAGGGGTACCGCGCCTACGAGGCGCTGAAGCGCGGGGACCGTTTGAAGGTGCGGGCGACGGTCACAATCCGCATCCCTCGTCCTGACGACTCCGCGGAGGTCGAGCGCTTCGTCAGCGGTCTGCCGTTTCGTTTCGGCAGCGGTGACGACTGGTTGAAAGTCGGGCCGCTGAAGATTTTCACCGATGGCGGAATCCTGATTGGCACCGCGTTCATGCGCGAGCCTTACGGTCCCGGTGCGCACCAGTTGTACGCCGTCGACGATCCGCGTTACCGAGGGTTTCTGACGCTCACGCCGGCGCAGATTGCATCTGCGATCCTGATCGGGCATACGCACGGCTGGCAGATGGTCGCGCACGTGACGGGCGACGCGGGCGTCGACGTCGTGCTCGACGCGTTCGAAGCGGCACAGAAGGCGCAGCCAGCGCCGGACCGGCGGCACACACTGATCCACGCGTACTTCGTTCACCCCGAAACCGCCGCGCGCGCCGCTCGCCTTGGCGTGCTCGTGGACACGCAGCCCGCCTGGTACTACAAGGATGCCGATGCCCTGGCGACCGGTCTCGGCCCCGAGCGTCTCGCGCATTTCATCGGACTGCGGACGTTGCGGCAGGCTGGCGTCGACGTCGCCATCAATACGGATCACATGTTCGGCCTCGACCGCGACCAGGCGCTGAATCCCTTCAATCCGTTCCTGACGATCTACGCGGCAACGACCAGGCGCACGGAATCGGGACAGGTCATCGGCGGCGACGAGGCCGTCTCGCGTCAGGAGGCGCTCCGGATGATGACCAGCGTTGCCGCGCGTTTCAGCTTCGACGAAAAGACGCGCGGCTCGATCGAGCCCGGCAAGCTCGCCGACTTCGTCGTCCTCGACGAGGACATCCTCACGTGTTCTCCCGACCGCCTGCGCGGCATTCGACCGGAGATCACCGTCGTTGGCGGCCGCGTCGCGTTCGATCGATCGACGGCAAAGTGATGTCACGCAATCACGCACTTCTCGGATTGTCACTTGTCGTGTTTCTGCGGACGGCGGTGCCGGCGCAGCAGCCTGCGGCACAGGCACCGGAGACCGCTGACGACATCAAGGCACACGACACGTTTGTCCGCGTCTGCACGAAGTGCCACCCTGCCGAGCGCGCGACCGCAGAAGGACGATCGCGATCGCAGTGGGAAGCCACCATCATCTCGATGCAGACGGCGCGCGGCGCCGTGATCACGCCGGAGGAGTTCGACACCGTGCTCGACTATCTCTCGAAGCACTTCGGCCGGCAGTCGGTCGTCATTCCCGGCGCCGGCGGCCGTGCGGGGCAGCCCGGCGCACGCGGACCCCGATCGCATGTGGGCGCGGCGGACAGGCATCGCGTCGACGATGTGGCGGCCGAGCGCGGACAGATCACGTATGCCGCCGAGTGTGCGAGCTGCCATGGACCGGGCGCGCGCGGAACGAGCAAAGGTGCGAATCTGATCCGGTCGCCGCTGATGCTCCGCGATCGCTACGGCAGCGCCATTGGACCTCTTCTCAAGAGGGGACATCCAACGCCGACTGCCGCGCCGAGCGGCAGCTTGACCGACAGCCAGATCACCGATCTGTCGCACTACATCTGGCAGCGGATCAACGACACGCTTCAGGGTTCACCCGCGTACGAGGTGAGAGACGTGCTGACCGGCGATCCGAATGCCGGCCAGGCGTACTTCAACGGGGAAGGACGCTGCAGCCGCTGTCACTCGCCGTCAGGAGATCTCGCGGGCTATGGCGCGCGCTATCGGCCCGTCGACATCCAGCAGCGATTCGTGTTTCCGTCGACCGCGACGGGACGCGGTGGAAGCGCGGCCACGCGGCCGAAAGTCACGGTGACCGTCACCATGCCCGACAACGCGCGGATTGACGGCGTCCTCGTCAGCCTCGATGACTTCCACGTCGCGCTGCGTGATGGCTCAGGAGAGTATCGATCGCTCACGCGGACGGCTGGAATGAAGATCGTCAAGCACGATCCGTATGCGGCGCATGTGGAGCTGCTGGATCGGCTCACGGACACAGCGATGCACGATGTCGTCGCGTATCTCGAGACACTCAAATGAGGGGTCGTGTGGCTCGCAGGCTTCTCACCGGTATCGCGACGAGCGCACTGCTCGCGTCGGTGACGCTCCTCGCGCAGGGACGGCTCGATCCTGCCGCGCTGCTGAAGCCGCGCACCGACGGCTGGCCGACGTTCAACGGCGATTATTCCGGCCGCCGCTTCAGCACGCTCACGAAGATCGACACCGGTAACGTTCATCAGTTGAGCCTCGCCTGGATGCATCGCATCGGTTCGACGGGATCGGCGCTCGGCGCCATCAAGAGCACGCCGCTGCAGATTAATGGTGTGATCTATTTCACCGTGCCGGATCACGTGTGGGCCGTTGACGCGCGCACCGGACGCGAGCTCTGGCACTATCAATGGCCGACGACCGGTGGCAACCACCTTGCGAACCGTGGCGTCGCGGTCTATCAGGACTGGCTGTATTTCGAGACGCCCGACTGCTATCTGGTCTCTCTGACGATCGAGGACGGAAAGGAACGGTGGCGCAGACAGATCTGCGACATGGATCGCTTCTATTACGCCTCGGCCGCCCCCGTCGTCATCAAGGATCGCCTGATCGTCGGCGTCAGCGGCGACGACTTCGACATCCCCGGTTACCTTCAGGCGCATGACCTCGAGACCGGTGCCATGCAGTGGCGCTGGTACACGGTGCCGCAGACGAAACAGGATCCAGGGGCGGAAACCTGGCCGAACGAAGAGGCGATGAGACATGGCGGCGGCATGACGTGGACACCCGTCACCTACGATCCGGATCTCAACTATGTGTACGTCACCACCGGCAATCCGCAGCCGGTCATGGCGCACAAGAATCGACCGGGAGACAACCTGTTCACGGGATCG
>Ga0066677_10000148_pt1 | contig 23063 bp, 16 predicted proteins | sample GraSoiAngelo_126_FD_62299 | JGI IMG/M metagenome (GOLD analysis project Ga0066677, IMG submission 62299) | Grasslands soil microbial communities from the Angelo Coastal Reserve, California, USA - 14_0927_09_20cm | ecosystem: Environmental > Terrestrial > Soil > Grasslands | place: USA... | reverse complement strand
CACGCGCTCGCGCTCGCGGGCGCCGCTTCGCGGCGCTACCCTCCGGCCGCTCGCGCTGGCCGCAGGCGCTCCTTCGATTGCGCGTGGGGACTCCTTCAATTGCGCGCCGAGCCGCAACGGACGAGCCTCTGCGCTGCGATAGAATGACCACCCGGACACCGCGTCCTTTTGACGAACAAAATACTATGACGGCTTTCCTCGCGCTCGCGATGGCGGCGGCGCTGGCGCTACCCGCCGCAGCTCAGACTCCACTCGCATCCATCCGTGGCGTCGTCCTCGATCCGTCGGCGATGCCGATTCCCGGTGTGCAGGTGACGATCGTGCAGGTCGACACCGGTGAACGGCGGACCGTCACGGCCGACGGCACCGGCCGGTTTGTCGTCGCCGCGATTCCGTCCGGCACGCATACGATCCAGATCGAGCAGGCGGGATACAAGGCCTACACACAGCAGATCCGCTTGCAAGTTGGCGAAGAGCGGCGCGTCGACATCCAGCTGACGCTCGGCCAACGCGACGAGAGCGTTACGGTGACGGCACCCGCCGCGTCAATCGAACGGCTCCGTCCCGCGCGCGCGACGGCAATCGACGGCGAACAGATTCGCGGGCTGCCGCTCGACGGCCGCAACTTCCTCGAGCTCAGCCTGCTCGCGCCCGGTACCGCGCCCGAGGCCCCAGGATCGGCATCCTCGGTGCGCGGCGACTTTGCGTTTCACGTCAATGGCGGCCGCGAAGACTCGAACGGATATCTGCTCGATGGTGTGCTCAACGTCGATCCGAAGTTGAACACGCTCGGCGTGTCGCCGCCGGTGGATGCGGTGCAGGAATTCGAGCTCGTCACGAGCACGGCTGACGCGTCGTTCGGACGCAACAGCGCCGGCCAGGTGAACGTCGTCGTCCAGTCGGGCGCGAACCGGCTTCATGGGACCGCGTACGAGTGCTTCCGGGATCGCGCGCTGAACGCGACGAACGCGTTCGCGCCGAAGAACGAACCGGATCCCGCGTACAGCCGTCACCAGTTCGGCGCGGCATTCGGCGGACCGATCGTGAAGAATCGCACGTTCTTCTTCGGCGACTATGAGGGGACGCGCACGCGCGAGGGGATCACGACGGTCACCAACGTGCCGACGACGGCCGAGCGCAGCGGGGATTTCTCGCAGAGCCTTTCGCCGCGGCCGTTCAACCTGTTCACGCAGCAGCCATTCGCCAACGGCGTCATCCCGCCGGCCTTCATCAATCCGGTCGGCCGTGCGATCGCCGCGCTGTATCCGCTGCCGAACCGGGGGGTTCCGTTTCAGAACTACGTGTCGTCACCGGTCTCGACCGACCGTCGCGATCAGTACGATCTGCGCGTCGATCACTCGACCAGACCTCCGCGCGCGACGCTCACGCTGCGCTACAGCTTCAGCGATCGTGATTTCTTCGAGCCGTTCTCCGGCGCCGGCTTCTCGCTCGTGCCCGGGTTCGGCACGAGCGCCCCGCGGCGGGCGCAGAATGCGATGGCCGGCGAGCGCCGCGTGTTCTCGAATGCCCTGCTCAACGAAGTACGCATTGGATACACGCGAATCAACGCCGGCGCCTTCCAGGAAAGCAGAACCAACGTCAATCAGCAGGTTGGATTGCCCACTGTGTCGGCCGATCCGCGCGATTCCGGACTGAGCCTCATCACCTTGACGGGATATTCACCGATCGGCGACGACTATAACGCGCCGCAGAAGAGCCACACGGACCAGCTCCAGGTTACCGACTCGATCACATATGCGCGCGGCCGGCACCTGGTGCGAACCGGCGTGGACGTGCGCATGGTTCAGCAGGGCGCGTTTCGTGACATACAGGCGCGGGGCTTCCTCAGCTTTGCGGACCAGGCGCAGCTGACGGGCAACGCGCTGGCCGATCTCCTGCTCGGCCTGCCGGTCACGACCGGGGTCGCGCGTCTCGACAATGCACAGCACCTGCGCACGCACGGCTACGGCGCATTCGTGCAGGACAGCGTTGCGGTGAGCTCGCGGCTGACGCTGTCGGCCGGCCTGCGCTACGAGTACAACGCCCCGCCCTACGACGCTCACGATCGCGCCGCTGTATACGATCCGTCCGCCGGATCGGTCGTGCAGGTCGGCACCAACGGTGTTCCGCGCGGTGGCTACGAACCGGATCGGAACAACTGGGCGCCGCGCGTCGGTGCCGCGTGGAGCGTCGACGAATCGGGAAAGACCGTCGTCCGCGCCGGTTACGGGATCTATTACGATCAGTCGGCGCTCGCGCCGGGCGAGGGGATCTACTTCAATCCGCCGCTCTTCGATCTGCGCATCTTCTTTCCGCTACCAGGGTCGCTTCTGTTCATCAACGATCCGTACCCGCAGCAGTTTCCAATCTTCATTCCGCCGTCGGCGACGACGTATCAACGCGATTTCCAGACGGCCCACGCGCACCAGTGGAACATCACGGTGCAGCGTCAGCTCGGTCCCTCGCGTCTGGTCGACGTCGCGTACGTCGGATCGAAGGGACGCGACCTGCTGCGCGGACGCGACGCCAACCAGGCGAACGCGAGTCCTCAACCGCTGAACCTGCGGCCGAATCCCTTGTTGGCCGATATCACCGCCCTCGAGTCGCAGGCGCGATCCGACTACGACAGCCTGCAGATGTCGTTCACCCAGCGCCTGTCGATGGGCGTGACGGCGCTCGCATCGTACACATGGTCGTCGTCGCACGACGATGCCTCGGGATTGTTTACGAGCACCGGCGATCCGAACTTCCCGCAGGACAGCAACAATCCTGACGCGGAGTGGGGACGATCGAATTTCGATCTGCGTCAGCGGCTGACGTTCGGGTTCACGTGCGACATGCCGTTCGGCTCCGGCAGCAACCGGTTCGCAAATCACGGCTGGGCGTCGAATCTTCTCGCGGACTGGGCCGTCACCGGGATCCTCACGCTGCAGAGCGGCCGGCCGTTCACCGTGCTGTTGTCGCCCGATTTCGACAACAGCAACACGGGCCGCGGATCGCTTGGGTTCGGCGCGAACGATCGGCCGAACGTCAGCGGCGCCACCAGCGTCGCGAATCCGAGCGCCGCGCAGTGGTTCAACACGAAGGCGTTCTCGATTCCGCCCTTCGGCACGTTCGGGAACGCCGGACGCAACATTCTGGAAGGGCCGGGATACGCCAACTTCAATCTCGGCGTGTTGAAGCATGTGCGCTTGAACGGCGATACACGGCTCCAGCTCCGTCTGGAGGCGTTCAACCTGTTCAATCGCGTTAACTACAACCTGCCGGACAACGTCCTCCTCTCGCCGACGTTCGGTCAGATCCTGTCGGCCGGCAGTCCCCGGAGGTTACAGCTCGGCGTAAAGGTCCTTTTCTGAGAGCTTCACGCGTTAGTCTTCGGACCTCGGATCTCGGACCTCGGCCAGCTGAAACATCGTCCCGCGGCATGGCGTAGAACGAAGATGATCTCTATGTTGAAACGACTTTGCGTTCTGACGGTACTCGTTGCGGCCGTGACGGTGGTCACCGCGGCGGACGGCGGACGGCATGTCGCGCTGGGCGACTGGCCGGATGCGCGCGGGCCTCACCGGAGCGGCGTGTCGGACGAAAAGGGTCTGATCGACACCTGGGAGCTCAACGGCCGCAATTTCCTGTGGCGCGCGCCTTACGGTGGCCGCTCCGCGCCGATCGTCATGGGCAACCGCGTCATCGTGCAGAACCCCTCCGGGCACGGCGCCGATCTGCAGGAGCGGATCATGGCGCTCGACGCCGACACCGGAAAGGTGATCTGGGAACAGAAGTTCAGCATCTACCAGAGCGATGTGCCGCCGCATCGCGTGGGTTGGGCATCGCCGACCGCGGATCCCGAAACGGGGAATATCTACGGCCTCACCGTCGGCGCCGAGGTCGTCGCGCTGACCAACGACGGCAAGCTGCTGTGGCAGCGATCCGTCGGCGAAGAGTTTGCCGCGTTCACCACGCACGGCGGCCGTACCATGTCTCCGATCGTGGATGGGGATCTCGTGATCGTCAGCGCGGCGATCTCGAGCTGGGGCACGCAGGCCAATCGCGCGCACCGGTTCATCGCGCTCGACAAGCGGACGGGCGACATCATGTGGGTCGCGAGCCCGGGCGGACGCCCCTACGACACCGCGTATGCGGCGCCGGTGATCGCGACGATCAACGGACAGCGGCTCCTCATCTGCGGTCTCGGTGACGGAGGCGTGCACGCAATCAAGCCGCAGACGGGCGAGAAGGTGTGGAGCTTCGTCGCCGCGAAGCGCGCGATCAACACGGCGGTTGCGGTCTCAGGCAGCACGGTGATCATCTCGCACGGTGACGAGAACCTCGACACGAACGAGCTCGGGATGATTGCCGCGATCGATGGGTCGCAGAGGGGAGACATCAAGACGACCAGGTGGGCCAACAAGGGGGATCAGTTCGGCTTCTCCTCTCCCGTGATCGATGGCACGCGCGTGTATCAGGTCGAGAACGGTTCGCGGCTCAAGGCGTACGATCTCGAAACGGGCCATTCGCTGTGGACGCAGACGCTCGGGACGATCCAGAAGGCGCCGCTCGTGCTCGCGGACGGCAAGCTTTATGTCGGCACCGAAAGCGGCAGGTTCTTCATCGTCCGTCCGGGCGCCGATCGCGCGGAGGTCCTCAGCTCCGTCGAGTTGCCGCTCAGCAAGGACGACAACGCCGGTCAGTCGGCGGGTCTCCCGGAACCAGTGTTTGCGGGCGCAGCGATTTCGCGCGGCCGCATCTTCTTCGTCTCGACCGGTGGCGTCTACGCGCTCGGTTCGAAGGCGCCGAAAGTCACCAGCGGCACAACCGTGGACGAGGCGCCGGAAAAAGGCGAGGGGGAGCCGGCGTGGGTGCAGGTCTCACCGACGGAGCTGGTGCTGAAACCCGGGCAATCGGTGACGCTGCACGCGCGCCTGTTCGACGCGAAGGGACGCTTCCTGCGAGAGGAGGCCGGCGCCACATGGTCGCTCCAGGGATTGAAAGGGACCGTGACGCACGGGACGTTCACCAGCGCGCCGGACCCGGTCGATCAGGCCGGCACGATCAAGGCGAACGTCGGGACGGTCGGTGGCGAAGCCCGCGCGCGCGTGCTGCGTCCGCTGCCATGGACCGAGACGTTTGATTCGTACGGGGACGGCGCGGTGCCTCCCGGCTGGATCAACGCCACGGCCGGGAAATTCTCCGTCGTCACGCTGGATGGACAAAAAGTCCTGCAGAAGGCGCCCGACCAGACCATTTTCAAGCGCATCCGCGTGTTCGTCGGGCCCGTCGATCTCGCGGATTACACGTTCGAGGCGGACGTGCGCGGTACCACACGGCGCCGCCAGATGACCGACATCGGGATCACCGCGCAGCGCTACTCGCTCGTGTTGTACGGCAACGCGCAGAGGCTCAAGATCGAATCATGGGAGCCGGAGACGGCGCGCTCGGTGGAGGCGCCGTTCGAATGGCAGGCCGATGCGTGGTACCACGTGAAGCTTCGCGTGGAGAACATGCCGGACGGCAAGGTGCGCGCGCGCGGCAAGGCGTGGGCTGTCGGCCAGCCGGAGCCCGCCGCGTGGACGATCGAGAAGGTCGATCCGATCGGCAATCACAAGGGAGCGCCGGGACTCTTCGTCGATGCGGAGTTCGGCGCGTATCTCGATAATCTGAAGCTGACGGCAAACCAATGAGAAAACTGTTCGTCGTATCGCTGTTCGCGGCCGGGGCATTGTGTCTACCCGAGCGACCGTCCGGGAACTTCCGCCTACAGGCGGAAGAACTGAGCGATCCAGGATCCGGCGACTGGCCGATGTGGGGGGGCACGCCCGATCGCAACATGGTATCGAACATGAAAGGGCTGCCCACCGAATGGGACGTCAAGACGAAGAAGAACGTGAAGTGGGTTGCCAACCTCGGCTCGCAAAGCTACGGCAATCCGGTCGTCGCCGGCGGCATGGTGTTCGTGGGGACGAATAATGAGGGGCTCCGCGACAAGAATCAGGCGGGCGATCGCGGCGTGCTGATGGCGTTTCGCGAATCGAACGGTGAGTTCCTCTGGCAGCAGACGCACGAGAAGCTGTCGTCGGGACGCGCGAACGACTGGCCCTTCCAGGGCGTCGCCTCATCGCCGCTCGTCGAAGGCACGAAGCTCTATTACACGAGCAACCGCGGGGTCGTCTGGTGCCTCGACGTCAACGGCTTTCGCGACGGTAAGAACGACGGCCCGATCACCGACGAGAAGCTGACGGGTGAGCACGACGCGGACGCGATCTGGTCGTTCGACATGATGGAGGAGGTCGGCTCCTATCCGCACAACATGTCGAACTCATCGCCGGTGATCTGGGGCGACCTCGTGTTCGTGAGCACGTCGAACGGCCAGGACGAAAGCCACGTCCACATTCCGTCACCGAAGGCGCCGTCAATCATCGCGCTCAACAAGAACACCGGAAAGCTGGTGTGGGAAGACAACTCCGTCGAGGACCGGATTCTCCATGGGCAGTGGTCCACGCCGGCGGTCGGCAAGATCGGCGGCGTCGACCAGGTGGTCAGCGCGCAGGGGGACGGCTGGGTGCGCGGCTACGAAACCGCGATGGGCAAGAAACTCTGGGAGTTCGACACGAATCCGAAAGAGGCCGTCTGGCCGAAGACGCGCAATGAAGTGATCTCGACGCCGGTCATCTACGACGACAAGATCTACATCGCGAACGGGCAGGATCCCGAGCACGGCGAGGGCGTCGGCCACATGTACGCCATCGATGCGACGAAGCGGGGCGACATCACGAAGACGGGTCTCGTCTGGCAGTACGACAAGATCCGGCGCTCGATTTCGACCGCGTCGATCGCCGACGGGCTGCTCTACAGCGCGGACTTCAGCGGGTTCCTGCATTGCCTCGACGCGAAGACCGGCCAGCCGTACTGGACGCACGACGTCCTCGCCGCCGTCTGGGGATCGACGATGGTGATTGACGGGAAGGTGTACCTGGGCGACGAAGACGGCGACGTCGTGGTGCTGCAGGCGGGGAAGACCAAGAAGGTGCTCGCCGAGATGAACATGGGAAGCGCCGTCTACGCGACGCCGGTGCCCGCCCACGGCGCGCTGTTCCTGAACAACCGGAACCAGTTGTTCGCGCTATCGATCAATGGGAAGTAACGCGGACCGGCCGCGGCTCATATACGGTCTCGTAGCGCAGCCCTTCAGGGCTGCATCGGCTCACACGAGCAGGCCTCAAGGCCTGCGCTACGCGCGTTTCGTGAGTAGCCCGTTGGCGGTCACGGCTTTGTGCGCTGCTCTGTCGGCGCAGGGCGCGGCTTCTTCGTGGCCCCAGTTTCGCGGCAACGCGCAGTTGACGGCGGTCACGAACGATGCTCTTCCGGAAACGTTGAGCCTCAAGTGGACTTACGAAGCGCCGGAGTCGATCGAATCGTCTGCGGCCATCGCGGACGGGGTCGTCTATGTCGGCGCCGGCAACGGCGATCTGCTGGCCATCGATCTCGGGACCGGCAAGCTGCGGTGGAAGTACGCGACGGGCAACGAGCTGGGGGAGTCGTCGCCGGCGGTCTCGGGCGATCTCGTCTACATCGGCGACCTCGCCGGCGTCGTGCATGCCGTCAGCGTGCGTGACGGCGCGCGCCGGTGGACGTTCAAGACGGGCGGCGAGGTGAAGTCCTCACCGGTGATTGCCGGCAACCTGGTGCTGATCGGGTCGTACGACATGAACCTGTACGCGCTCGACGCGCGTTCGGGCGACGTGCGGTGGAAGCTTCAGACATCTGGCCCGGTGCACGCCACGCCGGCGATCAACAACGGAACCATCTACCTGGGAGGATGCGACGAGCAGTTCCGCGCGATCCGTCTCGCTGACGGCAAGGTCCTGTTCGCGCTGCCGCTCGGCGCCTATACGGGCGCATCGGCGGCCGTGGACGCCACGCGCGCGTTCGTCGGCACGTTCAACCATGACGTCGTCGCAATCGATCTGCGTGCGCGACGCATCGTGTGGCGCTACCGGGATCCGGAGCGCGAATTTCCCTATTACTCGTCCGCGGCGCTGGTGAACGGCCGGGTAATCGTCGGCGGGCGCGACAAGTCGGTCCACGCGATCGATGCCGCGAGCGGCAGGCGCGTGTGGAAGTTTGCGACGCGCGCGCGTGTGGACTCGTCTCCCGCATTCGCAGGGGGGCGCATCTACGTCGGCTCGAGCGACGGCCGCCTGTACGTGCTGGATGCGGCGACAGGCCGGAAGCGATGGGAGTTCGACGCGGGAGATGCCATCACCGCGTCCCCGGCGATCGGCCAGGGACGTTTGGTCGTGGGCGCGCAGGATGGTCGGTTGTATTGCTTCGGGTGAAGGAGGCCACGGAGACTCTACTCTCAGAGGCCACGGGGGCCACGGAGGCATTTAATGTTGGGTTTTTGATTTTCGCCTCTGTGCCCTCTGAGTGAGATCCGTGATCAGTGAGAGCCGCTTGGTATAGTTAAACGACCCATGTCCGAGACCCCGCGCGCCGCGCTCGTTGATCAGCCAGAGGTCGGCAGTTATTTCGTTGCCACCTATCCGCCGTTCTCCGTCTGGTCACGCGAGGCGGTCGAGCGCGATGCCAAGCCGGCGTTACAGCAGCGTCCGGATCCGGCGGTGCCGCTTGGCCTCTACCTCCACATCCCGTTCTGCCGGAAGCGGTGTCACTTCTGTTACTTCAGGGTCTACACCGACAAGAACGCGCAGGAGATCGGACGGTATCTCGACGTGCTCGGGCGCGAGTGGGAGATCTACGCCGAGCAGCCGGCGATCGCCGGACGTGCGCTGAATTTCGTCTATTTCGGAGGCGGCACGCCGTCGTTTCTGTCCACGCAGCAGCTCGATGGCCTGGTGAAGCGCGTGACGGCTGTTACGCCGTGGAATCAGGCGGAGGAGATCACGTTCGAGTGCGAGCCCGGCACGCTGACGGAGCACAAGCTCACGGCGATTCGCCGCATCGGCGTGACGCGCCTCAGCCTGGGCATCGAGAACTTCGACGATCGCATCCTCGAGATCAACGGCCGCGCGCATCGCTCCCCCGAGATCGGCCAGTCGTACGCGTTCGCGCGCGCGCTCGACTTTGCGCAGATCAACATCGATCTGATCGCGGGGATGCTTGGCGAGACGGAAGCGAACTGGCAGGACTGCATCCGGAAGACGATCGATCTGGATCCGGACAGCGTCACCATCTATCAGATGGAGCTGCCCTACAACACCACGATCAGCAAGGACCTGCTCAAGGGCGCGGGCCAGATGACGGGCTCGCTCGCGGACTGGCCGACGAAGCGGCGCTGGGTGAGCGAGGCGTTCGAGGCGCTCGAACGCGCGGGCTATCACGTCGGGAGCGCCTACACGGCGGTCAAAGACCCGTCGCGCACGCGCTTTATTTACCGCGACCGTTTGTGGCAAGGCGCGGACATGGCGGCGCTCGGCGTCGCGTCGTTCGGCCATATGAACGGCGTGCACATGCAGAACCACGACACGTGGGAGGGATACAGCGAAGCGATCGACCGCGGCGAGCTGCCGCTGGCGCGCGCGTATCGTCCGACCGCCGAGGAGCGCATGCGGCGCGAGCTGGTGCTGCAGTTGAAGCTCGGGCACATCAGTCCCATGTACTTCAGGGACAAGTACGGCGTCGAAATCCTGCAGCACTTCGAACAACAGTTCACCACCTTGCGGCATGAGGGCTACGTCGCCCAGGCTGACGAACACGTCGTGCGCCTGACGCGCGAAGGGCTGCTGCGCGTCGACGCCCTGCTGCCGCGCTTCTTCCTTCCACAGCACTCAGGAATCCGCTACACGTAGGTCGAGAGAACGCTTGCCGACCGAATTGCGAATCAAGCGCCGCGTCCACTTCTACGAGACTGACGTGGCCGGGATCGTGCACTTCAGCTGGTTCTTCCGGTACATGGAGGAAGCGGAGCATGCGCTCTGGCGCGAAGCCGGGTTGAGCATCCATCCACCCGCGTCGGAGATCGGTTGGCCGCGCGTGGCGGCCTCGTGCGAGTTCCACCGCGCGCTCCGATTCGAGGACGAGTTTGAGATCGCCATCCGAATCTCTGAGATCACCCGCCGGACGATCGCGTACAAGTGCATCATTCAACAGGGAGAGGAACGGATCGCGACCGGCTCGATGAAGATCGCCTGCGTCGCCAAGGGTAATGGCGAACCCATGCGCTCGATCGAAATTCCTGAAGACATCGCAGCACGGTTTCGGACCAGTAGCCGGTAGCCAGTAGCCGGTAGCCAGTAGCCAGTAACCAGTCACGAGCGATCCTGAAAACTGGGAACCGGTAACTGCTAACTGGGAACTGGAATCGGCAACCGGGGAACTGGCGACTGGCAACTGGCAACTGGGAACTGACAACCAACCACGGGATATATGACTCCAGACGTAGTCGTGATCGGCGGAGGCCCCGCGGGCGCCACCGTTTCGACATTGATGGCCCAGCAGGGACTCCGCGTGCAGTTGTTCGAGCGCGAAAAATTCCCGCGCTTTCACATCGGCGAGTCGCTGATCCCTGAGACCTATTGGGTACTCAAGCGGATCGGCATGCTGCCGAAGATGCATCAGAGTCATTTCGTCAAGAAATACAGCGTCCAGTTCGTCAACGCGAGCGGCAAGGAGTCGGCGCCGTTCTATTTCTGGGACAACAAGCCGCACGAGTGCTCGCAGACGTGGCAGGTGGTGCGCAGCGAATTCGATCAGATGATGCTCGACCACGCGCGCGAGCACGGCGTGGACGTCCGCGAGGCCGTGCGGGTGATGGACCTGCTGTTCGAGGGTGACCGCGCCATCGGTGTCAGGATCAAAGAGCCCGACGGCACGCTGCGCGACGTGCGCGCGACCGTCGTCGTCGATGCCAGCGGACAGAACGGCCTCATCTCGAATCGCCTGCGGCTCCGAGTGTGGGATCCGATCCTGAACAAGGGGGCGATCTGGACGTATTGGCAGGGCGCCTATCGCGATACGGGCAAGGACGAAGGCGCGACGATGGTGCTGCAGACCGCCGACAGGAAAGGATGGTTCTGGTACATCCCGCAGCACGACGACATCGTCAGCGTCGGCATCGTGGCGCCGTTCGATTACCTGTTCAAGAACCGCGCGGGCTTCGAACAGACTTACCAGGAGGAAGTGGATCGCTGCGCGGCCGTGAAGCGGCGCATCGGCTCCGCTCGCCGGCATACGGGTTATTTCGCGACGAAGGATTATTCGTATCGCGCGACGAAAGCATCCGGCGACGGCTGGGTCCTCGTCGGCGACGCGTGGGGCTTTCTCGATCCGCTCTATTCGTCCGGCGTACTGCTGGCGTTGCGCTCGGGAGAGATGGCGGCCGACGCCATTGTGGAGGGATTGAAGAAGGGGGACACGAGCGCGGCGCAGCTCGGGAAATGGGGCGACGTGTTCAACGAGGGCGTCGATCGCATGCGGCGGCTCGTCTGCGAGTATTACGACGGGTTCAGCTTCGGCAACTTCATCCGGCACTACCCTGAACTGCGCGGCACCGTCACGGATCTGCTGATCGGCGATCTCTTCACGGATCGCGTCGACCAGGTCTGGGGCGCGATGGAATCGCTCTACCCGGACGACAAGGCGCCCATCCCACGGTGGGACGCGGGTATCCCGGTGGCGGACGCGCCGGGCAAAGCGAACGAGCTGTTCCTGCCGGAAGGACGAACACGATAGCGCAACCCACCGCCCTGTTCCACGTGCTGTTGACGCTCGCGGCGGTGCTCGTCACCGGCCGCGTGCTCGGCGCGCTGCTCGCGAAAGTCCGTCAGCCGCCGGTGATCGGTGAAGTGCTCGCCGGCATCGTTCTCGGCCCGTCGCTCCTCGGCCGATTCGCACCGGGTGTCGCGGCTGCGATTCTTCCTCCATCAACCGCGCCCGAACTCCGCCTCGTCGCGGAGCTGAGCGTGATTCTCTACATGTTCATCGTCGGTCTCGATCTGCGGGCCGACCTGCTGCGCGGGCACGCGCGCGGCGTCGTGCTCACCTCGAACGCCAGTATCGTCGCGCCGTTTCTGCTCGGCGCGGCACTGGCGGCCTATCTCTATCCGCGGCTCTCGCAGCCGGACGTCCCGTTCACGAGCTTCGCGCTGTTCATGGGCGTCGCCATGTCGATCACCGCGTTCCCTGTCCTTGCACGCATCGTCAACGACCGTGGCCTGGCCGCGACGCCGCTCGGTACGCTCGCGCTCGCGTGCGCGGCGGTCGACGATGTGACGGCGTGGTGTCTGCTGGCATTGATCGTGGGGATCGCGCAGGGAAGTGTCGAGAGCGCCGTGCTCGTCGTCGCGATGACCGCATTCTTCGCCGGCCTGATGTTGTTCGTCGTGCGGCCCCTGCTCGCTCGCATTCTTGTGGCTTCCGCGTCCTCTTCCACTCGCGTGGCTTCCGCCTTTAGGCGGAAGGATGTCCCACGCGATCAGATCGCAATTGTGCTCGCTGGCTTGCTGCTGTCGGCGCTCGCGGCGGAGTGGATTGGCATCCACGCGATCTTCGGCGCGTTCCTCTACGGCGCGGTTCTTCCGCGCGGGGGTCCGCTCCCGGACGCGTTGAACGACAAAATGCACGACCTCGTGACGATCCTTCTTCTGCCCGCGTTCTTCGCGTTCACCGGCATGCGCACCGAGATCGGCCTCGTCTCTGGCGCCCGCGCCTGGATGTTGTGCGGACTGATCGTCCTCGTGGCGACACTGGGGAAATTCGGCGGGACGTTTGCCGGCGCGCGGCTGAACGGCATGGACGCGCGGACCTCGGCCAGGCTGGGGATCCTGATGAACACGCGCGGCCTGATGGAGCTGATCGTGCTCAACGTCGGCCGCGATCTGGACGTGATCTCCCCGACGCTGTTCACGATGATGGTGATTATGGCGCTCGTCACAACAATCGCCACGACGCCCATCCTCGACGCGCTCGGCGGAGCCAAGTCTGGACTACAATCGCGACGCGCAACCTGACAACCTTGATGATGAGGAGCCGTATGGGGTGGGTGATTTTCGTGGCCGGCGCCGTGCTGTCGTGGGGCGCGTATGGCGCGCTGCTGCACCAGGGGCAGGTCCAACTCGGGAATCCGTTGAAGGCGCTGCTGTGCGTCGGGGTCGCGTACTTTCTGATCGGCGTCCTCATTCCAGCTGCGGCCCTCTCCGCGCAGGGGAATCTCGCGAGGTTCAACAGTCGCGGTCTGGTGATGGCCACAATTGCCGGCGCGCTCGGCGCGGCGGGCGCCGCGTGCATCATCTGGGCATTCAAGGCCGGTGGCCTGCCGGTTTACGTGATGCCGCTCGTCTTCGGCGGCGCGCCGATTGTGAACGTGCTGATCACCATGGCCCTCCATCCGCCGAAATCAGCGATCAACCCCATGCTGTACGTCGGTTTCCTGCTCGCATCCCTCGGAGCGGCGATGGTGCTGTACTTCCGGCCCACCGCGTGAGCCGAACCACGACGCGTGACTTCCGCCTAAAGGCGAAAGCCACAAAATCACGACCCGTGGCTTCCGCCTCTAGGCGGAAGAAACAAAGGACCTCCAATGTCACGCTCCCGCTTCAGAAATACGGCTTTCGGCGCTCTCTTCGTAATTCTCAGTTCAGCACTCGCCACCGCGCAGGCAGCGCCGCCGTCAACGAAGGCGGAAGAACTGTCGGCCGCCGCTCGCCGGGGCGATGCGGCCGCGGTGAAGAAGCTCCTCGATGACGGCGTGGACCCTAACACGAAGTTCCGCTACGAGGTGACGGCGCTGATATATGCCTGCGATCACGGCCATCTCGATGTGGTCAAGGTGCTGCTCGATCACGGGGCGGACATCAACGTGAAGGACACGTTCTACGGCTCGACACCGCTCATGCTGGCCATCAGCCCCACAGAAGAAGAAGCCGGATCACACCGAGATCGTCAAGCTGCTGATCGCGAAGGGAGCGCAGGGCAAGGACCAGGCGCTGTCGAGCGCGGTTTCGGACGGTGACACCGCGCTCGCCAAAATCATTCTCGACAGCGGCGGCCTTCCAGCCGCGACACTGTCCGATGCGCTCGAAAACGCGAGAGCGAAGAACAAGCCCGCAATGGTGACGCTGCTCGAGCAGGCTGGCGCAAAGCCCTACGACGACTTCAAGATCGACGAGGCGCAGCTCGCGCGGTATGCAGGTTCGTATCAGAGTGCCGGCGGTCTTCCGCTCGTGTTCACGGTCGCCGGTTCGCGGCTGACGGGCGGCCCGCCCGGGCAGAAGTTCGTTCTGTCGTCGATGGACGCGACGAAGTTTCGCGTGATCGGCGCACCCGGCGTCACGATCACGTTCCAGGTTGCCGACGGCAAGGTCACCGGCCTGTCGTTGACGCAGGGGAGCAACACGACGCCTTTCACCCGTGTGGCGGAGAAATAGTCATGAGGCGATGTCTGCCGCTCGTCATCTGCATGCTCGCTACGGCGTCTCTTTCCGCGCAGCACTGGCCGTCGTTCCGCGGCGCCAATGCGGCCGGCGTGGCCGACGGCCGGCCGACCGCGACGAAATGGAATGTATCGACGGGAGAGAACGTGGTGTGGAAGGCACCGGTTCCCGGCATTGCCGTTTCGAGCCCGATCGTGTGGGGCGATCGCGTGTTCATCTCGACCGCGGTCAGCAGCGACCCGACCCAGGGGATTCGCACCGGCTTGTATGGCGATGTCGAGCCGGCTTCGGATCAGTCGAAACACACGTGGCGACTGATCGCGCTCGACAAAAAGACCGGCAAGGTGCTGTGGGACCGCATCGCCCACGAGGGGACGCCGAAGACGAAGCGGCATCCGAAATCGAGCCAGGCGTCGCCGACACCTGTGACCGACGGGCGCCACGTGATCGTGTCGTTCGGCTCGGAGGGACTCTACGCCTACGACTTCGACGGCGAACAGCTCTGGAAGCAGGATCTCGGCGTGCTCAATGCCGGATGGTTCTTCGATCCCGACTACGAGTGGGGCGTCGGCAGCTCGCCGATCATCTACAAGAACATGGCGATCGTGCAGTGCGACATCCAGAAGAATTCGTATCTCGCGGCGTTCGACGTGGAGACTGGCAAGCAGGTGTGGCGTACGAATCGTGAAGAGATCCCCTCGTGGTCGACGCCGACCATCTTCCAATCGAACGGCCGCGCTGAGCTCGTCACGCAGGCGACCACGTTCACCCGGGGTTACGATCCCGATACCGGCAAGGAGCTCTGGCGCCTCTCGGGCAATTCCGAAATCACGATTCCCACGCCAGTCGTGGGTCCGGGCTTCGTCGTGGTCACGAACGGGTATCGCGGCGTGCAGCCGATATTCGCAATCAAGCCGGGCGCGAGCGGCGATATCACGCTGAAGGGGGATGAAACGAAGAGTGACTTCATCGCCTGGAGCACCAAGCCCGGCGGTCCGTACATCCCCACGCCCCTGATATACGGCGGGCAGCTCTACACTCTGAACAACGGCGTGCTCGCCTCGTACAACGTCACGACCGGCGAACGCATCTACCAGGAGCGTCTCGGCGGCACCGGCGGCGCATTCAGCGCGTCGCCGATCGCGGCCGATGGGAAGCTGTATCTTTCGAGCGAAGACGGCGACGTGTTCGTCGTGAAGGCAGGCCCGACATACGAGCTCCTCGCGAAGAATTCCATCGGCGAAGTGATCATGGCGACGCCCGCCGTGTCCGACGGCCTGCTGATCGTGCGAGGGTTGAAGAACGTCTACGCCATCGGCGCCACAGAGGACCACAGATAAGGGCCACAGAACAACACGGAAGAACACAGAACAACGCGGACCAACACAACACAAACACAGAAGAACACTGCCCTTCCGGGGTTTCTGATGTGTTCTGTTTGTTCCGTGCTTGCCGTATTTCGATATCTGGGTTTCAGTGTTTGTCTGTGTTCTTCTGTGGCTGTCTGTGGTCGCCGATGCACCACAGCGCCTTCGCGGTGCGGATGAAGATCTGCCCGTCGGAGATCGCGGGCGAGCTGAGCGTGTAGTCGTTGAGATCGTTCTCGGCGAGCACCTCGAATGCCGGTCCCGCCTTCACAACGCTCGTGACGCCGTCTTCGTTCGTGACGTAGATCTTCCCGTCCGCGAGCACCGGCGAGGCGCTGTACGTGCCGGGACGCAGTCGCTGGCGCCCGTAGATTTCCTTGCCGCTCCTCGCCTCGAGACAGAACATGATCCCGCGGTCGTTGACGACGTAGACGTAGGTGCCGTCGGTGACCGGCGTCGGGACGTCGGGGCCGTTGCCGAAGGTCCAGAGCACGTGGGAGCGGCTGATGTCGCCGCGGCCGCCGGCTTTCAGCACGAGCATCGGGCGTTCTCGTGTCGGCGCGATGATCAGGTCGCCGTGCGTCACCGGCGACGCGACGATGCGGTAATTCGCGTCGTTGTCGGGATTCAGTCCGTCGGCGCGCCAGAGCTCCTTGCCAGTCTCAGGATCGTGGCCCGTAACGACATCACCGCCCGTGACGACGATTTCGGTGTTGTTGCCGTAGCGGAGGAGCGCCGGGGTCGTGTAGGCGTCGGGGGATTCCATGCGCGCGCGCGTCGGGCGTTCCACTCTCCACACGGTCGTGCCCGTCGTTTTGTCGATGCGGAGCAGATACGACGGATCGTCGGTGCGCATGCCGTGCAGCACCTGCACGTAGAGCGAGTCTGCGTGCAGCAACGGTGACGACCCGTATCCCCAGTTGAGGCCGAAGCGCCCGTAGTCTTTCTGGATGTCGCGCATCCAGAGTTCCTTGCCATCGAAGTCGAACGCCTTCAGGATGCCGGTGCCCGTCATCACCCAGACGCGCGTGCCATCGGTGACCGGCGATGGCGTCGACATGTTCTGCTTGCGCTCCTGGTGATTGCCGCTGCCCAATGGACGCTGCCAGGCAATGGTTCCCTTCGTCCGGTCGATGCACCAGACGTGCAGGTTGTCGCCGTGCGCGACCTTCAGATCGTCGGCGACGTTCAGGAAGAGGCGATCGCCCCACACGATCGGCGTGGATCCGGACCACGCCGGCAGCGGCAGCTTCCACGTGATGTTCTCGGCGTGGTTCCACCTGACCGGAAGGTTCTTCTCCGCGCTGAGGCCATTCATCGACGGTCCGCGCCACTGCGGCCAGTTGTCTGCACGAGGAGCGACATGCATGACAATCGCGGCTATTGTGACGGCGAAGACTCGAGATCGCATGTCAGTCACCGGCTTGTCGTGTGACGGCCCACGGCTGATTCACGAGGCGACGAAGACTACTGTGACTTGATGGCCACGGAATAACCCGGACGAACACGGATTCGCTTGCCACGTACGAATTCACGCAGAGCACGCCGAGCGCGCAGAGCACGCACGAAAACCGCCCGCGGGTCACGCAGGTCCCTGCCACGCGCATGCGCGGAGAAGACAATTGAGGAAGCGCATGCGCTCCGCCGACGCGGCCTTCGGCCGGCGTCTTGAGGTCACGCGCGAAGCGCGGGTCGGCGGAGCGGCACCGCAGCCTTTTCGGCGCTCTCTGTGCCTCTTGAATTTTCTCTGCGAGAGATCGTCTTCTCCGCGGGCACACAACATCCAGTCACTCTGTCAGCGTTCCAAAGCGGATTGCGATGTCATTCTGCCTTCGTAATCTTCGTAACTTCGTGGTCTTCGTGATGAAGCCGTCAGCCGTCACTCCGACCGCAGAGCTCCAACCAGCGATGCGCGCAGCGCCACGCGCGTCGCGATCACGGACGATAGCAGCCCGGCCGCGAGCACCGCAACCAGCAGGAGGCCGCCCGGCATGGAGAGCGGAAGGCGCACGCCGCGATCGGCGGCGGCCGGTGCGATCGCGACCAGCGCGCTGAGCGCGCCGACGAGCAGGCCGCACGCGAGCAGCGCCGCGTTCTCCGCCAGCACGATTGCGAACAGATCTCGCGGCGCGTAACCAACCGCGCGCAGCAGCGCGAGCTCGCGGCGGCGTTCGAGCACGTTCCGCAGCAGCACCGCCGCGAGGCCGATCGTGCCGACGAGCAGGCCCAGGCCGCCGAGCGCCTGGAAGGTCGCCAGATACGTGTTCTCGACGCGGTGGAACTCCGCGAGACGTTCGACGGTTGATGTCACGTCCGCGCCGAGATCCGATCCGCGGTCTTCGATTGCGGCGGAGATCCGGGATGCCCGTGCGCCCGGCGCGTCGATCAGAAGGAAACGGTATCCCTCCTGGTCGGGGAACAGTTTCAGGAAATTCGTCTCGGACATCAAAAGCTCCCCCTGGAAGAGGCTGTCGTTCAGCGCCGCGACCAGCCGGAGTCGAATCGTCGCGTTCCCTCGCGTGATGACGATCTCGTCGCCGAGACTCTTGTGCAGCACGTAGGTCATCGAGCTCGCATCAGCGATGATCGGCACCGTACCGCTGCCGAGTTCGCGGTTCAGCGTCAGCCAGGGGTTCGCGCGTTCCGCCTCGGTTGCGCCCGGAACGTCCTGGAACGCGAACCGTCCGGATTCAATGAACCGTTGCGTCACGGCCAGAATCCTCGGGTTGGTGGGCTGATAGAGATTGAGGCAGCTCGTTTCGTCGCCGGGCAGTACGCGGAATGGATCGATGGCGACGTCGCCGGCGGTTTCGAGCCCGATCGCTTCACGTCCGGCCGGCGCATTCGGGTCGTGCGCGAGCGGCACCATCAGGTTCACGAGCAGCTGATATCCACCCACGCCCGAATGACGGCCGGTGCTGGCTGGCGCGCCGCGCCGGAACGCATCGACAGAGATCAGGATAAAGGTTGCGGAGGCGATCACCGCGATCGCGAGCACGCTGCGCCCTGGACGACTCGCGGTGTTTCGAAGGCCCACGCGGCCGGTGGGCCACCGTGATGCCCCGGTGATCGCCTCGCGCGGCGCGCGGCGCAGGACGAACGCGACCGCGCACAGGCCCGCGAGCAGCATCGACGAGCCCGCCGCAAAAAAAGCGCCGGTGCGATCGACTCTGCCGGCTGCGGCGATGATGGGCAGGATCGTCCCGGTCGCACCGAAGGCGAGAGCGCCCGCCAGAAACAGCGAGGCGCGCGTCGATCGGCCGCGCACGTCCTCTGCGATAGTCCCAGCCAGAAGGCTGCGCTCCGAGATCCGGGCGAGGCCTTGCAGCGTCCACCAGAGACAGACGACCGCCACAACAACCACGCCGGCCGCGCCGGCGGCCAGCGACGTGGCCGACACGTGCAGCGTCAACGAGGACGTGCCGACTGCGCCGGACCACCACGTCCGCAGGCCCTCCATCATCAAGGCGCCATAGGCCACCGCGCCCGCCAGGCCGGCGAGGCTGCCGAGGCCGGCGAGCAGGAGTCCTTCGAGTGCAAACAATCGGGCGACGCGCGCGGTCGTGAAACCCACCGCGCGCAACAACCCGACCTCGCGCGCGCGCTGCTCGACGCCCAGCTTGAAGAACAGCGAGGCGAGAAGCAGCGCCGAGACGACCAGGAAGAAGCTGAAATAGGTGAAGTACTCACCGAAATCCGTTGCGCCGCGCGACGCAGCCAGCCCCTCAGTGCGCACGTTGCGGACGGAAAATCCCAGCGCCATCGGATCGATGGCCGCGCGAAGACGCGTCGAGAAGCGTTCGGCCGCGTCACGTGTCGATTGTCCGTTGCGCAGGAGGACGCGCACTGACGTGCGATCGCCGTAGCGCGATCGCCAGAGCGCCTGTCCTTCCTCGATCGGAACGAAGGCCTTGGACGTCGTTCGATACGTCTTCCAATACGCCTCGTCCACGGGGCGCACCTTCCGGAGATCGATCGGAAACGGCGGATCCCAGTCGCTGAAGTTCTCCGCCTCCGTGATGCCCGGATAGACGGGCGCGAGAGTGCGATCCGCCGCTGCGCCTGCGATCGGCACGATCGCGGCAACTTCGAATTCGGCGCTGCGCGTACGCAGGATGCCGGGGTCTTCCCACACGTAGTAATCGAGCGTCACCGGACTGCCAGGCTGCGCGTGCACCTCGCGCGCCGCCCAGTCGTTCAGCACGATCGGGGGCCGTGATCGCATCCTCAGGTTCGCAGTCGACGGGACGATCAGCGTGAGATCGACTGCTGTCACGAGCGAGTAGGGCACCTCGCGATCGCCGCTGCGGATCGCGTTCGCGAGATACGTGAACACCGGCTTTGCCGTCATGCCGGTCGCTGCCGCGACTTCGTCGACGTAAACCGCATGGGACGCGTCGATCAGCCCCGTGGGGGATTCGATCGCGAGCGCGCGTTGTGGCTCCAGCACACGCACCGTCAAGCCCACGTCTTCCGGTGTCGCGTGGCGTTTGAGCAGGGTCGACAGGGATTCGGACAGGGCCTGCGGGCCATCCGAAATGAGGAGCACGTTGACGCGCGCTCGCTGCTCCACCTCATCTTGAAGCTGCCGCAGCGACACGAAAATCGCGCGGACATCTCCCTGTTGCGGGCGAAGCGAGAACTCGCCGAGCGCGGAGGGGGCGAGCACATCCCGCACGGTCAGCCGCAGGGTGCGGCCGAGATCGTCTTTGCGCCCATGCACCGATTCGATCGGGAGCGCCGATGGACGCTCGATGCGCGTAAGGATCGTGTCCCCGCGCCTTGCGCCGAGATCCCTCGCGAGCGCTGCGCTCAGGAACGCCCCGCGCGCATCGGTGGCTGGCGGCGGCGTGAGCTGGTGAAAGCGCCAGAAGCGATCGTCAACGCCGTAAACCTGCACGCGGGACGCCCGGCGGCCGCTGGTCTGCACGCTGACGAGTCCCTCCATGGCGACCATCGGGACGATGGCGCTGAACGAGGCAGCGAAGACGGAATCCCGCTGAAGATCATCGACAAGCGCTTCGCGGAAGAACGTCGTCGACACGACTACGCGATCTGTCCGGCCGAGCCGTTGCAGCACGAGATCGCGCAGGCTTCCGCGAACCGAGTCGCCAACGAGCAGCGCGCCGGCAAGCACCGCGACCGCGGTCGCGACGCCTGCAACCACAGCGATGTTGGTGCGCCAGTAATGACGAACGCCGGCGATGACGAGACGTTTCGGTGTCAATGGTCAATGCTCAACGGCGCGATGCAACTTCCGGTCGATCAGCTCAAACCTGATCGGGAATCGTTCTGCCAGTGCTGTGCTGTGCGTGACGACGACGAGCATCGTCTGCTGGCGCCGGTGCAGGTCCAGCAACAGCGCGGCGACGCTGTCGGCTGACGCGCGATCGAGGTTCCCGGTTGGCTCGTCGCAGAGCAGCAGCCGCGGCTTGCGAATCAGCGCGCGGGCGAGCGCGACGCGCTGGCGCTCGCCGCCCGACAGTTCCGCGGGACGATGATCGATGCGATCGATGAGGCCGACCTGCGCGATCAGCTCGCGCGCGCGATCGATGTCCTCGGCGCCGTGGGACGCAACCAGCGTTGGCACGAGGACGTTCTCGAGCACCGTGCACTGCGGGAGGAGACAGTGATCCTGGAAGACGAATCCAATCGACGTATTGCGGAACGCGGCAAGGGCCGGCGCCGCGAGCTCGAATGGGTTGCGGCCGTCGAGCGTCACCGTTCCGCTCGTCGGCGGCTCCAGCGCGCCGAGCACGTACAGAAGCGAGCTCTTGCCGCTGCCCGACGGACCCATCACGGCGGCGGCGTCGCCGGGCGCCAGCGTGAACGAGACGCCGGCCAGGACCGTCAGCGGGCCGCGCGCGGTCGGATACGCCTTGGTGAGATCAGTGACGTGAAGCAAGGCGGCGGTCTTCGCCAGGTGAATGCGCACCGCCGCCAACCAGTGTGTCGTAGACGGCGAGCAGCCGATCTGTCGAACGCGCGATGCTGTAGTGTCGCCGGACTCCCTCGATCCCGCGATCGCCGAGCGCAGCCGCTCGTCCGCGATCGGCCCAGAGGGAATAGAGTCCATCGGCGAGCGCGGCGGGATCATCAGGCGCAACGAGCACGCCGCCGCCGGTGTTCTCCACGATCTCGGTGAACGCGCCCCGTCGCGGCTGGACGACCGGCACGCCGCTCGCCATCGCTTCCAGCAGGAACACTCCCTTCGGCTCATCGTACGGCGCAGGCACCGAGAACACGTCGAGCGTCTGCAGGAACGCGAGCTTTGCGTCGCGATCGACCGCGCCGTGATATGTGAATTCTCGCGCGAGCCCCGCCGTCTCCAGCGTGCGGCGTATCTCGTCAAGGTACTTCTGCTGCGCAGGTGCGAGATAACCCGCCGCTTCGAGCGCCACCGACGCGGCTCCCGTCCGTTTGCGCAACCTGACATACGCGTCCGCGAGCACGTGCAGGCCCTTTTCAGGTGCAATGCGAGCGAAGTAGCCAACGCGGAATACACGATCGCCACTCATGCCTTGGGGCGGAACCCGTCGCTTGTAACCGGACAGATTTATTCCAAGCGGTACTACTGCCATCTTCTGCGACGGAATCTTCAGCAGCTGCGACATCATCGGCGCGTAGTAGTCGCTGACGGAGATGAACCGGTCGACGTCAGGCACCTGCTCGCGGATCAGATCGATCGCGCGCTGGCGATACGGTTCGATCAGGCCGTCGAGAAACAGGTCCTCGCCCTGGAGCGTGCAGACGATCGGTCGCTGCACGGCATTACGCAGCGGGCGCGCGAGACCGATCAGCAGCGAGTTCGGCAGGTTGATGACGTCAGGCACCGGTTCGGCCGACATCCAGTCGAGCAGCTTGTCGAACTCCTTGCGCAGCACGCCGCGGTCGCCTTCGAGCATCGAGATCGTGAGATCGCCCAACAGCCGCGGATCCGTCGAGAGCGACCGGCTTGCGAACGCCTTGATGACCCGGGGCGAGTCCCACAGACGATCCAGGAATCGCGGCGTTTTCCGGAACAGCTTGGAATACTGCTGCAAGTAGATGCTGATGCCGCCGAACAGCACGCGATCGCGGCTGACGTTCGCTTCGTCCGGGTTCGTGGGCGTGTAGAGCGGCAGCAGCGTCACGTGATGTCCACGCGCGAGCAGCTCCACCGCGAGCGCATTGTCGCGCAGGCAGCTGCCGCAATACATCCCGGCCGCCCCCGCCGTGATCGACAGAATCCGCACCTATAGCTCCGCGGTCTGGAACGCGCGGGCGCGGAAGAGGAAATCGATCAGGTTTCCCTCGTGCGGCTGCAGCC
>Ga0066677_10000146_pt1 | contig 23267 bp, 19 predicted proteins | sample GraSoiAngelo_126_FD_62299 | JGI IMG/M metagenome (GOLD analysis project Ga0066677, IMG submission 62299) | Grasslands soil microbial communities from the Angelo Coastal Reserve, California, USA - 14_0927_09_20cm | ecosystem: Environmental > Terrestrial > Soil > Grasslands | place: USA... | reverse complement strand
CACTTCATCGGTGACCGGCAGGAAGCGACGGTTTGGGCACTCCGCGCATTTGACGCGCGGCTTTTCGCAGATGCCGCGCACCCACTCGTTGGCGCACGCGGGTGCATAGCCGGACTTCCCGGTCTTGGGGCTCTCGAACCGACGCGGGCAAACGTCCTCACGCCCGCGAAAGAGAGACCGGAACAACGCGATCTTCTCCCCGGGCGAGGAGAGCTGATGGACGAGACGTCGATCTTGATCCACTGCCTCAGTCGAGCTCGGATCTCGCACGAGATGATGTCATCGTCACGGCATACCGATCAAACCTCTGGATCGTGAGGTTCGCGAATCAGTGTCGACGCCGGCCGCGGGTAGCGTGAAGGGTAGCTCTCTGGCCCAACAAGCGCGGAAGATGGAGGGCCGTGAACGATGGAGGGCGGGAAAATCTCGAACGATTTCGGCGGAAGGGGGATTCGAAGCACCGGCTACTCGGTTCCGAGAGTCGAATTCGGAAGAGAAACCGAGTGACCCGGCAGACTGAGTTTTGCGGATTTTCTTAGGAAGGCGAACGGAACGGAGCGAGCCGGCGAAGCGCGAGCGGAGTGGAGGGAGCTTAAGCGAGGCGCCGGAGGGCACCGCCGCGAAGCGGCGGCGCCGAGCGCCAAAATTGGTCGGGGCGAGAGGATTCGAACCTACGACCCCTCGGTCCCGAACCGAGGCACGACATCTGAATTGGAGGCCGGAGTACGGGCTCCGATTCGCGGAGCCGCCACCGAGCTACCATCAGGCTAACGGTTCGCGGAGGCAGTGGAAGACCTGCGAGAGCCCACACAGGCCCCACGGTATCGCTGCCATGCGTCGAGTTTTTAGGGAATGTCGCCGCCGCGTGAAGACGGCGATGGAGCCGTTATGAGCACCGACTACCGCTTCCAAATCAACGGGGACGTCCTGCCGCTCGTCTTCCTGACGTCGCATCAATTCACCTTACAGCCCCACCACCAAAACAAACTGGTAGCTTTCTACCGTTGCTAGTGCTGCGTCGTCGCAAGCGGCAGATTCAAACCTCAGAGTCGTTCGTCTCTGCTGACCAGCCGCCGCGCCGAAACGCGTCATGACTTTCATCGCCTCCTCCTAGCCGAACACCGAGACGGGCATTGTGGAGAACTGATCGATGCGTGGCCGAAACTCCATGTACGGGAGGATGTCGCGCCCGATCTCGATGCCGGGGGCTGCTTCTGTGAGCGCGAGCGCGTCCTGGTTCAGGCGGAAGACAGCTCGCTCGGTGATATATAGCACTTCCTGGCCGGTCTTCCTCGCGTACGACGCAGCGAACGTGATGCTGTCCACCTGCTTGACGAACTTACGCACCTTGCCCGGTCGCACGACTGCCAGGCGGCCGTCGGACCACGCCAGTTCGGTGCCCTGCGCATCGAACGACCCGCAGAAGACGACTTTGTGCGCATACTGCGCGATCTCGATGAAGCCGCCAGGACCAATGATGTTCCCCCCGAGATGAGACACGTTGACGTTTCCGGCTTCATCGATCTCACCCATGCCGAGAAAAGCGATATCCACTCCGCCGCCGCTGTAGAAATCGAACTGATCGACGGAGGACACGATTGCGTCAGCGTTACGCGCCGCGCCAAAGAGCCTGCCGTCGAGCAGGCGGCCGTTGTGCGCGCCCTGCTCGACGCTCATCCACAACTCGCCCGCGTTCCCCTGTTCCGCGATAACGCCAAAGATGCCGCCCGGTATGCCGAAGCCAAAGTTGAGAGAGGCGCCTGGTCTCAGCTCCATGGCAGCCCTCCGGGCGATGATTCGTCGTTCGAGTTTCGAGGGAACCTCCGCAGGCGAAACTCCCAAGGGAGCGCGCAGCGAACCGCCGATTGTCGGATCGTAGGCGAGCCCGTAGAACTGCGTCTGCAGCGGCTCCTCGACCACGGCATCCACCATGATGCCGGGCACGCGCACGCGCCGCGGGTGCAGAGAGCCGGCTTCGAGAACCTGCCGAACTTGCGCAACGACCCGGCCGCCGCTGTTGTGCGCGGCGAGCGCCATGCTGTGGATATCGAGATCGACCGCTTCCTCCTCCGGGCTCAGATTGCCGCGAGTGTCGGCAAACGTCGCGCGGATGATCGCCACATCGACGCGGAACGGCTTGTAATGCAGCACCTCGTGACCGTCTATCTCGAGGCGTTCGAGCACCTGCTCCTTACTTCGTCGATTGCATCGGCCGCCGCCGTGACGTGGGTCGACGAATGTTCCCAGACCGGTCTGCGTAAAGAGGCCGGGCCGGCCGGCGCCAATCTCGCGCAGCAGTTGCTGTATGACCCCGCCCGGCAGACAATACGCCTCCACCTTCTCGTCGCGTACGAGGTGCTGCATCTTCGGCGACCACGTGAAGTGCGCAGCGATCACCTTGCGAACCATACCCTCATGGGCGAAGCGGTTCGTGCCCAGCGCCCCCCGGTCGCCAAGGCCAAGCGAATGCACGAGCGTGAGATCCTTCGGGTGCCCGGATTCCAAAAACCGTGTCTCGAGGGCAGCGAAGATGCTTTCGGCCGAGATCATGCCGGCGCCGTTGCCGCTGATGGCGACCGTTTGTCCGTCGCCCACCATTTCAGCCGCATCGGCGGCACTGACGAATCGAGTCGACATGAGCCTCCAATCTTCAGAGGTTGCGAAAGATCGGTCTTCGCTTTTCGAGAAAAGCGCGGACACCCTCCTTGCAATCGGCCGTGCCGGACGCTTGCGCGGCGGCACTGGCATGGTGATGTGCGAAGTCGCCGTGCATTGTCGCCAGAATGCCCTTGGTCAGCGCGATAGCACCAGGCGCGTTGGCACACAGCCTCTCCAGCCAGGTCGCGAGTTGATTCTCCAAATCCGCCTGGCTGTCGGCCACTGCAGTAACGAGGCCCCACTCAAGCGCCTGCTCCGCCGTGATGGACTCGCCCAGGAGCGTCATGTGGCGCGCACGCGCGACGCCAATCGTCTCGGCAAGACGGCGCACTCCACCCCACCCCGAGATCATCCCGAGCGCGACCTCCGGCACGCCGAGTGTTGTGGACTTCTGCGCGATGCGCAGGTCGGTGGCAAGCGCCAGTTCCAGGCCGCCGCCGAACGCGTGCCCGGAGAGCGCCGCGACGACCGGCACCGGCAGGCTGGCCAGTCGATTCAGCAGGCGAATACCAGGAAGAATCCAGCGTTCGGCCATGTCTTGCGGCGACAGCGATCCCCAGGCTTCGATGTCTCCGCCCGCGCTGAAGAACCGGCCACGTCCGCGAAGCACCACGGCGCGAATTTCACGGTCCGACTCGATTTCGTCGAGACGCTCCGCCAGCGCCGCGATCATCGTCATGGTCAGCGCGTTCGCCTTGTCCGGCCGGTTGAGCTCGATCTCCGCCCAGATGGCGCCGTTTCGGTCGGCGCGGTGATAGAGGATCTCGGAGCCTCGGTGCGCGTCTGAGACCATCGTTCGCTCCTGTCATCAATTCGATGCAATCCGACGCGATCCTATAATCGTACCGAAGTGATCGCTCCGGCTCGAGCAGATTCATCCCGGTATCCTCCCGGACCTCGCGGTTATCCATTCCTGGGTGTGCTGCCCCAGCTCCGTTCCGATCCGATTCGTACGTTTCTCGACGCTGCGGATCGCTACGGCGACGTCGTGCATCTCAAGGCAGGCCCGTATCACGGATTTCTGCTGTCGGATCCGGCGGACATCAAACATGTGCTCCAGGACAACACCCGCAACTACCACAGGAGTCCGCTCTACGATCGAGTCAGGGACGGGCTCGGCCTGCCGCAGCGGCGTCTCGCGCAGCCCGCGTTCCACCATCAGCGGCTGATCACGATGGCGGACGCGATGGCCGACTGCACGGAGCAGATGCTCGAGCGCTGGGAGCACACGGCCTCGGCGGGGGAGACGATCGACGTGGTCGCCGAAATGATGGCGCTGACGCAGGCCATCATCGTGCGAACGATGTTCAGCACGGACCTCGGCGTGACCGCCGGGATCGTCAATCGCACCTGGCCGATCATCAATCGACGGATTGGTGAGACGTTCTGGTCAACGAAGCTCGAGACGCGGCTGCCACTGCCGGCCAATCGCCGCTTCAGGAGCGCCCTGCGGGAGCTCGACACTGTCGTCTATCGAATCATCGCGGACCGCCGCCAGACCCGCCGCGACGAACCGGACTGCTGTCGATGTTTCTCTCGGCGCGCGACGACGAGACCGGGACCGGCATGACCGACCGGCAACTTCGCGATGAAGTCATGACGATGCTGCTCGCTGGACACGAGACGACGTCGCTCGCGCTCTCGTGGACGTACTACCTGCTGTCCCGGCACCCCGACATCGAACGGAGTATCGAGGACGAAGTCGATCGCGTGATCGGAGACCGGCGGCCCGCGTTCGCGCATGTGGATCATCTGATCTACACGCGGCGGGTGCTCGAGGAATCGCTGCGGCTGTATCCCCCGGCGTGGGGGTTCTCACGCCTGGCGCTCGGCGATGATGAGACTGGCGGATTTCGCGTCCCGCAGGGCTCGATTGTGTTTCTGATCCCATTCGTCGTCCATCGCAGGCCGAACCTGTGGCCGGATCCGGACCGCTTCGATCCGGACCGATTCGCACCAGAGCGCGATGCCGCGCGGCCACGGTTCGCCTACATCCCGATGGGCGGTCCCCGCGGCTGATCCCTGATTACGGCTGCTGGGTGTCAGGGATGATTTCCGTAAGCGACGGATCCATGCGGCTCGAGCGCGCGGCGTGGTTCGCGGCCGCACGCCAGGCAAAATGGTCGCGCACCTCTTGCCATGACGTGACGCGCGGATAGGCCGTCTCGGCGGCATTGTGAGGCGCTGAGAACAGCACGGGCTTTCCCTTGAATCGGGCGAAGTGCCGCGAGCGGTCATCGATCAGATAGTGAGCGTCGAGGATGCTCTTGTCGCCGCAGAAGACGATGTGCGACGGTGGAATGAACGGAAAGTGGCGGCGCAGCCACCGGTATTTCGCATCGAAGGAACACGGAACGTCCATCGCGGCCGACGCAACGAACACTTCGTAGCGTTCCGCCAGCTCGCGGACGACCGCCTGGCACTCCGGTAACACTTCGAGATCTTCAAAGAAGGACGCGTCGAGCATCGCCTCCGCGGCCGCACGATGCGCCGGCGGAATGCAGTCCTCGAGGTGACGTCCGCGGACATCGGCCGGGGTGAGGCTCGTGCCGTACGCGGCATTGTATCGGCGCAAATGCTCCGCGAGCGCGTCGGCCATCACTTCATCCATGTCGATGGCGATCCGGCACCGGCGCTCTCGATTCGCGCCGCGGCTGTCGTGCACCGCCTTCAGAACCGCGACCGTCGAGACGAGGATGATGACCGCCGTGTTTGCGGCGACGACCGCGGTCGCCTGATTCAGCACGCCGTACGCGAACCACAAGCAGGCGCCGGCGAGCAGCAACGCCAGCATGCCCATCGAGAGATCGCGGCCGCCCTGGCGGCGGACTTTCAGCACCTGCGGAAGGAACGACAGCGCGCTGCAGGCCGCACCGGCCGTGCCAATCAACGCGCTCCAGCTGACGTCAATCATTGTTGATTCCCATTACGTCCAGAATCGCCTGCGCGGCTCGATTCTGTCCAATGAAACATTTGGCACACTCTGATAACCTGAGGTTATGGATATCGAGCTCGCGGATCTCCAGGCGCTGCTCGTTCTGGCGGAGACGCTGCATTTCGGCCGGGCCGCGGATCGTCTGCACGTCTCGCAGCCAGCGCTCAGCAAGCGGATCCGGCGGATGGAAAGCAGGATCGGCGGGGCGCTGCTGGTCCGCGGCTATCGCGATGTGCGGCTCACGGAGGCCGGTCGGCTGCTCGCGAACCGGAGTCGTCACCTGATCGCGGAGGCCGCCGCCACGCTGGCGTTGACCGAGCGGGCGGCGCGCGGGGAAGCCGGGCTGCTTCGGATCGGCTTCGGGATTGCCAGCATCTTCGGCCTGCTGCCTGAAGTCGTCCAGCGGTTTCGCCGCGCGCATCCGGAGGTGCAGCTCCACCTTCGTGACATGTCGACACCCGATCAGATCGACGCGCTCGTCAGTGGCGAGATCGACGTCGGCTTCATCCGTCATCGCGCGACCGACGACCGGCTGCAATTGCGGTACGTCCTCGACGAGCGCCTCGTCGCCGCCCTGGGCCCGCACAGCCGCTGGGACACGCGCGCCGGCTTGCGCTCGGTGGCTTCCGAACCGTTCATCATCATCGCGCGGTCGCGATCCGCAAGCTTCTATGACCACGTGCTGAGCGTGTCCGCGGCCGCAGGCTTCGCGCCGCGGATCGTTCAAGAGGCGGACGAGCTGTTCACCATCGTCTCGCTCGTGCGCTCGGGACTGGGTGTCTCGCTGGTCCCGCGATCGGCGGCGCTGATGCGCCTGCCGGGCGTCCGCTTTTACGAGCTGGGCATGCCGGAGGCGGCATGGAACATCGCGCTGGCGTGGCACCGCGACTCGGATCGCGTGCCGCTGGTGCGGCGATTCGTTGAAGCCGTGCCGCCTGCGCCGGTCAGGCTGGATCGTGGCGTAAGCCGCCGACCGGCGCGATCGAAGCCGCGCGGCGCGGACGGAGACACGAGCGGCGCGAAGAATGCGAGGTGATTCGCGCACAGAGCTTCTGATCGCGGAGATCGCGGTGTCCAGTCGCTTGCGCCAGGACTCAATCGCTATACTGAGAGCTTCTGCGCAGGCAAAGGAGTGCAAGTGTGAGTGATGGCGATTGTTCTGAATCGGTTGATAACGGTCGCCCTTGGGTCAGCCGGCGGCGGTTCAATGCGGCGGTAGCCGCCGGAGCCGCATATACGGCGTTCACCTCGATCGACGCGACCGGCTTTGCCGCACAGGCATCGGAGCCACCAGTCCAAGCAGAGCTCTGCGAAATGAGCGCCGTCGAACTGGCCTCGCGCATGGCCCGCAAGCAGGTGTCGGCGCGCGAGGTCATGACCGCGCACCTGGCTCACATCGAACGCGTCAATCCCAAGGTCAACGCTATCGTCACGCTGGTGGCCGAACAGGCGATGGCAGGCGCGGCCAGGGCCGACGAGGCCATCATGCGTCGGCAGCCGATTGGGGTGTTGCACGGCCTGCCGGTCGCGCACAAGGATCTCGTGGATACGGCGGGCATTCGAACGACCTACGGGTCGCCGTTCTACCGCGACAACGTGCCGACGCGCGACGCACTCATCGTGACGAGGATGCGCGCGGCTGGAGCCATCACCGTCGGCAAGACGAACACGCCCGAGTTCGGTGCCGGGTCGCAGACCTTCAATACCGTGTTCGGGCCGACGCGGAATCCATTCGACGTGACGAAGACATGCGGCGGCAGCAGCGGCGGAGCGGCCGTCGCGGTGGCCGCCCGCATGCTGCCGCTCGCCGACGGCAGCGACACGGGAGGCTCGCTTCGCAATCCGCCGGCATTCTGCAACGTGGTCGGATTGCGGCCTTCGCCTGGCCGTGTGGCCAGCGAGTCCACGTCGTGGTCGCCGCTCTCGGTGAGTGGGCCGATCGCGCGAACGGTTGCAGACGTCGCGTTGTTCCTCAGGGCTATCGCAGGACCCGACCCTCGGAGTCCCCTTTCGATCAACGAAGACCCGGCGAAGTTCCGGGCACCGCTCGAAAGGGACTTCAGGGGTGTTCGCGTTGGCTGGTGGCGCGGCCTGGGCGGTATTCCGTTCGAGCCGGAGGTCCGCCGTGTGGTCGATGCCAATCGGAAGGTCTTCGAGGATCTGGGTTGCGTTGTCGACGAGGCGGAACCGGACTTCACCGGCCTCGACGAGGCTTTTCCGCTGCTTCGATACGTCGGCAATCATTCGAGGTATGCGCCGCTCATCCGCCAGCGGCCGGAGTGGGTCAAGGACACGATCAAATTCGAAGTCGCGCAGGCGGAGCGTGCCGGCGGCGCCGACATCAGCCGGGCGCTCGCACGGCAGGCCCGGATGTTCAATCAGAGTCGTGAGTTCTTTGAGCGGTACGCGTACTTCATCCTGCCCGTCACACAAGTCGAACCGTTTGATGTGAACACACCTTATCCAACCGGGATTGCCGGCACCGCGATGGCCACCTACATCGACTGGATGCGATCGTGCTGGTACGTGACCATGATGACGAACCCGGCGATCTCAGTGCCCGCGGGATTCTCCGCGACCGGGCTACCGGTCGGCTTACAGATTGTCGGCCGTCATCGGGACGAGTTGAGCGTCCTGCAGCTCGCGCACGCGTTCGAGCAGGCTACGCGACACGGCAGACGGCAACCGTCGCTGCTCGCGTAGTTTGGCGACACATCTGCCCGGCAGTTGCCGAGTGTTCGAGATACGCAAAGCGATGTTACACCTCAGTATCGCGCATCGACTTGGCATCATTGGCGTGATTGTCGTCGTGACGAGCGCCGTGCGCGGTCAATGGTGGTGCTCACTCCTGAATACGAACGAGTCCGCCATTACGAGGGGATCTACGAGGACGAGGGGGGCGGCACGCTGCAAATCACAGCGTCTCCGCGGGACAACGTCCTCGTCGCGGTCCTCGACGGCGCGAAGTATCCGCTGAAGACCGTGGGCGCAGATCTCTTCACCAACAACACCGGGCAGCGCGTCAAGTTTTCGCTCGAGACGGGGCACGAGGGGTACAGGCTGCTGGACAGCGCCGAGCCGGGACGGCTGTACCGTCGGATTGGTGCTCGTACCCCGCTGGATGAGCGCATCTGGTATCCCCGGACGCATTCGAGACTTGGCTACAAGTACGCTCCGCCCCTGCCGCGGGACGATGGGCTGCCGGTTGGCGCTGTTGAAGGGCCGCTGCTTGATCTCACGCGCCTGCGCGAGATGGGCGAGGCGATCGCCGCCGGAAGTTATCCCGACGTGCACAGCGTCCTTGTTGCACAACGCGGGCGCCTGGTCTTCGAGGAGTACTTCTACGAGTACGACGGCAAGTCGCGACACGCCTTTCGTTCCGCCACCAAGCGCGTTGTGTCCGCACTGGTGGGACTCGCGATCGCGAAAAGGACTGCTCAACGATCTTCGACAGCCGGTGCTGCCGCTGTTCGCCGACGAGTATCCGCAGATTGCACACCTGACACGATGCGAAACGCCGTATCAAGGTCGAAGACCTGCTGACGATGCGGGCGGGGCTCGACTGCGATGATCGGAACCAGGCGTCGCCCGGCAACGAAACCAGGATGGGGCGCAGCGACGACTGCGTGAAGTTCACGCTCGACCTGCCGATGCGCAGCGAGCCTGGCACGTCGTCGTCGTACTGTTCCGGCGCCGTTATCGTGCTGGGTCGCCTGATCGAGAAAGTGTCAGGCGAACCGCTCGAAACATTCGCTCGCAAGCACCTGTTCGAGCCGCTCGGCATCCGCAACTTCGAGTGGCGGTTCGACCGGACCGGTCCAGCATCAACACCTTCTGCCAGCTCTCGCTCACACCGCGCGACATGGTGAAGATTGGACTGTTGTATATGAACGGCGGAAAGTGGGATGGCCGTCAGGTGCTCGCCGCGGAGTGGGTCAACGTGTCCACACGGCGGCACACTTCCGTAGACGATACCGACTATGGCTACCTCTGGTGGCGGCCATACCTCAACGTGACCGGCGGACGGCACTCCGCAATCATGGCGACAGGGAATGGTGGACAGAAGATCTTCTTGTGGCCCGAATTGGATTTGGTCGTCGTGATGACAGGAGGCAATTACAACACCTCCTCCCCTGCGAACACGCTTGCGATCAAGTACATCCTCCCGCCGCTCAACGCCGGACGGTAAGGCGGCCCGGCGGTCGCCCCGCGGATTTGAGCCCCGGAAGCCCTACGCCTGCCAATGGATCGAGCGCGCGCAGGGATCTGCCGATGATTCCGACTGGCGAACGTGAGGCTCACAAGTCGAATTTCTGCGTTCCAGACGATCGAAGGCGCTGCAGTCATTCGTACCTGAGCGCCTCGTTGGGATCTATCCCGAGCGCCCGACGGAGCGGAACGTAGCACGCCGCCAGGCCGACTACCGCAAACAGCACGACCGTGCCGCCGTATGTGACTGGGTCGAGCGGCGGAACGCCGAACAATAGATTGATGAGCATCCTGCTCACAGCCGCAGCGAGCAGCAGGCCGACGGCGGATCCAATCGTGACGAAGCGCATGCCCTCGCGGAGCACCATCCGGACGAGATCGGTCCGGTCGGCGCCGAGTGCGATACGAATGCCGATTTCCCGCGTGCGCCGGGTGACCATGTGCGCCATGATCCCGTAAATGCCAACCGCCGCGAGGAAGAATCCCACCACACCGAGGCTGCCGGCGGCGGCCGCGGCAATCCGCAGCTGTGTGATGACCGGCCCGCCTTCCTCGTCGAGCGGCACCGTATTCAGGACTGGCAGCTTCGGATCCATCGCCGTTACGAGCGAGCGAAGCTCACTTGCGATTCGCTTGCCTTCGACGGTCCGCGCGAGGATCTTCAAGGCCGAAACGTACTGCTGCTGCAGCGGCACACACACGAACGGCCGCGGCGACCGTCCATTGACGCGCTGCAGGTCCCTTGCGACGCCGACGACCGTCAGCGGCGCGCCCCGCACCGGCTGCCGTGTAGCGGTGTCGATCACATACGGTGAAAAGACGATCTGCCTGCCAACGGCCTCTTGACTCGAGATGCCGGGCCAGAACTGGCGTACCGTCGATTCGCCGATTACCGCAACGCGCTCCCCTGCCGCGGAGTCGGCGTCAGTGAATTCGCGTCCGGCCACCAGAGGCACGCGCATCGCCGCGAGATAGCCAGGGCTCACGACGTTGCCGAGCGCTTCAAAGAACGGCCGTCCATCGGGCGGTGTCGCGCCCGGAACCGCGATTTGAAAACCCATCAGTCCGCCTGCCGGCGACGCAAATGCCAGTGCTGCCGACTCCACGCCAGGCAGCCGACGAACTCGCGCGAGCAGGTCACGCGCGAACATCGGTCCGCTCGTTCTCGTGTAGCCCGCAATCGAGAGATCGATGGATGCGACCTCGACCCCGCGTGAATCGAATCCCTGCTCGATCGATCCCGCGCGCGCGAGCGCCCGCGCGAGCAGACCGCCGACAACGACCAGCAGCACGCTCAGCGCGATTTCAGCCACGACGAATGCGCGACGGATCCGGAGGGAACTCGAAGGCCCGTGTTCGTTGGTTTTCAAAGCGGAGACGACATCCACGTTCGACGCCTGGAGTGCAGGCGCAAGGCCGAACACGACCGCCGCCCCGAACGCGAGACTGATCGCGAACGCGGCGACGCGTCCGTCCTGCGCGAGCGACACCTCCCAGGGCAGCGGAAACGACGGAAGCGTGTGCAGGATCGCCACGTTAATCGCGCGCGACAGCAGCAAACCTGAGGCGCCGCCGAGCGCGAACAGCAGAATGGTTTCGGTGAGGAGCTGACGGATCAGCCGAGCGCGCCCGACGCCCATCGCCAGCCGAACGGCAATCTCGCGCCGCCTCGCGGTCGCGCGCGCGAGCAACATGCCGGCAACATTCATACAGGCGATGACCAGCACCAGCATCACGATAGCCATCAAGAGCGTGAGGAACCCGCCCACGAGGAGGCGGACGCCCGTCGGGATCGGGGAAGAACGGGAGACGCTCAACCCCAATCGGCGGCGACGAGCGGCAGCATCGGCCGTCCTCAGACCAGGCGGCAGAAGGCTTTCAGAGAGGGTTCGGCCAATTGTCTCGATCTCGGCCGCCGCTTGCGGAAGCGACACGCCCGGCTTGAGGCGGGCGCCGACCAGTCCCATATTCAGCGTACGCGTGCGATCGAGCGGTACCCAGAGATCCGGCGCGAGCACGGTGTTGCCGTGGAATTCCTGTCGGGCGACGCCGACGATGGTGAACACGCGATCACTCAGCCGGAGTGTTCGCCCGATGATGGCTGCATCGCCGTTGAATCGTTGCGTCCAGAACCGGTGACTCAATACAGCGACGGATTGCATGTCTTGGTCGCCGAACAGACGTCCCGCTGTCGGCACCACAGCGAGTGCCGCAAAATAGTTGGGCGTCACGACTTGCCCGAACACCGGCTCGGCACCACCCCCTCCTGCGGTGGCCGCTAGGCTCATCGGCGTGAGATCGAGCGCATACGCATAGACGTGCTGGACGAGCGTGGCGCGCTCGCGTATCTCGAGGTACTGGGAGTACGTGATTGGCTCGACACCGAGCTCACCTGTGGTCCGATTGATGTCGACCAGACGATCCGGCTCGGCGACACCGGGCGCGGTCCGCAGCAACAAGGTGTTGGCCGCGGTGAAGACGGTGGTACCAGCCCCGATACCGATGGCCAGCGACACGGAGGCCGTCACGGCGAAGAGTGGATTCCGGCGCAGAAGCCGTGCGGCGTACCCGCTGTCTCTTCTCAGATCGTCCAGCCAGACGAAAGACCGCGCGTCACGGTGTGCATCCTTCGCCTGCTCGATACCTCCAAAGGCACGCCGGGCGGCCAGCCTGGCTTCCTCTTTCGACATGCCGCGTCGGCGGAACTCGTCTTCGAGCAGCGCCAGATGCGATCTCACCTCACGTACCAGGTCCGGCTCGGCGCGTCCCGGATGGACGACATTGAGGAGCCGAAAAAGGAAGCGCCTCAGTGCCGACATGATTGTGCCTTACTCGCAGCGAAGCGCGACAAGCGGCGGGGCCGCTCGACGCGCTCGTTTGATTTCACTGGCCATTCGAGTGGTCTCCAGCCGGAAGCTTCCCGCCATTCCACTGGTTTGTCAAGTGGACAGCCCACCCACGAGTCGGAGGATTATCGCGCGGCAACCTTCGCGTGGCTTGCCAACCGAAGTTCACGCTGAGTTGGCAAGCGTGAGCGAAGATTGGTGGGGGCGATAGGATTCGAACCTGCGACCGCTCGCAAGTTGGATTCTGCAGGCCGAGGCGCGTCAGACCATTGAAGAGGTCGGTAACCCCGTGCCGTCTGTCGGACCGCATCGGGCGGCATTCCGCCGATGGACGACGGCTCGGCCGGTCCGCAGAGTGCTTTGCGCGAGCAACGTCTCTTCGCCGGACGAATTCAGGTCTGCGCGCTCAGGCCGAGTAGAATCCGCCCAAGCATGTTTACGCTGGACCGCGTCGTCCCTTGGGGTCGATCGTTCGACGAATACCGCCGTATGTTCGGGCTTCCTGACAAGGACCTCGCGCTGCGGATTATCGGCTGCGGCGATGGTCCCGCCAGTTTCAACGCCGAAGCGACGCGGCGAGGCTATCAAGTCGTATCGTGCGATCCGATCTACCAGTTCGACAACACGCAAATCGAGGAGCGGATTGCCGCGACGTATGAGCACGTCCTTGAGCAGACAAGACGAAACGCTCACGATTTCGTCTGGGGAAACGGTATTCGCACCGTGAAAGAGCTCGGCGCCGTCCGCATGGCAGCGATGCGTACCTTTTTGGCTGATTACGACGCAGGGAAGCGCGCAGGCCGTTACGTTGACGCGGCACTACCGGCGCTCCCTTTCGAGGATGGCGCGTTCGATCTCGCCCTGTGCTCTCATTTCCCGTTCCTGTATTCGACACAGCTCGGCGAAGCGTTCCATCGAGCCGCCCTTCACGAAATGTGCCGTATCGCGACAGAAGTGCGCGTGTTCCCGTTGCTTGCGCTCGAGAGCCACCGGTCACCGTTTGTCGAAACGTGCGCCGCCGATCTCGTTGGATTTGGCCGCGAAGTAGCGATAGAGCGCGTTCCGTACGCGTTTCAGCGCGGAGGCAACGAAATGATGCGCGTCCGTTGCCGTAGTGCCTCATAGAGAATACCCGACTGAGATAATCGTCCGACTCGTTCGTGCCAAACGTTACGGCGGACGTGAAGCACGCCTTTGGAGTACACCTTCTAACGAGCGTCACATCCAATCGGCAGCTTGCGATCGCATGTACCCGGCAGATCCGTCCCATCAGGCATGATGCGCTAGCCAATCCGACGGGCGAACAACAACCAACTCTCCACGAAATTCCATTGCGAGACGACTGAGGTAGATGCCACTCGTCAACCTATTCGTGGCGCAGTGCCGTGACCGGATCGATGCGCGCCGCGCGCCACGCTGACACGGAGGGGGCCAGCAGCGTCGTCGCCATCAGCAACCCGGCCGCGGCGACCAGCGTGAGCGGATCCGTCGAAGACAGGCCAAACAGGAGTGAGGCGATCCAGCGTCCGGCCAGCACCGATGCGATGCCCACACACACGCCAACGGTGATCAAGCGCAAGGCCTCCGCGAGGACCAGCCGGAGCACGGAGGCCCGCGTGGCACCAAGTGCCATGCGCACGCCGATCTCCATCGTGCGTCGGCTCGTCACCTGCCTGACGACGCCATAGAGACCAACACAGACCAGCAGCAGCGCTAAGACGGCGAACCCGCCCCACAATTGCGCCAGCCGCTGCTCGGGCTGGACGAGATCGGCGAGCCGGTCTCGCATCAGAATCGGGGGCGCGAGACGCAGTCCTCCTTGTATTTCGGCGCCGATGGCGCGCAGTGCCTGGACCAGCGACGAAGGCGTGGCAGCAGCGCGCACAACCACGGCTTCACTCGGCCCCACGCGCTGATGCGCGCTGAGGAACACGATCGGCCCGACGCGCTGCCGCAGATCAGAAAAGTTCGCGTCACGAACGATGCCGACGATTTCAATCCGCCGACCGGCGTCCTTCTCGATACTCGTCCCGACGACGTTGCGTCCGCCGCCGAACCGGCGGACGAACGCCTGGTTCACGATGGCCACGAGCGGCGCATTGGTTCGATCCGCTGGGGTGAAGTTCCGCCCGGCCACGATCGGCACGCCCATCGTCGCGAACAGATCGCTCGAGACCGCGAAGAAGTTGACGACGAGATCGTCAGGCAAGCGCGCCACATACGTGGGGATGGAGATCGCGCTCTCCCAGGTATTGCCGCCGAACGGATCGGGTCCCATCACCGCCGCTGACGCCAGCCCCGACGTCGTGCGCACCCGCTCGATCAGTCTGTCGCGCACGGCCATCGTCTGCGCATCCTTCCAGTCGTCTGGCGGACGGATCTCGGCGGTCACGATCGGCGCGGCGTCGTAGCCGACCTCGACGCGCTCCAGATTGCGCAGCGTGCGGGAGAAGAGCCCCGCCCCCACCAGCAGCAACACGGACAGCCCGAGCTGCACGACGACGAATGCGTGCCGCAGGCGATGGCGGGCCGACTGGCCGGCCGTGGCGGCGGAGCCGTCCTTGATGGCGTCGGTCAAGTCGGCGCGGGTGCTTTGCAGGGCGGGCGCGAGCCCGAACAGCAGCGTAGAGAGAAGCGAGAGGCGGCGGTGAAGATCAACACGTGCCGATCGAGATGGAACTCCAGCACCAGATCGCCCCGGCTTGCGCCAGAAGCCGTACGAGCGCCTGGCTGGCCCACGTTGCCAGCAGCAGTCCCGTGACGCCGCCGGCCAGCGCAACCAGCAGGCTCTCGGTCAGCAGCTGCCGGATCAGGCGTCCCGGCGGCGCGCCGATCGACATGCGGACCGCCATCTCGCGCCGGCGCGCCACCGCCCGCGCCAGCAGCAGGCTGCCGACGTTCGTGCAGGTGATCAGCAGGATAATGACGACGAGTCCCATCAGCACGGTCAGCGGGGTCCGCGTGTCCGCAACCTGACTAGTGTCGCCGCCCATGCCCGAAGCGAGCACGATCCGCTGGCTGGTGAACCGCCGGCGTTCCGCTTCCCTGGCGATGCCGAGGACTTGTGCCCGCTGTTCGAGGTGCGACGTCAGAATGCGCGTCAGATCGGCCGCCGCCGCTGACTCGCTGACGCCGCGCTGCAGACGCCCCATGAGGCGATAGACCTGACAACCCGGGTCGGTCACGCACGGCCCCATCATCATCGCGGGGAGCCACACGTCGGTCGCGCGTCCGGCCTCGACGCCCGTGAAGCCGGGCGCACTGACGCCGATGATCGTGAACACGTGGTCGTCAATCGTGAGCGACCTGCCCACGACGTTCTCGTCGGATCCGAGACGGCTCGTCCAATAGCGATGACTGATGACGGCGACAGGACTCGCACCGACGGTCCGACTGTCCGCAGCCTCGAACCCGCGTCCCCGGATGGCACGCACGCCCGCGACGTCGAAGTAGTTGGCGGACACGTACTGGCGCGAGATGCGCGCCGCGGTGTTGTCGGTGCCGTAGACGCGCGCGTATTGTGTGCCATTGAAGGCGGCAAGCGCGTGGAACCACTGGCTCTGGTCGCGGAGCGCTTCGTAGCGTGTATGACACGGTCGGCAGCCTCTGCGTCCCGCTGCTCCGCTGCACGAGGGTCAGGGTCTCGGGATCGCTGATGGGCAGCGTGTTGAGAAAGGCGGCGCTGACGACACTGAAGACGGCGGTGTTGGCGCCGATGCCCAAGCCGAGCGACAGCATGAGCAGACGAACGTCGGCTGCCGTCGCGCCATTCGCAGCGTGTAGACGACGTCCTTGGCGACCGTCTCAAGTGCACCCACAGGCATTCCTCCGTTGACGCCTGATGGCCGGCTGTCGCGAGAGTGCAGGATTGTCATCCTGCCGTCCACGGTCTGTCAACCGACAGGATGAGCGGTCGCGCACGGCGGGCTCGACCGGCTCGCACCGTGTGACTCTCGCAGCAGACGTCGGCGGCAGTGTCCGCGGCCGTCCGCACGCCCGTCTGGTCGATGTTGCGGCAGATGACGAAACGCGCGAACGTCGGCGGACACGGCAGCACTCGCCACCGAGTAATCGAGTCGGTCGCCGTTCGTCATTGACGGGCCGGCAGATCCGCTGTGGTTCTCCGCGCGCCCCTTGACCGCAGGCACGGTTCGGCCTAACGACAGCCTAACGATTCCCAGCCAAGAGAATGTTCTGCGTTAACGAGCGCGCAAGAAGAGTAATTCGAGGAACTGACCACTTGGGTGAAACCAAGTGCTCAGACAGACTGAATTACGCGGGTTTTATTAGGAAAATTGGTCGGGGCGATAGGATTCGAACCTACGACCCCTCGGTCCCGAACCGAGTGCTCTACCAGACTGAGCCACGCCCCGACAGGCGAAGTGTGCGGCTTGAATCGCGGCGGCCGGGAACCGCCATGCGCGAATCGGTATTCTAACTCAACTCTGGTCCTTCCACCTAAAGCGAAACCACAGGCGTTACCACAGCGGGAATAACCCGCCAAAATCCGCGCGGGATTGCAGCAATGCGAACGCGCGGTCCGTTTGGAGCTCCGCCGGGCGGAAGCGCGGCGGGATGCTCGCGAGCCAGGCGACGGCGGCGGCTCTCGTCTGCGCTTACGCGCGCGCAGCCGGCACGCCGAGATCACGATAGCCGAGCCCCTTCCCTTTGAGCTTCTCGAACTCCGCGCACGCTGTCGCATACCGCGCGTCGCCGAGCAGCGCTTCGCCATACGCCAGTCGCAGGCGTGCATCGTCCGGCCGTTCCCGCGAGTAACTCCGCAGAGGTTGACACCGCCTGCCGGAAGTTGCCGGCCAGCACGTAACTCGCGGCTGTGGCCTGCGGTAATCCGCGTCGGAGCGCCGCTTGGTACGGCGCGGCCGTGGCGCGCTTCACGAAGTCCAGCGTGCGATCGATCACCTCGCGCATCATCGTCTGCGATCTCGAATCCATGGTGGCCGGTTGGATGATTCAGCAGCGTGACGGGTGCGTTCTGCGAGACGGCAAGTGGGCGAGCGTGGTGATGTCCTTGTTGACGCTCTGACGATCGAGACCGGCGCGTACATGAAGAGCGGGCAGATCGCGGCGAAACACGGTGAGAGGCGCCGTGCCGTAGTACATCACCGCCGCTTTGACAGCAGTCTGTTGCGGATCCTCGATCGCGGGGAACGCGCTGAATACGTTGCCGGACCCGGCATATACCGTAATCGCATCGCGATCGATGCCGAGATCGCCTGCTTGCCCGTGACGTGGCGAACCAGGATGTCGAAATCCTGTGCTTGGCTGCCGTCGCGCAGATCCGGCAGGATCGCGATCAATCCCTTCGACGCGGCCGTCTGCGCCCACGCCGCGTAGAACGCTCCGCGGCGATCTGCACCGGTCGCCCGGTTGGAAAAGATCAGCGCAGGCGCGCGGACGCCGGAAGCGGTCGGCGGACGATACCCGTCCATACGCAGGCTGGTCCCGCCGGAGACGATTGTTGCGATCCTCGCAGCCGGATCTACAACGACGGGACGGGCGGCACCGAACGAGAGACGAATGCCGCCGGCGGAATCACCACATCACTTTTTGACCGGGGCTTCGGAATCGAGCGGCAGGTTTTCGAGCGCCGATAAGGCGGTGTAGTCCGTCAGGTCGGGCTGCAGGGGGGTGACGGAGATGAAGCCGTCGCGCACGGCCTGGTAATCAGATCGATCGTGCGGCTCCCAATCGTTCTGCCCTTCTTCGATCCAGTAATAATTCTTGCCGCGTGGATCGCAACGCTCGTCGACGATCGTGATGTGATTGCGCTTGGCCTGCACGGTCCAGCGCGATCCCTTCGGCTGTCCTGACGGCACGTTGATGTTCAGAAACGTCCGCGGGGGCAGCCGATGCCGCAGCGTCAGCGCCGCCACCGCTGCCGCCGCCGCAGCCGACGGGCCGAAATCGTACGTGTCGTGGCTCCGTTCGAGCGACACGGCAATGCTGGCGACACCAAGCAGCGCGCCTTCCATTGCCCCCGCGACCGTCCCCGAGTACGTGATGTCGTCGCCCAGATTGAATCCCTTGTTGACGCCCGAGACGATTAGATCCGGCAACGTCGTGTAGAGCTTCGTGACGGCAATGTTGACGCAGTCGCTCGGCGTGCCGTCCACTTCGTAGACACCGTCGGCGACGGTCTCGAGACGGAGCGGCCGCCGGAGCGTCAGCGCGTGACCAATCGCGCTGGCTTCGACGTGAGGGGCGACGACAAGGACGTCGCCGAGCGGACGCAGGACGTGCGCAAGCGCGTAAATCCCTTCGGAGCGTACGCCATCATCGTTGGTGACGAGTATTCTGGGCATCAGGGAATGCTAAGTATAACAGGACGCTGGCGATAAGCGCGAGCGCTGCGCCGGTCAGGAACGCCGCGCGAGGCGAGACGCGCGTCCAGATGGCGCCGAACAGCAGGCTCGCGGCAAGGCCGCCGACGCCAATCGCCGCGTTGTAGATCCCGAAGGCGGTCCCGCGCGCGTCGACCGGGGCCATATCGACAACCCACGCCTTCTCCACTCCTTCTGTCAGGCCGAAGTAGAGTCCATACGCGAGGAAGATCACGATGACGATGGCCACCTGGCTGAAGTAACCGAACGCGGCGTAGATGCCCGCGTACCACAGCCAGCCGAGCGCGATCATGGTGCGGCGCCCCACCCGATCGCTCAACGCGCCGCCGATCACCGATGAGGTCATCTTCACGACGTGCAGCGCGGACCACAGCAGTGGAATCCACAGGCTCGCGACGCCGAGATCGCCGAGCCGCAACAGCAGGAACGCATCGCTGGCGTTCCCGAGCGAGAAGATCAGGATTACCGCGACGGCGAGGTAGAACCGTCGCGTAACCCGTCCTGGAGATCCGCGATCGGCCTCTGCTGCAAGACGGCCTTCGCGCCGCTGCTCGGGGACGCGCAACAAAATGAGGATGACGATGACGCCGGGAACGAGCGTCCAGGCGAACAGCGAGCGATACGCCTCGGCGTGGAAGTACAAGTACGCCGAGGCGACGAGCGGGCCCGCTACGGCGCCGGCGTGATCCATCGCGCGATGGAACCCGTAGACGCGCCCGCGCCGATCCGGCGGCGCGAGCCGCGCGAGCATCGCATCGCGCGGCGACGTGCGGATGCCCTTCCCGAGACGATCGGTGAACCGCAGCGCGAGCACCTGCGGCCATGCCGTCACGATGGCAATGAGCGGACGGATCAGCGACGAGAGACCATAGCCCGCGAGCACCAGCCGCTTTGGTGTGCCCGAGCGGTCCGCGAGCCATCCCGACACGATCTTGAGCACGCTGTTCGCCGCTTCCGCGACGCCTTCGATGACGCCGAGCGACATCGCGCCCGCGCCGAGCACGCGCGTGAGAAACAGCGGCAGGAGCGGGTACACCATCTCGCTGGCGGTGTCGGTGAAAAAGCTTACCCACCCCAGCAGCCAGACAGGCCGCGACAGACCGTAACGATCGAGGGGATTGCCTGACGGATCCACGCCGTATGGCGCGCTCACCGGTGTCGTGGCCATCGCACCGAGCGTATAAGCCCGTATAATCGCGGTCAAATACGAGAATGTTCAATGCACGATCGCGCTCAATGCTGATTCTTCAAAACAAACACGCGTGAGCATTGGATATTGAGCATCGAGCATCGACGATTCACATGTCCAAGTCACCATTTGACGCGGTTCTGTTAGTCGCATTCGGAGGGCCGCAGGGCCCTGATGACATCCGCCCGTTTCTCGCGAACGTACTGCGCGGACGGCGAGTGTCGCCGGAGCGTATCGAGGAAGTCGCGCACCACTACGAGATGTTCAGCGGCGTCTCGCCTCTGACGGAATTGACGCTCGGCCAGGCGCGTGCGTTGGAACTCCGGCTGCGCGAGCGCGACGTCGCGTTGCCTGTGTACGTGGGCATGCGCAACTGGCATCCGTATCTCGCCGACACGCTGACGACAATGTCGCGGCGCGGCGTGCGGCGCGCGATTGGCGTGCTCGCGGCGGCGCAGCGGAGCTATTCCGGGTGCCTTCAATACAAGGAGAACGTCCTCGACGCGCAGCAGGCGATCACGACGACGGGGCATGCGCCGATCGATGTCGTGTACGTCGGCGATTGGCACGAGGACCCGGGGTTCGCTGCGGCAAACGCGGATCACATACGCCGCGCCGTCGAGGCGCTGCCAGGCGAGGTGCAATCGCGCGCGCGGCTCGTGTTCACCGCACACAGCATTCCGGTCGCGATGGCCGAGCGCTATCCGTATGAAGCGAACCTGCGCGCCTCGGCGGCGCTCGCCGCGCGCGCCGCAGGCTTCGATGAGTGGGCGCTCGTCTATCAAAGCCGCAGCGGTCGCCCGGAAGATCCATGGCTCGAGCCGGACGTGTGCGACTATCTCCGCGCCGAACGTGACAACGGACTCGAAGCCGTGGTGCTTTGCCCGATTGGATTTCTCTGCGATCACATCGAGGTGTTGTTCGATCTCGATGTCGAGGCGGCGGCGGTCTGCCGCGACATCGGGCTGCCCATGGCTCGCGCCTCCACGGTCAACGTGCACCCGCGCTTCATCGAAGCGCTCGCCGACGCCGTGTTCGATGTTTGGCGGCGATATGAAGAAGGTCGGCCTTTGGCGATTGCGGGTCCTGCAAGCCGGGTCTGAAGACCCGCCTACAACCATTCTGTAGGGCGGACCTTCAGGTCCGCCAGCCACGCGATGTCAAGAACGTAAAATTTTCGCGTTGCTCAACCACTTTCTCGTCGAGTGCGTCCAAAATGGCACTATGCCACGTCCTTTGATTGCCGCTTTATGTGTGTCGTTCGCGTGCCTCGCCGCGTCCAAGCCGCTTCGCGGCGAAGGCGCGCAGGAAGTGCGCCAGCAGATTCAGATCACGGCCCCCGGTCCCGGCGAGATGCCGATGTTCATGGGGCCGAACCGTCAGCCCAAGACCGGCACCGGCATCCTCCGCGGACGCGTGATCGCGTCCGACACGGGATCGCCGATCCGCCGCGCGCAAGTGAGGGTCATCAGCCCCGACATCGGCGCGAAAACGGCGCTGACCGATGCGCAGGGGCGATTCGAGTTCAAGGATCTCCCCGCAAGTCGTTTCAACATGAGCGTCACGAAGTCCGGCTTCGTCAGCATGCAGTACGGGCAGAACCGGCCGTTCGAACCTGGTCGCCCGATCGAGCTCGCCGAGGCGCAGCTGATGGAGAAGGCGGACGTCTCGCTTCCCCGTGGCAGCGTGCTCGCCGGGCGCGTCGTCGACGAGTTCGGTGAGCCCGTGGCTGACGCCAACGTCAGCGCGATGCGCATGCAGTTCACCAACGGCAGGCGCCGCCTCGTGCCATCGGGCCGCAACGCGACGACGAACGATCTCGGGCAGTTTCGTCTCTATGGACTGCCGCCCGGCGACTACTACGTCAGCGCGACGCTGCGTTCGTTCGACATGATGATGGATGTTGTCGGCGGCCCCGGCGGACCGACGGGGTCGAACCAGAGCGCGGGCTACGCGCCCACGTACTATCCAGGTTCCCCAAGCCCTGCGGAAGCGCAGCGCGTCTCTGTCGCGGTCGGCCAGGAGCTCGCGAGCGTCGACATCGCGCTGCAGCCCGTGCGCCTTGCGAAGATCACCGGCACGGCGATCGGCACGGATGGTAAGCCGATGGCCGGCGCGATGATCATGTTGATGCCATCGATGCGAGAAGCGATGCTCTTCGGGCCCGGCGGCACCTCGCGCACGAACAAGGACGGCCAGTTCACAATCAGCGGCGTCACTCCCGGGGAATACACGCTGCAGCTGCGCTCCGCGGGCGCGATGATGACCGAGGTCGGGGGCGGCGCGATGTTCTTCGCGATGAACGTCAACGGACCGGGCGAGCCTCCGGCGGGACCGCAAGCGGAGCCTGAGTTCGCATCAGTGCCCGTCAGCGTCAGCGGCGAAGACATCAACAATCTCGTTGTCGTCAGCACCCATGGCGCGAAGGCCGCTGGACGCATCTCGTTCGAAGGCGACGTGAAGCCGGAGGGTTTGACGGCGATTCGCGTGACGGCGCCCTCCGCTGACCAGGAGGGCGGGCCGATGATCGGTATTGGCGGTGCGCAGGTGAAGGAGAACGGCAGCTTCGAGTTGAGCGGCCTCACCGGCACGCGTCTGTTCCGCGCCGGGGCGCTGCCGAAGGGATGGTTTTTCAACAGCGTGCGCGTGGAAGGACGCGACGTGACCGACACTGGCATCGAATTCAAGCCGGGTGAAGACGTCAGCGGAATCGAAATCGCGCTCACGAACAAGAGCACGAGTCTGTCCGGAAGCGTCACTGACGACAAGGGCCACGCGGCGAAGGACTACACCGTTGTGGTGTTCGCCGACGATCAGCAGAAATGGCTGCTGCCGCTGAACCGGTGGATGACTTCCGCGCGCCCCGATCAGGACGGGCGGTTCAAAGTGAGCAGCCTGCCGCCCGGCGGGTACTACGCGATTGCCGTCGATTATGTCGCCGCGGGTGAATGGAGCGATCCGGACTGGCTCGAGCGCGCGCGGACGAAGGCTGCACACTTCACGCTCGACGAAGGGGGCACGAAGTCCCTCGAGTTGAAGCTGGGCGCGATGCAGTAGGCAGAAGGCAG
>Ga0066677_10000139_pt1 | contig 23530 bp, 22 predicted proteins | sample GraSoiAngelo_126_FD_62299 | JGI IMG/M metagenome (GOLD analysis project Ga0066677, IMG submission 62299) | Grasslands soil microbial communities from the Angelo Coastal Reserve, California, USA - 14_0927_09_20cm | ecosystem: Environmental > Terrestrial > Soil > Grasslands | place: USA... | reverse complement strand
CCGGTCATCTTCGCCTCGTCGATCCTCGCGTTCCCCCTGACCATGCGCGCGATGGTGCCGGAGGGGTCCTTCTTCCAGCGGGCGATCGACCAGATCAACTACGGGATGCCGCTGCACAACCTGCTGTATCTCGTCGGCATCATCTTCTTCTGCTACTTCTACACGGCGATCATCTTCAATCCCGATGACGTCGCCGAGAACATGCGGAAGTACGGCGGCTTCATCCCGGGCATCCGCCCGGGCAAGCGAACGGCGGAGTACATCGACACGATCCTGACGCGGATCACGCTGGTGGGCGCGCTTTACCTGGCCTGCGTCGCGCTGCTGCCGGAGTTCCTGATCAGCGGCTTCAAGGTCGCACCGATCCCGTTCATTGGAGAGAAGCTGGACACGCTGCTGCCGCAGTTCATTACGCAGGGCATGAACGTGCAGTTCTACTTCGGCGGCACGTCGCTGCTGATCATCGTCGGCGTCGCGATGGACACGGTGCAGCAGGTCGAGTCGCAGCTGATCATGCGCCACTACGACGGGTTCATGAAGAAGACCCGCATTCGTGGCCGGCGGGGGCAGTAAGTGGTCCAGCGTCACGGAGTGGCGCTGAACGTCGTCATGCTCGGCCCTCCCGGGGCGGGCAAGGGGACGCAGGCGGAACGGTTCGCGCAGCGACACCGGCTCCCGAAGATCTCGACGGGCGACATCCTGCGCGAGGCCGTCCAGGAGGACACCGGGCTCGGGCGGATCGCAAAGGCGACGATGGATGCCGGGAACCTCGTCGGCGACGAGGTCATGATCGGCATCGTCTCCGGGCGGCTGACACGGGACGACGCGAAGAGCGGGTTCGTGCTCGATGGGTTTCCGCGAACGGTCGTGCAGGCAGGCGCGCTCGACCAGATGATGACGGGGCGCGGGCCGCTCGTCGTCGTCGACATCGTCGTGCCGGAAGACGTGCTCGTCCGGCGGCTCGCGGCGCGCCGGATCTGCGGTGAATGCGGATCGAACGCGCTCGTCGAGTGGACGACGAACTGCGGCAAGTGCGGCGGCGTGCTCGTGCAGCGGACCGACGACGGCGACGGAATCGTACGGGAACGGTTGAAGGTGTATCACCTCCAGACGAAGCCGCTCGTGGACTACTACTCAGGGCGCCCGACGTTCAGGACGATTGACGGCAATCAGCCGCCCGATATTGTCACGGCATCGCTCGACAGGGCGATCTGCGGGGCATCGACGCTCGCGGACGGAGCGCGATTGTGATCGTCTGCAAGTCGCCGGCGGAGATCGAGCGGATGCGCGCGTCGAATGGGCTGGTGGCGCAAGTGCTCGCCGAGCTCGCCGCAATGGTCGCGCCGGGCGTGAGCACGCTGGATCTCGACGCGGCCGCGGAGAAGAGCGTGCGTGCCGCCGGCGCGGAGCCGGCGTTCAAGGGCTACCGCGGATATCCCGCGACGTTGTGCGCGTCGGTGAACGACCAGGTGGTCCACGGGATTCCGTCGAAGCGGCCGCTCGCCTCAGGCGACATCGTGTCGCTCGACATGGGCGTCAAGCTCAATGGGTTCTACGGCGATTCGGCGGTGACGGTCGCGGTCGGTCAGGTCGCCGACGAAGTGAAAACGCTGCTGCGCGTCACCGAAGAAGCGCTCGAGAAAGGGATTTCGCAGGTGCGCGTCGGCGGGCGCATCTCGGACATCGGCCACGCGATCCAGAAGCACGTCGAGGCGCACGGTTTTACGGTCGTGCGCGAATTCGTCGGGCACGGCATCGGCGCGGCGCTGCACGAGGAGCCGCAGATTGCGAACTACGGCGAGCCCGGACGAGGCCCGCGGCTTGCCGAAGGCATGACGCTCGCGATCGAGCCGATGGTGAACATGGGGAAACCCTCGGTGAAGGTCCTCGCGGACGGCTGGACCGCGGTGACGCGCGACGGCAGCCTGTCGGCGCATTTCGAGCACACAGTCGCCGTGACGAAGAATGGGCCGCTCGTGATGACCCTGCGGCCAACGCCCGTCGGTTAAATCGAAGGGGTCGAAGAAGAGCGCCTGCGGGCAGCCAGCGTTGCCCCCACGGCGGTCATAAGCATGTTCGAAAGAGACCCCCGGGAGGAAGAGCGGCACGCGATCTCGGTCGAAGGGATCGTCCGGGAGTCGCTGCCTTACGCGCAGTACCGCGTGGAGATCGACGGCCCGCATCAGGTGACGGCGCACGCGCCGAGCGGACCGGGAAAGAACTTTATCCGCGTGCTGATCGGCGACCGGGTGCGGCTCGAGCTGAGCCCGCGGGACCGGACACGGGGAAGGATAGTCGAAAAGTTATGAAGGTACGAGCGTCGGTCAAGAGAATCTGCGACAAGTGCAAGGTCATTCGCCGCCGCGGCGTGGTGCGAGTGATCTGCACGAACCAGAAGCACAAGCAGAGGCAGGGCTAGGAGCTAGAAGCTAGGAGCTAGAAGCTAGAAGCTAGGAGCAAGAGCGATACGGAGTGACACGAATCGATCTAGCTCCTAGCTCCCAGCTTTTGACAAGGATCAAGAGCATATGGCAGAAGCTAGAAGCTAGGAGCTAGAAGCTAGGAGCAAGAGCGATACGGAGTGACACGAATCGATCTAGCTCCTAGCTCCCAGCTTCTGACAAGGATCAAGAGCATATGGCACGTATCGCTGGTATCGATCTCCCGCGCACGAAGCGGGTGGAAGTCGGACTGACCTACATCTACGGGATCGGCCGGAAGCGCTCGAACGATATTCTGACGGCGGCGGGCGTGAGTCCGGATGTTCGCGTCAAGGATTTGTCGGAAGACGATGTCCGGAAGATCAGCCGCGTGATCGAAGAGCAGGGCCGCGTGGAAGGAGACCTCCGTAAGGAAGTCTCGATGAACATCAAGCGGCTGATGGAAATCGGCAGCTGGCGCGGGATGCGGCACCGGCGCAATCTGCCGGTGCGCGGCCAGCGCACGCGCACGAACGCGCGCACGCGAAAAGGCCCGCGTAAGGGCGCAGTGGCAAAGAAGAAGACTGTGTAGTGAACAGTTACCAGTTACCGGTTTCCGGTTTCCAGTTCAAGACGATGGAAACGGAGAAGTGGGGACTGATAACGGCAACTGGCAACTGGCAACCGGCTACTGAAAACTGATTTTTATGGCCAAAAACGAACCCGTCGACGCGTCAGCAACGCCAGGGACCGAAGGCGGAAAGAAAGCCGCCGGACGTCCGGCGAAGAAGAAGACGTTCAAGAAGCGCGGGGAGAAGCGCATCATCCATCACGGATTTGCGCACATCCACGCGTCGTTCAATAACACCACCGTCACCATCACGGATCCCGAGGGAAACGTGGTGGCGTGGTCGAGCGCCGGCGGGATTGGATTCAAGGGCTCGCGCAAGGGCACGCCATTCGCCGCGACACAGGCCGCGATTGCGGCGGGCAACGCCGCGAAGACATTCGGCATGCGGACGCTCGAAGTGCGTGTGAAGGGCCCGGGCGCAGGGCGCGAGTCGGCAATCCGCGCGCTGCAGACGATCGGCCTCGACGTGAAGTCGATCCGCGACGTCACGCCAATCCCGCATAACGGGTGCCGGCCGCCAAAGCGCCGCCGAGTCTGACGCCGCGGCGGCGCAGTTGCCAGTCGCCAGTTACCAGTTACCGGTTTCCAGTAGCCAGTCAAGGCAACGGATCCGAGAGCTGGGAACCGGACACTGGTAACCGGAGACTGGTAACTGGAAACTGGAAACTGGAAGCCACAAGGATCAGTAAAGAATGGCACGTTACATTGGACCCGTTTGTCGGCTGTGCCGGCGCGAAGGCATGAAGCTCTTTCTGAAGGGAGAGCGCTGCTACACCGAGAAGTGCGCAATCGAGAAGCGCAACCTGCCGCCAGGGCAGCACGGAAAGCTGCGGAAGGCGAAGCTCGTGGGCTACGGCCTGCAGCTGCGCGAGAAGCAGAAGGTGAAGCGCATCTACGGCGTGCTCGAGAACCAGTTCCGCCGCTACTTCGAGATGGCGGAGCGCACCCGCGGCATTACCGGCGAGACGCTGCTGCAGCTTCTGGAGCGCCGCCTCGACAACGTGGTCTATCGCCTGGGGCTTTCGACATCGCGCTCGCAGGCGCGGCAGCTCGTGCGCCACGGCCACTTCACCGTGAACGACCGCAAGGTCGACATCCCGTCGTACTCCGTGAAGGCGGGCGACGTGATCACGGTGCGCGGCACCAGCGCGCAGAATCCGTCGATCCAGCACGCGATGGAAGAAGTGAAGGGACGCGGCATCCCCGAGTGGCTGTCGTTCGACGTTGGCACGATGACGGGCCGCATCGCGTCGCTCCCGACACGCGAGCAGATCAATCTGCCGGTGCAGGAGCAGCTGATTGTGGAGTTGTATTCGAAATAAGCCGCCAGCTTCCAGCCTCCAGCTTCCAGCTTTAAGAGCTGCTAGCTGGCAGCTGGTAGCTGGCAGCTGGTAGCTGGCTCCTCGCCCGCAGCCTTTCCGGACCTGCGGTGGGAGGCGGGGAGCTCAAGGCAGGTCCGGCGGTCGTCCAGGGTGGGCGTCCGATTGAAAGGAACGAACAAATGTTGTGGAAAGGCTTTCAGCGTCCGAAGCGGCTCGAGTTCGAGCGTGAAACACTGACGGATCGATTCGGGCGGTTCTACGCGCAGCCGTTCGAGCGCGGGTTCGGCACGACGGTCGGCAATGCACTCCGCCGCGTGCTGCTGTCATCGATCGAAGGCGCGGCCGTGACAGCAGTGAAGATTGACGGCGTGCTGCACGAGTTCTCGCCGATTCCCGGCGTGGTCGAGGACGCAACCGACATCATCCTCAACCTGAAGCAGATTCCGCTCAAGATGCACGTCGACACCACCAAGACGCTGTACCTGCGCGTCGACAAGACGGGCGAAGTGCGCGCGCGTGACATCGAGGGAGACGCCGACATCGAGATCCTCGAGCCCGACGCCCACATCGCGACGGTTGCCGAGCACGGCAAGCTCCACATGGAGCTGCGCGTGAAGCGCGGCCGCGGCTACGTCTCGGCGGACAAGAACTTCGACGAGGATCTCGGCATCGGCTGGATCCCGGTCGATTCGGTCCACTCGCCGATCAAGAAGGTGAACTACCTCGTCGAGGCGGCGCGCATCGGCCAGGCGACCGACTACGACAAGCTGACGGTGGACGTGTGGACCAACGGCTCCGTCACGCCGCGCGACGCCGTGTCGCTCTCGGCGAAGCTGATTCGCGATCACCTGAACATCTTCATCAACCTCGAGGACGTGGGGGAGATACAGAGCGAAGCGGCCGGCGACACGCCGCGCGCCGCGTCGAACGAAAACCTCGACAAGAGCGTCGAGGAACTCGAGCTCTCGGTCCGCTCCTACAACTGTCTGAAGAATGCGAACATCCGGACGATCCGGGAGCTGGTGCAGAAGACCGAGGGCGAGATGCTGAAGACGAAGAACTTCGGCAGGAAATCGCTGAACGAGATCAAGGAGATCCTCTCCGGCATGGGCCTGAGCCTCGGCATGCGCCTGGATCAGCCGGCGACGGCGTCGCAGGAATAGTCACGGGTCGGGGCGCGGGGCGCGGGATCCGGGATGCGCTGGTTCACGGAGAACCATCGGGCCCCGCACCCCGCACCCCGCACCCCGGATCCCGACAAGGATCACAGCAATGCGTCATAGAGTAGGACACCGGAAACTAGGACGAGTCACCGAGCACCGCATCGCGATGCTTCGCAACCAGGCCGAGGCGTTGATCCGCCACGAGCACATCGAGACCACCGTGCCGAAGGCGAAGGAGCTGCGGCCGTTCGTCGAGCGGATCATCACGATCGCCAAGCGCGGGATCACGGCGGGCAATGGCAACGGCCGCGCGCTGCACGCGCGGCGCACGGTGCTGCAGGACATTCCGAACCGCGACATCGTGGCGAAGCTGTTCGACACGATTGCGCCGCGCTTCGAAACACGGCCCGGCGGGTACACGCGCATCCTGCGTCTTGGTCACCGGCGCGGCGACAGCGCGGACGTCGCCCGCATCGAGCTGGTCGGCAGCGAGTACAACCCGAACGCCGAGACCGAGAAGAAAGCGGCAGCGGAGCAGAAGAAGCCCAAGGGCGTGGGCGGCCGGCTGCGTGCGGCGGCCGAGCGCCTGCGCGCGAAGAAGACCGAGGGCGAAGAGGGTGAGGCGACCGCCGAGCCCAAGAAAGGGCGCGCTCCACGTGGAAAAGCCGAGCGCAGCGGCAAGGCCGACACACGCGGCAAGGGAGCCAAGACCAGCACCCCGCGGAAAGCGGGAGGATCGTAGGTCAGCTGGCAGCTGCCAGCTATCAGCTACTAGCTGCCAGCTATTCGAAAGAGCCGAGTCGCTTGCGACTCGGCTTTTTGTTTTTAGCACAAGCTTCAACCTGGAGGCTGGAAGCTGGCCGCTGACGGCTATCTCCGGCCGCTCATACTTCTTCGGCGGCCTCAGCCCCCCGCTCAGCCTTCGACGCGGCGATGATCTTGCTGTGGAGGTGGGGCGGCACTTCCTCGTAGTGCGAGAACTCCATGTGATACGAGCCGCGTCCACCGGTGGCCGACGTGAGGTGCTGCTCGTAGGTCAGCATCTCCGCCATCGGCACCTTCGCGCGAATGATCGTCGACGCGCCGCGCGTATCCATCCCGCCGATGCGACCGCGGCGGCTGTTCAGATCGCCCATCAGGTCTCCCGCGAAATCGCTCGGCGCGTACACCTCGACGTTCATCACCGGCTCCAGCAGCGTCGGACGCGCGCGCGACATGCCGTCCTTGAACGCGAGGGAGCCAGCCATTTTGAACGACAGCTCGTTGGAGTCGACCGCGTGGAACGATCCGTCGAACACCGTTGCGCGGAAATCCACCATGGGATAGCCCGCGAGGAACCCGCGCATGCGCGAGTCCTGGATCCCCTTCTCGATAGCCGGCACGAACTGACGCGGGATCGCGCCGCCGAAGATGTCGTTCGCGAACTCGAAATCGGCGCCGCGCGGCAGCGGCTCGAACTTCACCTTGCAGTCGCCGAACTGACCGTGGCCGCCGGTCTGCTTCTTGTGGCGCCCGTGCGCCTCGACCGACGCGGTGATCGTCTCGCGGTAGGGGATGCGCGGTAGCTTGAGCGTCACCTCGACGCCGAACCGACGCTTCAACTTGGCGACCGTCACCTCGATGTGTGACTGGCCCTGGCCGGCGAGCAGCAGCTCTTTGGTCTGCGCGTCGCGGTTGTAGCTGATCGTCGGATCCTCTTCCTGCAGCCGATGGAGCGCTGTGCTGATCTTGTCTTCGTCGCCGCGGCTCTTCGGCTCAATCGCGTAGGAGATCACCGGCTCGGGAAATTTGATCGGCGGGAGGCCCGCTCGTGCCTTGCTGTCGCCGATCATGTCGCTCGTCAACGTCTCCTTTAATTTGGCGACCGCACCGAGGTCCCCCGCGCGGAGCTCCGGCACGTTCGTCTGCGTTTTTCCCTGCAGCAGCACGAGATGGCCGAGCCGCTCCGGCACGTCCTTGGAGAGGTTGTGCACCGTCGAGTCAGCCTTCAGCGCGCCCGAGAGCACGCGGAACATCGTGATGCGTCCGGCGAACGGATCCGCGACCGTCTTCCACACGAACGCCGAGGTCGCGCCCGATTCCTCGGTCGGCACTTCCACCTCTTCGCCGTCCGCCTTGCGCGCCTTCAACGGCCGTTCGAGCGGCGAGGGGACATACGTGACGACGGCATCGAGGATCGGCGGCATGCCGATGTTGGCCCCTGCGGACGCGCACAGCACCGGGAAGAGACGTCCGCCGGCGATGCCGCGTTTGAGCCCCGCGCCGAGCTCCTCCTCGGTCAACGTGCCGGCATCGAAGAACTTCTCCATCAGCGCATCGTCGGCTTCGGCGACCATCTCGATGAGCGCTTCGCGCGCGGTCCCCGCGGCGGACGACAGATCGGCAGGCACGTCCCCCTCCGTCGCTTTTCCGCTGGCGTCAGCGGCAAACGTCCAGGCGCGCATCGTCACGAGGTTGATGATGCCCTTGAAGTTCTTTTCTTCTCCGACAGGGAGCTGAATTGGAATGACGGTGCGGCCGAACACCGTGCGCAGCGACTCGAGCGATCGATCGAGGCTGGCGCGCTCGCGATCGAACCGGTTCAGCACGATCAGCCGCGGGACGCCGAGCTCCGTCGCGACCTCCCACACCTTCTCGGTCGATACCTCCACGCCGGAAACCGCGTCGACGACCACGAGCGCCGCGTCAGCGACGCGGAGCGCGGCGCGCGCGTCGCTCAGGAAGTTCGCCATCCCGGGCGTGTCGATAAAATTGATCTTGTGCTTGTTCCACTCTGCGTAGGCGAGGCTTGCGGAGAGCGTGTGCTTGCGGGCGATTTCTTCGTCGTCGTAGTCCGTGACCGTGCTGCCCTCGTCGACGCGACCGAGGCGGTTGACCGCCCCTGCATCGAAGAGCAGGGCGGACACGAGCTGCGTCTTGCCAGAACCGGAGTGGCCGACGAGGGCCACGTTCCGGATGCTGGCGGCATCATAGACCTTCATAGGCGGGTACCCTCCGCAGGCGGCTGCTAGCTGTCAGCTTCCAGCCGCCAGCTGCCAGCCTTTGATGACCGCGATTACGTCGTCATGCTCTGGATCAGGCCGACCAACATGCGCCTGACCTCTTCGACTTGGCCCGTCAGCCGCGTGTGCAGGGCAACGGGCAAGAACTTGAGGTCCCGCGCAAGGAGCAAATCATACTCAAGTTCGTTACAGGAACCCAACGAGTGCCAGAGGAACCGCCGGAAGTCCGGATCCGAGCCCCTTCCCCTTCCTTCGGCGATATTGGATGCTATCGAAATCGCCGCTCGGAGCAATTGATCCCGTAACGGCCACCCCTCAGGCTTCTGTAGGTATGCAGAAACGTCGTACGACGAAAGCGCAAGTTTGTGCGCTTTCTGCCACACCTGCAGCTTTCTATAGTCCTGCATTGGGACCTCCTTAGCGAGTCATCCCGCAATGCAACTTTTTTGCTCAGCTGAGAGAAGCTGGGAGCTGGGAGCTGGCAGCTGGGAACTGGCAGCTGGCAGCTTACTCGTATCTCAATGCTTCAATCGGATCCAGCCGCGACGCTTTGAAGGCGGGGAACAACCCGAAGAAGATGCCGACGCTCGCGGAGAATCCGATTCCGATAGCGAACGACCACCACGGCAGCGACACGGGGAACCCTGTGAATGCATGCACAGACAGGCCGATGCCGCTGCCGAGCGCGATCCCGAGCAGGCCGCCGAGGGACGTGAGGAACACGGCCTCGACGAGGAACTGCCAGAGGATCTCGCGGCGGCGCGCGCCGAGCGCCTTGCGCACGCCAATCTCGCGCGTGCGTTCGGTCACCGAGATCATCATGATGGCCATCACGCCGATGCCGCCGACCATCAGCGCGATTGACGAGATGACGACGAGTCCGAGGAACGTCGCGCGGCTGATCTGATCCCACACCTTCAGCACGGCGTCCTGCGTGGCCAGGTCGAAGTCGTTCGGCTGATCCAGCTTCAGATTGTGGCGGATGCGCATGATCGCCTCCACCTCCGCCATCGCTGCATCGCGCGCGCCTTCGCGAGGGACCACGGCAATCATCGCCGTTCGGAACACCGCGGGATTGAAATTGCTCGCGGTGATTTTCGCCGATCCCTTGAGGACCTTGCCGAACAGCTTCTCGTGGGTGCCATACGGGATGATCACGAAATCGTCCACGCCGGTCTGGAATCCCCCGGGGCTGGGCCGTGGGCCCAGCACGCCGATCACCGTGAAGGGCGTCGCGCCGATGCGCACGGTCTTCCCGATCGGATCGATGTTGGGGAACAGCGACTTCCACGGCATGTTGCCGAGCAGCACGACCTGGCGTCGGTGCTCGACTTCCGCCGAGATGAACAGGCGCCCGTACTCCAGCTTCGCGAAGTTCACGGCGGCCCAGTTCTCGGTCGCGCCGAGAATCGCGAGCTGCTTCGTCCTCTCGTGCCCGTAGTAAATCCGCGACTGGTTGAACCCCGTCGCGCCCAGCCACACGTCGACGATTGCGACCGACGGGCACTCGCGCTCGATGGCGCGCGCGTCTTCCATCGTCAGGTTCGGACGCCGGGCGACTTCGAGAAAGCTCTTGCCCGAGCCGAAGCTGAGGGCGCCCCACTTCTGCACCATAAGGGTGTTTGGCCCCAGCTGCCTGAACAAGTCGCGCAAGGACTGGTCGAAGCCGCGAATGAGCGACGTCATCCCCACGATCGACGTGATGCCGATGACGACGCCGAGGACCGTCAGCGCCGAGCGCATCTTGCTCGCGCGCAGCGTATCGAAGGACATGACGACGATCTCGGAGAGCAGGCCCGTGCGGACGGTCTTCATGCTATTCGCGCCTCAGGGCTTCGATAGGATCCAGTTTCGCCGCGCGCATCGCGGGATACAGACCAAAGAACAATCCGACGAGCGCGGTAATGCCGATGCCCATCGCCACGGACCACGCCTGGACCGCGGCCGGAAGCGGCGACAGCTTGCTGATGATCATCGCAAGGATGAAACCAAAGCCGGTGCCGAGCACGCCGCCGAACGTCGAAAGCGTGACCGACTCCGTCAGGATCTGCCAGATGATGTCGCGGCGGCGCGCGCCGAGGGCTTTTCTCAGCCCGATCTCGCGCGTGCGCTCGCTCACCACCATCAGCATGATGTTCATGATCACGATGCCGCCGACGACGAGCGACAGCGACACGACGCCGATGAGCACGGCGAAGATGCCCTTGGTGGCGGTTTGATAGATGCCAAGCAGCGTGTCCGACGTGAACATGCCGAAGTTGTCGCGCTCGCGCGGTCGCAGCCGCCGCTCGATCCGCATCGCGACCGTCGCGTCGTCCATCGCGGGCTTCACGAGGTCGGGCGTCTTCGGCTTCACGAGCAGCTGCAGGCCCAGCATGCGCGCGCCGAACATCTTCTGGAAGACGCCAAGCGGAATGATCGCGAAGTTGTCCTGTGAGTTGCCGAACGACGATCCCTTTTTCTTGCTGACGCCGACCACGCGGAAATGGGTGGCGCCAATCGAGATCACCTTGTCGAGCGGATCTGCGGGGCCGAACAGCTTGTCGGCAACGTCCCAGCCGATGACGCTGACGGGCCGGTTCGAATCGACCTCGACCGGGCTGATGAGGCGCCCGCGCTCCACATCGAACGTCGAGAAATAGATGTAATCGCGCGAAACGCCCTGCACCTGGGCGCCGTCGATCGATTCGCCGCGGTACGTCATCAGCGCCCGTGCGCTGGCCTGCCCCGCGACTGCGCCGATGTTCTCGCTGAACTTGCGGATGGCCCCAGCTTCGACCATCGTGATGCGGGGATTGTTCCGGACGCGCTCCTCGTCTTCCTGCGTCCGCACGACCGGCATGCGCTGGATGGTGAAGTTGTCGGCGCCGACGCCCGACACGATTGCGTCGGTGACGTACGCGTTCATCCCCTGGACGAGCGACACCACGGCAATGATCGAGGTAACGGCGACGATGTTCCCCAGCACCGTGAGAAACGACCGCAGCTTGTTCGACCAGATCGCGTTGAGCGCGATGAAGGCGGCCTCGAAGAATTGGTTCATGAAAAAGGAGCTATCAGCTTCCAGCTACCAGCTATCAGCTGCCAGCTGATGGCTGGCAGCTCGTGGCTGATGGCTCTCCTATGTCTTCGCCACCGGCGACCGCTTTGCCGCTTCAATCTTGACAGCGGTCCCGTCCGCCAGCTCGCGCACGGAGCTGAATGGTCCGACGATGACCTGGTCTCCCTCTTTGAGGCCCGACAGCACTTCGAAATATTTTTCGCCGGCGATGCCTGTCTTCATCGAGACGAACTCCGCGTGGTTGTCGCGGACGACGAATACGCCTTCGAGCTCCTTGCGCTCCTGGCCCGGCTTCAGCTCGGACGCCTGCAGGCTCGTGCGGCTCGGACGTTTGTCGTTGCGCGGCTCGCGCACGATCTTGCCTTCCTTGTCCACCACCATCTCGCGCACGGTCGTCGCCTGAATCGGCACCGATACGACCGCCTGGCGCTTGGCCGTGGTGATCTCCGCGGTGCACGTGAACCCGGGGCGGACGTCGGGAATCTCGGCGTCCACGGTGACCTTCACCTTGAAGTTCGTCGCCTGCGTGGTCGCGGTTCCGGTGGCCTGAATCGGGCTGTTGCCAATCTCGGTCACCTTGCCCGCAAAGGATTTGCCGGGCATCGCGTCAATCGTGATCTTCGCCTTCTGACCGAGCTGCACGGTCGGGATATCCGTTTCGTCGACCTCGACTTCCGCCTCGATGACGGACATGTCGGCGACCGTGAGGAGAACCGTGCCGGCGTTGTTCATCGTGCCGATGACCACGGTTTCACCCTCCTCGATGTTGCGGCGGGTGATGATGCCGGTGATCGGCGATTCGATGCGGACCTTGCTCAGGTTGTAGCGCGCGTTGTCGAGCGACGCCTCTTCCTGCTGCATGCGGAGCCGCTGCGTCTCTATCTGCCGCTCCGATGCGGTCGCTTCCGCCTGGCGCATCTTCAGCTGGTTCTCGGCGTTGTCGAGCGACTCCTTCGTCGTGAGTCCCTGCTTCCAGAGCTGCTGCTGGCGCGTGAAGGCGTCCTGCGCCTGCTTCAGCGACGCCTTGTTGCTCTCCGACGAGACGCGCAGCTGCTCCATCTGCGAGCGCGCGGCCGCGAGCGACGCCTGCGTCTGGTTGACGGCGCTCGTCAGGTTGCGCGGATCGATTTGCAGGAGGAACTCCCCCTTCGTGACGCGCTGGCCTTCCTCGACCGCGAGATTGGTGACCCGTCCCATCGTGTCGGCGCTGATGTTGACGAGGCGCTGCGGCTGAATCTTGCCCGACGCGGACACGATCGCCTGGAGGTCTCGCTTCTGCACGGTCTCGACGTTGACGACCGTGCCCTCCTGCCGCTTGAACTTGACGTTCGCGAATGCCAGCGCGCCGAGGATCACGACCACGCCGATGCCGATCAGAATCTTCTTGCCTCGCGTCATGCGCCCCCCACACGGCTCTTGAACAACGCGATTCCCACCGCAATCACTGCGTAGACCGCGAGCAGCGTGAGCGCGATCGGCTGCGTGCGGCGCCGATACAGCACGGCGAGGCCGATCGCCAGCACCACGATGTACCAGACCAGAAACACGTCAATCGCGCCAAGCAGGCTGCCGATGAACGACTTGTCGGGCAGCATCGGCAGCAGCGCGCCGAGGTTTGCGACGCTTCCCGTCGCTCCGCGGAAGTAATTGATCGTCCCGGAGAAGAGCGCTCCCAGCGCGGACACGACACCGGCATGCGCGATCACCGAGTACACCTGCTTGAACGAGGCCTCGCCACCCATCGCGGCATTGAAGACGGCGAAGAGAAGACCCGCGACGATGAGCGCGATGATTGGCGATATGACGATCACGCCTGCCGCGGTGGTATACGGCAGACGTGCGGCGCTGCGTTCCATGCGGTCGTACATCTCTGGCGTCACCTCGACGCCGAACGATTTCATCGTCGTGACCTGCTGATCGAGCGTCGCCTGGCGTCCGGCCTCGGTCGTCATGGGAAGCGCGCTGAAGAACGAGACGAGCAGCGTGGTTACCGCGAGCGCGCCGAACCATCTGGGGTTCGCCACGATCGTCTGGAATGTCGCCATCGGGGAGGTCAGGACGCCGATGAGGCGAGCGGGCAGAGCCCTGGGCGCAGCCGTGGGTGCTGCCGCCATAGCAGTGTTGGTCATAGAGATGTCGCCTTGAAAAAATGCGCTGGCTGAAGTCAGTCTGGAACAGCCGATATTACCACGCTATATACGCTCCGGCCGCCGCGAATGTTTCGGCGTGTTGGGATGAGAAAGCTCACGTACTGTAAGACTTAGGGACGGGCTGCGGTAAGCTTCGCCGATGCGAAGCCTCATCTTCACCTTCTTCATGGCAATCACGCAGGTCTCCAGGGCCGTCGCCCAGACGGAACCGCCCGTCGGGGTGCGCGCCACCGGCATGGGCGGTGCGTTTGTCGCGGTCGCCGACGATGCCTCTGCGGTCTTCTGGAATCCGGCGGGTCTCGCTTCGGGATCGTACTTCAGCCTCGCGCTCGACGACAATCGCCTTCAAACCCCTGATGACACGTCGTTTCCGCATCGCCGCTCCGCATTCATGCTCGCGCTCGGCGCGCCTGCGCTGGGCATGTCCTACCTCAGTACAACGGTCACCCGCGCGGCGCAGCCGGTGATCACGCTGGATCCGGCGTCCGGCACAAATACGCGTTTGATTCGTGTGGAGCGCCTGGCCGCGCGTCATGTGGGCGCCACCCTCGTTCAGTCGCTTACGCGGAACCTGGCCATCGGAGCCACGTTCAAGCTCGTCAGAGGCTCGGCATCCACCGGGGTCGTCAACGTCGCCGATGCGGCAGCCTTCGACGCCTCAGGGGACCTCTTTCCGGCGAGGGGGACGACGAAATTTGACGGTGACATCGGCCTGATGCTGGCCGGCACCTACGCGAAGGCCGGAATCGCCGTACTGAACCTGCTGGAGCCGACGTTCGCAACGCCCGACGGCGCGGCCTCGATCACGCTCGAGCGGCGCGTCAGAGGCGGAGTCTCCCTGCTGGTGCGCCAGACCATAACCGTGGCTGCGGACGTCGATTTTACGAAGGCGTCCACGAGCCTTGGCGAGTGGCGGGATGCCGCCATCGGGGCGGAGGCGCGCGCGGCCCGGCGGGCCTGGGTGCGCGGGGGCATCCACTGGAATACGGCTGGAGGGGACTCCGGACCGGGGGCAGCGCCGATTGCGAGCCTCGGCGGTAGTTACACCGTGTATGGGTCGGTCCTTGCGGACGGCCAGGTCAGCGTAGGGTCCGAGAACGGAGACCGGGGATGGGGGATTGGGCTTCGGTTTGTGTTCTAGCTTGACAATATTTGTCACCCATGTAACATAGCACCTTCCCCGGCAAGTCTTTCGGCGCCCTAAGTGTGGACCGGTGGTCTAACAGATGCCCGTCCGTATTGGCGAGCTGCTGCTCAAAGAGAAGCGCCTGACGCCTGCTCAGTTGCAGGAGGCGTTGAACTATCAGAAGACGAACGGCGGCAAGCTCGGCTTCAATCTCGTCAAGCTCGGCTTCGTCAAGGACGAAGAGATCACCGCGCTGCTCTCGAAGCAGTACGGCGTCCCTTCGATCAATCTCGCACAGTTCGAGATTGACCCGGCGATCGTCAAGCTGATTCCCGCGGAGACGGCGCAGAAATATCAGATCGTTCCGTTGAGCCGATCCGGCGCGACGCTCACAATCGCGATGACGGATCCGACCAACGTGTTCGCCATGGACGACATCAAGTTCATGACGGGCTACAACGTCGAGCCGGTCGTAGCTTCCGAAACAGCGGTTACCGACGCCCTCCAACGCTACTTTCCGTCCACTCCCGCAGCGGCGCCGCGCGGCGAGAGAAAAGAAAAGAAGATCACCGCCCCTCAGCAGGAGGCGAACCTCAATAACGCCGCCACTCTCGAGATGGTTTCCAAGGCCCTCGAGGAAAGCGCGTCCATCGTCGACGACGACGTGGAGCTGCTCGAGGAGATCGACCAGATCGACGTCTCGTCGCTCGAAAAGCAGGGCGGTGAAGCGCCCGTCATCCGGCTCGTGAATCTGATGCTGATGTCCGCGATTCAGAAGGGCGCGAGCGACATCCACATCGAGCCGTACGAAAAGGAATTCCGCGTCCGCTTCCGCATCGACGGGATCCTCTACAACGTCATGGCGCCGCCGATGAAGTTCCGCGATGCAATCACGTCGCGCATCAAGATTATGGCGAAGCTCGACATCGCGGAAAAGCGCCTGCCGCAGGACGGCCGCATCAAGATCCGCTTCGCCGACGGCGAAGGGGGTACCAAGGAAATCGACTTCCGCGTGTCGTGCCTGCCGACGCTCTTCGGCGAAAAGATCGTTCTTCGTCTGCTCGACAAAGACAAGCTGATGCTCGACATGACGAAGCTTGGCTTCGAGCCGGACTCGCTCAAGCGGCTCGAGACGGCGATCGGGAAGCCCTGGGGCATGGTGCTGGTCACGGGGCCGACGGGGAGCGGCAAGACCAACACGCTCTATTCGTCAATCTCGAAGATCAACACGCCCGAGACCAACATCATGACTGCCGAGGACCCCGTCGAATTCAACCTGGTCGGGGTGAACCAGGTACAGGTCCGCGAGAACATCGGGCTCAACTTCGCTGCCGCGCTCCGGTCGTTCCTCCGGCAGGATCCCAACATCATCCTCGTCGGCGAAATCCGCGACTTCGAAACGGCGGAAATTGCGGTGAAGGCATCGCTCACCGGCCACCTCGTGCTCTCGACGCTGCACACCAACGACGCGCCGAGCACGATCAGCCGGTTGATGAACATGGGCATCGAGCCGTTTCTCGTCGCGAGCTCGGTCAACCTGATTTGCGCGCAGCGCCTCGTGCGCCGCGTGTGCGCCGCATGCAAGCAGGATCAACCGCACGCCGCGCAGGCGCTCGTCGACGCCGGGTTCACGCCCGACGAAGCGCAGAAGGTCATTCCGAAGAAGGGGGCCGGCTGCGAGAGGTGCAACAACACCGGCTACAAAGGGCGCGTGGGGCTCTACGAAGTGATGGAGATCACCGACGAGTTGCGCGAGCTGATTCTCGTCGGCGCGTCCGCGCTCGAACTGCGGCGCAAGGCGGTCGAGGAAGGAATGATCACGCTCCGCCGGAGCGGCCTCCACAAGGTCATGGACGGCGTGACGACGATTGAGGAAGTGGCACGAGAGACGGTCAAGTAGACGGTCAGCCACCAGCCGCCAGCCACCAGCAGCAAGCTGGAAGCTAGTAGCTGGAAGCTGGAAGCTGGAAGCTGGTAGCTGGTAGCTAACGATTGGACACACCACACATGGTTACGTTGCCCGAACTCTTACAGACGCTCGTCCAGAACAGCGGGTCGGACCTTCATATCACGACCAACACGCCGCCACAGGTCCGCATTCACGGGCACCTGCAGCCGCTGGATCTGCCGCCGCTCGACGCGGCCGCCACCAAGGCGCTCGCGTACAGCGTGCTCACCGATCTGCAGAAGAAGCGGTTCGAGGAATCGCTCGAACTGGACTTCTCGTTCGGCATCCGCGGCATCGCGCGCTTCCGCTGCAACGTGTTCAACCAGCGCGGCGCGGTCGCGGCGGTCTACCGCGTGATCCCGGAGCAGATCAAGGGGTTCCACGAGCTTGGACTGCCACAAGTGCTGGCGAACCTCGCCGACCGTCCACGCGGTCTCGTGCTCGTCACGGGTCCCACCGGCTCCGGCAAGTCGACGACGCTCGCGGCCATGATTGACAAGATCAACACGGAGCGCCACGAGCACATCCTCACGATCGAAGACCCGATCGAGTTCGTGCACCAGCACAAGGGTTGCCTCGTGAACCAGCGCGAGGTCCATCAGGACACCCAGGGCTTTGCGATGGCGCTGCGCGCCGCGCTCCGCGAAGACCCCGATATCGTCCTCATCGGCGAGTTGCGCGATCTCGAGACGATCGAATCGGCGCTGCGCATCGCGGAAACCGGCCACTTGACGTTCGCGACGCTGCACACGAACTCGGCGGCGCAGACGATCAACCGGATCATCGACGTGTTCCCCGCGCACCAGCAGGGGCAGATCCGCACGCAGCTCTCGCTCGTGCTCGAAGGGATCGTGTGTCAGGCGCTGCTGCCACGCGCCGACGGCCACGGACGCGTCGTCGCGCTCGAAATCATGGTGCCGAACCCCGCGATCAGGAACCTGATTCGCGACGACAAGGTGCACCAGATCTATTCGACGATGCAGACAGGGCAGGAGAAGCTCGGGATGCAGACGATGAACCAGTGCCTCTCGACGCTGTATCAGAAACGGCTGATTTCGCTCGAGTCGGCGATGAGCGCCTCGTCGTTGAAGGACGAACTCGAGCAGATCATCGCGCGGGGCGCGGGTGTGGTGGCCGGCGCGGGCATGCAGAAGCCGGGCGCCGGACTTCCGAACAGACCGGTGGGACGGTAAACAGTTACTCAGAGGCCACTGAGGCCACGGAGTGGTTTTGGATTTCGTTTGGTTTTCAAATTTTTTGCTCTCCGTGCCCTCTGTGGCCTCCGAGTAAAAAGGAACCAGTATGCCAACATTCGCGTATAGCGGACGGACTCGGGCGGGCCAGACGATCACGGGCGAGCGCATCGCGGACACGATGGACGCGGCGATTGCGGCGCTGCGTCGCGAGCAGATTCAGGTGACGCGGATCGATCCGGCCAAAGCGGCCGCGGCCGCGAAGGAGGCCAAGCCGAAGAAGCCGAAGGGCAAGGCTGCGCCATCGAAGAACCTCGCCATCTTCACGCGGCAGTTCTCCGTCATGATCGACGCCGGTCTGCCCCTGGTCCAGTGCCTCGACATCCTCGGCAAGCAGGAGCCGCACAAGGGCTTTGCCGAAGCGATCCTGTCGGTGCGGTCGGACGTCGAGTCGGGCGCCGCGCTCGCCGATGCGATGAAGAAGCATCCAAAGTCGTTCGACGCGCTCTACGCGAACATGATCGCCGCGGGTGAGGCGGGCGGTATCCTCGACACGATCCTGAAGCGGCTCGCGGTCTACATCGAAAAGAGCGTCAAGCTGAAAGGACAGGTCAAGTCCGCGATGATCTACCCGATTGCGGTCATCTGTATCGCCGCGATCGTCGTCTCCGCGATTCTGTGGAAGGTCATCCCGACCTTCGCGCAGCTGTTCGCGGGCCTCGGCGCCGAACTCCCGTTCCCGACCCGCGTCGTCATCGCGATGAGCAACGGGCTCGTCTCGTACGGACCGTTCATCCTCGTCGGTCTCGGCGGCATCTTTTACGGCCTCAAGCGCTACTACGACACGTCCGCAGGGCGCTACGCGATCGATGCTCTGACCTTGAAGATGCCGATCCTGGGGATGATTCTCCGGAAGATCGCGGTCGCACGGTTCTGCCGGACGCTCTCGACGCTGCTGTCGTCGGGCGTGCCGATTCTCGACGGCCTCGACATCACGGCGCGCACGGCGGGCAATGCCATTATCGAGGAAGCGATCCAGAAGACGCGCTCGAGCATCGAGCGCGGCGAGACCGTCTCGGGGCCGCTGCGCGAGACGAACGTGTTCCCCTCGATGGTCGTGCAGATGATCAACGTCGGGGAGACGACGGGCGCGCTCGACGCGATGCTCGCGAAGATCGCGGACTTCTACGAGGAGGAAGTGGACACGGCGGTCGCCGGCCTTCTGACGCTGATGGAGCCGATCATGATCGCGGTGCTCGGCGGCGTGGTGGGCGGCATCGTCATTGCGATGTATATGCCGATCTTCGATCTGATCAGCAAGCTGACGTAGGAGTCAGAAGGTAGGAGTCAGAAGGCAGAAGCGCCTGCGGCCCGAGCGAGGCGACGGAGTGAAGCGCGGTCTTCCGCGCCTCCGAGCGAGCGCGCGTGGGGTAGGGCCCCACGCGCATTGAGAAAAGCGGACAAACTATGCACAGCATCCGGCACAACAAGCTGCTGTGGTTGATTGGCGGCCGAGCCGCCGTCATCACGATGCTGCTCGGATCCGCGATCCTCATCCAGCTGAAGGCGCCGGGCGCGTTGCCGATCGATCCGTTCTTCTTCCTGATCGGCCTGACGTACGGGCTGACGGCGGTGTGGGCCATCACGCTGCGCTTCATCGATCGGCATCCATGGCTCGTGGACGTGCAGGTCGCGTGCGACGCGCTGGTGGTCTCGGCGATGGTCCACCTGACCGGCGGCGTCGCAAGCTACTTCTCGTCGCTCTACGCGCTGCCGATCATCGCCGCGAGCACGGTGCAGTCGTGGCGGGGCGGCCTGATGGTGAGCGCGTTGAGCTCGATCATCTACGGCGGCCTCGTGATCGCGCAGTACCAGGGGGTCGCGCTGCCATTCGTGGACGTGCCGGCTGTGCTGCCGCCGATGCGCGTCGCGATCTTCACCGTGGGGCTGAACGTGTTCGGCTTCATGGCCGTTGCGGTGCTGAGCGGATATCTCGCGGAAGGTTTGAGGCGGACCGGCGAGCAGCTCGAAGAGACGTCAACGCAGCTCGCCGACCTGCAGGCGTTCAGCCAGCACGTGATCGACAGCCTGACCAGCGGTTTGACGACCTGCGACATGGCAGGACGGCTGCTGACGTTCAACCGCGCCGCGGAAGGGATTACCGCGATCGCGGCCGTGGACGCCCTGGGGCGTCCGATGGCAGAGGTGCTGCAGCTGCCACAGGCGTATGCCGGCCTGTTCAGGCCGCACGGCCGCCGGCCGATGCCGCCGCGCATCGAGTACGGGTACACGCGGGCCGACGGACGTCAGATCGAGCTTGGCATCAGCGCGGCGCCGCTCATAACGCCGCGAGGCGACGTCGGCTTCCTGTTTACGTTCCAGGACGTCACGGAAGCAAAGAAGCACGAGCGCGAGGCGCGCGTGCAGCAGCGGCTCGCGGCCGTGGGTGAGATGGCCGCGGGTATCGCGCACGAGATCCGCAATCCGCTGGCGTCCATGGCGGGGTCGATACAGATCCTGCGCGACGAGCTGCCGCTGACCGCCGAGCAATCGCAGTTGATGGATATCGTGCTGCGCGAGTCGGAACGTTTGAACGAGACGATCAGGAGCTTTCTATCCTACGCCCGGCCGCAGCGCGCCGCGCTCGGCGACGTGGACGTCCGCCGCGTGCTGACCGACACGGCGGCGCTGCTCGAGAACAACGCGGAGCTCGTGGACGGTCATTCGATCGTCGTCGATGCGGCGTCCGATCCCGTCGTGTATCGGGCCGACGAGGCGCAGATACGACAGATCGTGTGGAACCTGGCGACGAATGGTTTGCGCGCGATGCCCGACGGCGGCGAGCTGCGGCTCTCGGTGCGTCGAGCCGGCGCTCGCGGCGGCGATCAGGGGCAGGTCGTCATCGCGGTGCACGACCACGGGGTTGGCATTGCACCGGAGGAGATGGACGGGATCTTCCAGCCGTTCCGTGGCGGCTTCGCGCGGGGGACGGGACTCGGCCTCTCAATCGTGCATCGGATTGCCAGCGATTACGGCGGGGAAGTGCGCGTGGCGTCGAGCCAGGGGCGCGGCACGACTGTGGAAGTCATCCTGCCGGTGGGGGCGCTCACCGCGCCCGTGGCCGGCTGAAAAGAAACAAGAAACCTATGGGTACTGAGGTCCAGACCATCGATCCGGCGGCGGCGCCTCCAGGGGCGCGCATCCTCATCGTGGACGATGAGCGATCGATGCGCGAGATGCTGGCGATCCTGCTGCGCCGCGAGGGGCACGACGTCGCCATCGCGGAGAACGGCCGCCGTGCGCTCGATTACCTGAACCAGCGCCCGTTCGATCTCGTCGTGTCCGACGCACGAATGCCGGATCTCGACGGGCTGCAGGTCCTCCGGCACGCGCGCAGCATCAATCCGGCGGTGATCGCGATCATGATCACCGCCTACGGATCGCCGGACCTGATCAAGGGGGTCGAGGAGCTCGGCGTCAACGACTACGTCGAGAAGCCGTTCAACACGGAGGTGCTGAAGTTCCGCATCAGGAAGGAGCTGGATCGTCGCCGGCTGCAGCAGGAAAACGTGCTGCTGAAGCGCGCGATGCACTCGGCGCACCACTTCTCGAACATCGTCGGCAGCAGCAGCGCGATGCTCGAAGTATTCGAGCTCGTCGAGACGATCGCGTCAACCGGCAGCACCGTGCTGATCACCGGCGAATCGGGCACCGGCAAGGAGCTCATCGCCCGCGCGATTCACGTGCGCTCGCCGCGCTGCGACCGGCCGTTCGTCGCCGTCAACTGCGGCGCGCTCACCGAGACGCTCCTGGACTCGGAGCTGTTCGGCCACATGCGAGGCGCATTCACCGGAGCGGACGGCAACAAGAAAGGACTCATCGAAGTCGCCGACAAGGGGACGATCTTCCTCGACGAGATCGGCGAGATGAGCCCGATGCTGCAGGTCAAGATTCTGCGCGTGCTGCAGGAACGCAAGTTCCGCCGCGTCGGCGGTACCGAGGAAGTCGAGGCAGACATCCGGATCATTGCGGCGACCAATCGCGATCTCGCCAGGATGGTGGCCGAGAGCCAGTTCCGCGAGGATCTCTTCTACCGCATCAACGTGATCCCCGTGCGGCTGCCGCCCCTCCGCGAGCGCGGCGACGACGTGGTGCCGCTTGCCGAGCATTTCGTCGCGAAGTATGCGGCGCAGATGAAGAAGGACGTCGCGGGTATCTCCGATAACGCGAGGGCCTGTCTGACCGCTTACGCCTGGCCCGGCAACGTGCGGGAGCTCGAGAACGCGATGGAGCGTGCGGTTGCGCTCGAACGGACCGCGTCGATTCTGTCCGAGAGCCTGCCGGACGGGGTGCGCGGCGGCGGGGTTTCGGCGCCCGTCGTGAGCGCAGCTCCCGCGGCGGCAGCGTCGTCGCGGCTGCCGGAGGCGGGCTTCGATCTCGAACAGCACGTGCAGCACCTCGAACGCGAATACATCTCCGAGGCGCTCCGGCGATCCGGCGGCGTCAAGGTGAAGGCGGCGGAGCTGCTCGGAATGAGCTTCAGATCGTTTCGGTACTACATGAAAAAATACAACCTCAAATGAAGCAATCCTCGGCAGTCGACATTGGGCATTCGGCGTTGACGCGTGAAGCGCAGGAAAAACCAGCAGTCGGCATTGGCCGTTCAGCATTGACGCGCGAAGCGCAGCCGTCTGAGCGCAACGGCTTCACACTCCTCGAGCTCCTGTTGGTCGTCGCCATCATCGCCGCGATCGCGGCGATCGCCACGCCCGGCCTGTTGCGCGCACGCATCTCCGCTAACGAAGCGTCGGCGATTGCGTCGCTGCGGGCCATCGGCAGCGCGCAGGCGACCTTCTCCCGCAGCTGCGCGAACGGCCTGTACGCGGCGTCGCTCGATATCCTTGGCACGGGACCGTCGGGCGATACGCCCTTCATCAGCGTCGATCTCGGCGGATCGGCCACCGCGTCAAAGAGCGGCTACCTCATTTCCCTCGCCGGTGCGACTGCCACGGGCGCCACGGCGTGCAACGGCACCACTACGCTGGCGACCGGCTTTCATTCGTGGGCGGACCCGGTCTCGTCCAACAGCGGCATCCGCTATTTCGGGTCCAATACCACCGGCACGATCTGGCACGCGACCTCGTCGCTCAGCGGGATGAGCGACACCGCGAGCCCCTCGGGCGGCACCCCGATTCAGTGATCGCCTGACAATTCATGGCTGCCACGAATTGTCACTGACGCGGATTGTCTATATCATCGGTAAGAGTATGCGCACCGAGATTAATCTCGTAAGTCTTGGCAGATCAATCTGATATCGGGTTCGTCCGGTCTATACTCCCTACACCGGTACGTCGCTTGCTCTCCAGCGCTGCGAATCCATTCTTTTGTTGCGTTCACCCCGTTTGCAGGTCAAGGAGTAGCTGCGGACATGAAAATTAGGAACCAGAAGGGCTTTACGCTGATCGAGCTGCTGATCGTCGTGGCGATCATCGGCATCATCGCGGCGATTGCCGT